>Ga0233426_10004734_pt1 | contig 10069 bp, 7 predicted proteins | sample SI_118_April2016_6_FD_179875 | JGI IMG/M metagenome (GOLD analysis project Ga0233426, IMG submission 179875) | Seawater microbial communities from Saanich Inlet, British Columbia, Canada - SI_118_April2016_10_MG | ecosystem: Environmental > Aquatic > Marine > Inlet | place: Canada: British... | reverse complement strand
ATCGATCACCCTATTTCACTCTATGCAGCCACTAAAAAATCCAATGAGTTGATGTCTCATACCTACTCTCATTTATATAACATCCCAACTACAGGACTGAGGTTTTTCACGGTGTATGGCCCTTGGGGCCGACCAGACATGGCTTTATTTAAATTTACTAAAGCCATTGTTGAAGGTAAACCTATAGATATATACAACCATGGCGATATGCGACGAGACTTTACTTATATCGATGATATTGTAGAAGGTATTTTACGCATTCAGGCGATTGTTCCGGAAAAAAATAACAATTGGACTGTAGAAACGGGTTCAGCTTCAATGAGCTCAGCACCTTATAAAGTGTTCAATATTGGAAATGGTAATCCTGTAAAATTACTCGATTTTGTTGATTCTCTTGAAAACTCTTTAGGTATCAAAGCACAAAAGAACTTTATGGCAATGCAAGCCGGAGATGTGTACCAAACTTATGCAGATGTCGAAGATTTATATAAAATTGCTAACTACAAACCTTCAGTATCAGTACCTGACGGTGTAAGTAACTTTGTCGATTGGTATAAAGACTTTTACAACATTTAAGCGCATAGTAATAAAACTATTTATGATCAGATTTAAGTCGATTTCAGAGTCGACTTAAATCTTTTAAACTTTCCATTCCTTTCCATTTCATTTAGTAGAAATATTCGATATTATTTTTGAAACTTAATATTGTTTTTTTCTAATAATTCAATAACATGCTTTACAGGAATCGCATACGTTATGCCACTAGGATTACTAATCACACCTTCTTTACTCTGCTGAACAAACACCTTATTAATCACACCTATTACCTTTCCTGTTTCAATTTCATATAAAGCACTACCACTATTCCCAGGGTATGCGGTAGCATCTAATTGATAAACTAAATAGGGGTCGCGTAATCGCTTTAACATCGCAATATTTATATTACCGGCGTTATCAACAGGTGTAATTGTTGGGGAAACATTTGCGATGATCCCTCTATGAGTAACAGGATATAGACCTAAAACGGCACCAATAGGAAAACCAGTGAAAGCAACATAGCTGCCTTCAGGGTAAAGGCTTTCATTCGCTAATAACATCGCAGGTAATGGTTTACCTTTAATTTTCAATACCGCTAGATCATACCTTTTCGATGAATCAATCAGTGATGCTTTTCGTACTGTTGCATTTTTTCCCGAACCAATGAATATAACCAGTTCTTGGAGTAAAGCTGTATCAAGTTGCTCAGGAACGACATGATGGTTAGTCACCACGTACTGACCGTTACCGACAACGAATCCGGAGCCTTGTAGCGTATTTCGAGGTTTACCGGTTGGCGTATAAACGCCAACTCCAACAACTGAAGGTTTAACTTTAGCAATAGTTTCAACTAATTGAGCCGATAAAGCAGTACAAGAAATAGCTAAATTTAAAATAATAAATATATATCGGCACATTGGGCTGTCCTTAAAATAATGTGAAAGTGAATGAGGAATTTTTAAATAATTAGCATTAATAGATTTATCTATCATAATTACAATAAGTTAATAATAATTTTTATTTATTAAAAGCATTTTCTCACAGTCTGGATGTTACATGAAAAAGCAAAAAATTGTCCCTATTTTCGCTGGAGGCGGTACCCGTTTACCGGCACATGCTGGTATTTTACAAGCGCTTGGTGAGTTTGATGTTGAATTTGACGATATCGTCGGCGTATCAGGCGGCAGTATTATTGCCAGCCTTTTTGCATCTGGGTTAACACTCCCTGAAGTCAAACATATCGCCCTAAATACTGACTACAATCAATTTCGCGAATTTTCACTGATCAAATTAATACGTAATGGAGGCCTTAGCTCTGGGGATGTTTTTGAACGTTGGGTTGATCGGTTACTCGAAGGAAAAACGTTCAAAGAAATGGATTATAACTTACATTTAGTCGCTACCGATGTTGCTCATGGAAAACCCGTTATTTTTAATAAAAAAAACACACCCGATTTAAAAGTATCTTTAGCAGTAAGATTTTCAATGTCGATTCCTTTAGTGTTTAGTTTCAAAAAATTTGGTAAACATTTAATGGTGGACGGCAGTATTTTGTCTGAAGATGCCTTGCATAGAGATTGGGCCGAAGATGGAACGCCGGTGATTTGCTTTCGATTAAAAGGAGATTACGAATACGATGAAATCAAAATCAAAGGTATGTTTCCTATAATACAGTATATTAGTTTACTGATTCGGACCTTTATGACCACCATTTCAAGAGAGTATATCAATGATGCCTTTTGGCATAATACTGTTGTCGTTAATACAGGTTTATCATCAGCTGTAGACTTTACTATGACCGTAGAACAAAAAGAGTCACTTTATTTTAAGGGTTATCATACCGCGAATAAAATTTTGCCGATAAAAGTAAAAGCTTTATCGACTAATTACCTTTAAATAAATCATTTAATTATGCTTAGTACTTTACCTGTAAAATCAAAATCTTCAATATATTGAGTGATTAACAGTTATATCTAGTTAATTTTATTTATTATCGATACAATGAATCTAGTGTTAATATTTTGTATTATTGAAAAATAGCGAAATAAGAATAATTTAACTAAAAGTTGATTTGGAATTAGGTTATGGAACAGTTATTAAATGCTAAAGTTGCCGTCATTGGTCTTGGCTACGTAGGTTTACCTTTAGCCGTAGAGTTTGGTAAAAAATTTCAAACTATTGGCTTTGATATCAATACATCAAGAGTGACTGAGCTCAATGATGGCTTTGATCGCACATTAGAGGTCGACTCTGATGAATTAAAAGAAGCAGGCCAACTAAGATGTTCAAGTGAAGCATCTGATATTACGGGCTGTGATTTTTATATTGTCACTGTGCCTACACCTATCGATGAACACAAACAACCTGACTTAACTCCTTTAAGAAAAGCCTCTGAATTGCTAGGTAAAGTGATAACAAAGAATTCAATCGTAATTTATGAGTCGACTGTATACCCCGGTGCGACAGAAGAGACTTGTGTTCCTATTTTAGAACAAGTATCAGGATTAACTTTTAACCAGGACTTCTTTGTTGGTTACTCTCCTGAACGCATTAACCCTGGTGATAAGACACATCGTTTGCCCACTATATTAAAAGTCACTTCAGGTTCAACACCTGAAATTGCTGAGAAAGTGGATGCGCTATACCGTACAATAATTACTGCTGGCACTTATAAAGCCTCTTCGATAAAAGTTGCCGAGGCAGCAAAAGTTATCGAAAACACCCAACGTGATGTCAATATAGCCTTAATTAATGAACTATCGATTATCTTCAATAGGCTCAATATTGATACCATAGAAGTACTTGAAGCTGCAGGCACTAAATGGAATTTTCTTCCTTTCCGTCCAGGGTTAGTTGGTGGTCACTGTATAGGCGTAGATCCTTACTACCTTACTCATAAAGCACAATCTGTTGGTTATCACCCAGAAATGATTTTAGCTGGTCGTCGTTTAAATGATGGCATGGGACAATACGTAGTTTCGCAACTTGTAAAAGGCATGCTGCAAAAACGCATTCAAGTTGATCAATCAAATATATTAGTCATGGGATTAACATTTAAAGAAAATTGCCCTGACTTACGAAATACTAAAGTCATAGACATTGTTCATGAGCTAAAAGAATATAATATTAATGTCGATATTGTTGACCCTTTATGCGCAAGCGAAGAAGCTGAACGTGAGTACGGTGTTTCACTTATTTCTGAGCCGAAAAACAACCATTATGATGCGGTAATTCTTGCTGTTGCCCATGACCAGTTTAAAGCGTTAGGTATCGACGAAATAAAAGCTTACGGTAAAGAAAGTCACGTACTTTATGATCTAAAGTGTGTGCTAGACAAAAATAATGTTGATATGCGTTTATAGTTCAGCGGATAAAATTAAGAATATATAGGAATATCTCGTGTCAAAATTTGAACAAGTAAAAACAGATTTAATAAACACTCCTAAAACATGGTTAGTAACAGGTGTTGCTGGCTTCATTGGTTCTAACTTATTAGAAATGTTATTGAAACTGAATCAGACCGTCATCGGTTTAGATAATTTTGCGACTGGCTATCAAAAAAATCTCGATGAAGTAAAAACACTAGTAACTGATGAGCAATGGCAGGGTTTTACGTTTATTGAAGGTGACATTCGAGACGTAAATACCTGCTTAACGGCTAGCAAGAATGCAGATTATGTATTACATCAAGCCGCACTCGGTTCAGTGCCAAGATCAATCGCAGATCCAATAACAACAAATTCAGCGAATATCACTGGCTTTTTAAACATGCTTGAAGCAGCTAAACAAAATAATGTTACTAGCTTTGTCTATGCGGCTAGCAGTTCAACATATGGTGATCATCCAGCATTACCCAAAGTAGAAGAAAACATCGGTAACCCGCTTTCACCCTATGCGGTGACTAAATATGTGAATGAATTGTATGCTGACGTTTATTCAAGAACTTACGGTTTTAAATGTATTGGTCTGCGTTACTTTAATGTTTTTGGTCGTCGTCAAGATCCTGATGGCGCATATGCAGCTGTGATCCCTAAATGGACTGCTTCAATGATTAAGGACGAGCAAGTCTTTATTAATGGTGATGGCTTAACTAGTCGAGATTTTTGCTACATCGAAAATACCGTCCAAATGAATATTTTAGCCGCTACTGCTCAGGACGATGCAAAAGCACATGTATACAATGTTGCTGTGGGTGATAGAACAACACTTAATGATTTATTTAGCTCAATAAAGTCAGCATTAATTACCAGTAATGTTGAAATAAAGCAAGAGGCCGAATATCGTGACTTTCGTGCGGGTGATGTTCGTCATTCACAAGCCGATGTTTCTAAAGCGGTTAAGAATTTAGGCTACGCACCAAGCCATCGCATACAAGAAGGCATATTAGAAGCAATGCCTTGGTATTTAAAAAATGTGAGTTAAATTACTAAAATTTATACTCATCAATTTAAATATAAAAACAAAACTATCCTATACTTTAACTACACAATATATTCTAGATTAATATTTCTCGTTTAGAATCATAATAATATAGAATGGATTCTCGAAAATTTAATTGACTAATTTTAAGAGTTATTAAAATGGGCTGGACTAAGAAATTACTAAATGCTCCCGTGGTTGGTGATGTCACTAAGAAGTTAGTGTCTATGAAAGTAAATCACGATGCTAAAAGTATTGCTGAGCATTTCACTCAGTTTTTACAGCCAGAAATTGCCAACACACAGGAATTGAAAGACCAAGTTTTTAAGATTCGCCACGAAGTATATTGTGAAGAGCTCAACTTTTTAAAAAGTACCGGTGTAAAATCTGAAAAAGATACTTTTGATAATCATTCACACTTTTCATTGATTAAACACAAACCTACAGGTATTTATACCAGTTGCGTTCGTGTTGTACATTCAAACAATGAAGATGAATTACTTCCTATTGAACACTTCTGTATGGACGCTATTCAAGACGAAGAACTTCACCCTAAAAACTTTCCTCGTACAGAAATATGTGAAATATCTCGCTTAGCCGTAAAAGCTGATTTTCGTCGTCGTGCTTCCGATAAATTCAAAGGCTCTGCAGTAGGTGCTATCGCTGAGAACACGTATTCAGAAACAGAGTTACGCTGTTTTCCTTTCATTGCTATTGGTTTATACATGGCTGCAGCAACCATGGCAATTGATACTGGTGTAAATCATGTTTATGTAATGATGGAGCCTAGATTGGCTCGTAGTATGAAATTTGTTGGAATAAAATTCATTCAGATTGGCGATGCGATTGAATTTCATGGTAAAAGAGCGCCTTATTATATTAACCCTCATATTTTCTTAGAAAATTTATCACCTGGTTTTATTTCTCTTTACCAATCCATAAGAGATGACATCAGCTCACAACTTCCAGACAACGGTAATTCAAACAAAGAATAGTTGTAGGTCACGCTAACTATTGCGATAATTTACTATCGCCTCCTAGTATCAAAAATTTTTTAAGGTTTATATCAATGAAAATTGGCATTATTGTCGGAACTCGCCCTGAAATTATTAAAATGGCCCCGGTCATCCGAGAATGTGAAAAAAGAAATATTCCTTATTTTATTATTCATTCCAATCAACATTACTCCAAGGAAATGGATAGTATATTCTTCGAAGAGTTACACCTACCAGCACCTCATTATAATCTTGGCGTGGGTTCAGGTTTGCATAGTAATCAAACCGGCAACATCCTAATTAAAATGGAACCCATTTTACTTGAAGAAAAACCTGATGTTGTTTTAGTGCAAGGTGATACAAATACTGTTTTAGCGGGCGCTTTATCTGCGTCAAAATTAAACATAAAAGTTGGTCATATAGAAGCAGGATTAAGAAGCTACGATAGAACAATGCCAGAAGAAACTAATCGAATAATGACAGATCATATCAGTGAATATTTATTTGCAGTAGGTCCTAATCAAGAGAAAATATTAAAAGCTGAAGGTATTGAACACAAAAAAATTCATACCGTCGGTAATACTGTTTCAGATTCTTTATTTCAGCATTTAGAAATTTCAGCTCAAAAAAGTAGAATTTTATCTGAGTTAAGTCTTACCGCTGGAGAATACTTTTTAGTAACTGCTCATCGCGCCTCTAATGTTGATATCGCTTCTAATTTATTAGAATTATTGAATTTATTCGACCAAATGCATCAAAACTATGCGGGGACAATTGTTTGGCCGATTCATCCAAGAACGCAGTCTAAATTAAAGGAATTTAATATTGAATTACCCAGCTACTTACAACTTATTCCACCTGTGGGCTACCTTGATTTTATTCAATTGCAAAAACATGCAAAATTGATTCTAACTGACTCTGGTGGAATACAAGAAGAAGCCTGCTTATTAGGCGTACCTAGCTTAACCCTTCGCGAAAATACTGAACGTCCAGAAGCAGTAGAAGTTGGTGCAAGTGAATTAGTAGGACGTAATGCTGAGAAAGCAGTGGCTGCAGCTAGGCAATGGTTAAGTAAGGATAATTATTCTTGGGAAAACCCTTTTGGTGATGGTCATGTTGCTGAGCATATTTTAGATATCGTAGAAGGTAAAAACAAAGCCACTGATAACGCCCAAATTATTGCAAAAAGTGAAACTATTGCTGTTATAGGTATGGGCTATATGGGCTTACCTATTGCCAGTTTATTGGCTCAAGCAGGTTATTCGGTTACCGGTGTTGATCTTAATAAAAACAAAGTAGACAGTATAAATAATGCTGAATGCCCCTTCGACGAAGTAGGATTACCTGAATTAATTACTCAAGTTGTTTCTCAAGGGTTTTTAAACGCTTCAACTGAAATTCCATCCAGTGATACATACTTAGTTGCGGTGCCAACGCCTCATAAAGATAATAGTTGTGATCGAAGTTATGTATTTGCAGCTGCAAATGCAATTTCTAAAGTAGCAAAAGATGGAGAAACCGTCATTATAGAATCGACTATTTCTCCACAAACCAGTATAGAAGTTGCAAAACGCTTTGAAAAAATAGGCCTAAAGCTTGATGTTGTGCATTGCCCAGAACGTGCAATTCCTGGACAAACCTTGCATGAGCTTGTTAATAATGATCGTATAATAGGCGCATCAAATGAATTAGCTCAGCAAAAAGTGAAAAATATTTACCAAAGCTTTGTCAATGGGGAAGTATTTTTAACAGATTTAACCACTGCTGAATGCATAAAATTAGTTGAAAACACGTCACGTGATGTTGGCATCGCTTTCGCGAATGAACTCGCTGAGATTTGTGAAGAATTAAATGTTGATGTTTATGAGGTAATAAAGCTTGCCAATAAACACCCTCGCGTAAATGTATTAACTCCTGGACCTGGTGTAGGAGGTCATTGTATTCCAATTGATCCTTGGTTCTTAGTAGAAAACACTAAAACAGGTGACTTAGTTAGGCTGTCTCGAAATATCAATGATCAACGACCAATCAATATAGCCAAAAAAATTGATACTATTGCAAAAGCGCAAGGCGCTAAGAAAATTGGTTTATTAGGTGTTGCTTATAAGCCTAATGTAGATGATTGTCGAGAAACTCCTGCCGAACCAATTTTCCAAGAATTGCAAAAATTAGGTTATGAAATTTCATATCATGATCCACATGTCCCTGCATGGGATTGCGCACGCATTAAATCAGTTGATGAGATGAACAAATGGGCTGACTTCCAAATTTTGATCACAGCTCACAATGAATATAAGAGTATAAAACCACATAATAAAATATTTGATGCTTGCGGGTCGTTGAATTCACAATAATGAAATATTAAAAGGTCAGTTTAAATATTGACCTTTTTGTTTTTCAAATTTATTTTCAAAAAAGTGCATTATACTTACTTCACTTATAGCTAAATAAAAATAAATGGACATCTCTCATGTTTGATTACGATAAAGCATTTTCCAGAAATATTGGTTGGGTTACTCATGAAGAACAACATATTTTACGAAATAAGCGAGTTGCATTAGCAGGTGCTGGTGGTGTTGGTGGCATCCATTTACTGACTCTAGCTCGTTTAGGAATTGCCAATTTTAATATTTCTGACTTTGATGATTTTGAAGTGCATAACTTTAATCGCCAAGCAGGTGCGTTTGTATCAACGTTAGGCGAACAAAAAGTCGATGTAATGGAGCGAATGGCAAAAGATATTAACCCAGAGGCTGATATAAAATCATTTCCTGAAGGTATATTTGCTCACAACGTAGATGAATTTTTAGAGAATGTAGACGTATATGTTGATTCATTAGACTTTTTTGCTCTAGAGGCAAGAAAAGTTGTTTATCAAAAATGTTACGAAAAGAGGATCCCTGTTGTAGTGTGTGCTCCCTTAGGAATGGGCTGTGCATCTATAACTTTCATGCCAGGAAAAATGACTTTTGAAGAGTACTTTCGCTTTGAAGGAAAATCCGAAGAAGATCAATATATTCAATTTTTAATAGGTTTATCACCAGCAATGTTACAGCGTTCATATCTAGTAGATGAATCTGCTGCCAACTTTAAAGAAAAAAGAGGCCCTTCTACCCCAATGTCAGTTAGCCTATGCGCAGGAGTTGCTCAAACAGAAGTATTAAAAATTTTATTAAAACGAGGAAAAGTTATCTCAGCTCCTTATGGTTTACACTTTGATGCATATAAAAACAAATACGTGAAAACATGGCGACCATTCGGAAATGCGGGGATAGTCCCAAGAATAATGTTTAAAATTGCTAAAAAAATAGTTTCAACTCACACAAAATAACTGTCTATTTTTTTTACACCATTAACTTACTACCTAACCAAAGCAAATAAAAAACCTAATAAAACAACAGGTTGAAAAGTTGGCATACTATATGCTTTATTCATAACATTGAAAGGAATTAACTTTTTAACTTAAGGTAACAAAAATGAAAAACACACTTAAAGCAGCAGCACTAACTTTAGCAATGGCTTCTCCACTAGCATCAGCACAAGATGTTCCAGTATCTATTTTTATGGATTTAAACTCAATCATTAACGGTACTTCTGATGTTAATGATGTTAACTACGATACAGGTTTGGTTACAGATATTTTCCAAATTTTCTCAACAGTTGCATTTAATCCAGTATCTACTTATACAGATCTTGGCAATGACGGTATTACTACTGGTGACTTAGTTCATGATGAAGGTACAGGTATCTCAATTTTGGGTCTTAACCCATTAACTCACTCAAGCCAAGAAGGTGGTTTCGGTGATGCTTGGGGTTTACAAGTTAGTTGGTCACTTGATGGTGTAGCTGGTGTGTTTCAAGATGCAAACTGGACAGATGGCTCAAATGGTGTTGAGCAATTTAACTACTTAGGTAACTTTTTATCAGGTACTTTTACATTAGACGTAGTTGAATTAGATGTTAACAATGGTAACGTTGTAAACACTTTCAGTGGTCTAGATATGTCTTTCTCACATATGGAATTCTCTCCTTCTAACCCAACTTCAATTTCTAACAACGAAGCTGTAGTAGATTTCTTCGCAGACGTAGATACAGCAGTTGCTGATACATTTTTCTTT
>Ga0233426_10004732_pt1 | contig 10071 bp, 11 predicted proteins | sample SI_118_April2016_6_FD_179875 | JGI IMG/M metagenome (GOLD analysis project Ga0233426, IMG submission 179875) | Seawater microbial communities from Saanich Inlet, British Columbia, Canada - SI_118_April2016_10_MG | ecosystem: Environmental > Aquatic > Marine > Inlet | place: Canada: British... | reverse complement strand
AGTCGCCAATAGAGATTTCTTTTGTGATGAATAGGTCTCGAACGCGTTGGTCTACTCCTTTATAGTGACCACATAAAATGATGAAATTTTCTTTCAGAGAAAGCATGTTGGAAGTTGCTTGGTTCAAGATAGGAGCATCTGGAGTCATATATATAACTTCGTCGTAATCTCTTTCAGACTTTAACTTAGAAATACATTTATCTATAGGCTCTATCATGAGTACCATGCCGGCACCACCGCCAAATTGATAATCGTCTATTTTTTTGTATTTGTTAGAAGCGTAGTCTCGCAGGTTGTGAAAGTGTACTTCAGCCAATCCTTTGTCTATGGCTCTTTTTACGATGGAATGTTCAAAAGGACTTTGAATCAATTCTGGGGAAACGGTAATTATGTCAATTCTCATGCGGCAAAGATAGTAAAAACATAGTACGGAAATTTTAGCATTTCGATTTTGTGATTCGGTCGTTTCCAAACATATCTTTGTACAACGTATTTTCTGTAAAGCCTGTTTCCTCTAGCATGTTTAAAGTTTCTTTTCCGAGGTATTGGTTGATTTCAAAATACAAAGAGCCGTTTTTATTTAGGTTACTTTTGGCCAACTGAGCAATTTTCTCATAAAAAACCAAAGGTGCAGCATCAGAAACAAATAATGCTGTATGGGGTTCGTGTTCAAGTACGTTGCTGTGCATTTCCTGCTTTTCAAGTTCTCGAACATAAGGAGGATTGCTCACGATAATATCAAAATTTGCAGGTAGTGTGTTAGAAGTAAGGATGTCTTGGTGTATGAATGAAATTGTTACCTTGTTTTTAGCAGCGTTTTCTTTTGCCGTTATAAGTGCTTCTTCCGAAACATCTAAGGCCCATACTTTTGCGTTTGCTAGTTGCTTTGCAAGCGTTATAGCGATACATCCACTTCCTGTACCAATATCTAAAATGTTTATTTGGCTATTTTTATCTGTATTGTTCAATATGAGTTCAACCAGTTCTTCTGTTTCAGGTCTGGGTATCAGTACGTTCTTATTGACCGAAAATTCCAATCCGTAAAAGTGGTTTTTACCTGTAATGTGCTGTACGGGTACTCCTTTTAAAAGTTGTTGGATAGCAGTTTCAAAAAAATGGATTGCTTTGGAGTCAAGATTTTTTCCGGGGTCCAGTGCTCTTTCTATCCTTGTAAGTTTAAGTTTGTATTCACAAAGAATGTTGAGAAAAGAGTCAATCTCTGTGCTTGGGTATAAGCCAAAGAGCTTGTCGTGAAATCTTTCTTTAAGATCTGTAATTTTCATAAGTACAAAAATACAGTATGCTAGTTACAATTAACAAGTCACAGGTATTTATTTTTCTGTTTTTAAGTTTTGTGTCTTAGTTTCTTTCAGCTTACTTTTGTGAGATGGATATACATGAAACATACATGAAGCGTTGCTTGTATTTGGCAGAAAAAGGTATTGGAACGACGCGCCCCAATCCGTCAGTGGGTTGTGTGATAGTTTGGAATGATACAATAATAGGAGAGGGCTACACGCAACCTTATGGAGGAAGCCACGCCGAAGTAGTAGCCATTAGTTCAGTGAAAAATCCTGATATTCTCAAAGAAGCTACGATGTATGTGACAATGGAGCCTTGTTCTCACTTTGGAAAAACACCCCCTTGTGCAGATCTTATCATAAAGCACAAGATACCCAAGGTCTACATAGGTGTGATAGATACTTATTCTGAAGTGTCGGGAAGAGGTGTCAAACGGCTACAAGATGCAGGCTGCATCGTTGTGACAGGTTTGTTGGAAGAAGCTTGTTTACAACATCACAAACGATTCTTTTCAGTGCAAAATCAAGAACGTCCTTATATAGTATTGAAATGGGCAGCAACTCAAGACGGGTTTATAGCACCTTTGTCCAAAAATAAGCATAGGCCTGTGTGGATTACCAATTCTAGTGTACAGCCTGTAGTGCATAAATGGCGTAGCCAAGAACATGCTATTTTAGTCGGGACGAATACTGCTATTGCAGATACTCCAGTATTAGATGTTCGTAAATGGGGAGGAAAATCTCCAGTACGCATTGTTATAGACCGCGATTTAAAAATACCTACAACAGCTCCCTTGTTAGATGGAAGTATTCCCACAATTCTATGTGCGGATATTTCATCTCAAGGAAAAGTATCTGATAGAGAGAATATCTCCTATGAATTTATAGATTTTAAATTTTGTTTGGCTACTTCATTGTGTGAGTTGTTGCAAAAAAGAAAAGTACAATCGGTTCTTATAGAAGGAGGAGCGAAGACATTACAGACTTTTATTGATGCAGGTTTATGGGATGAGGCAAGGGTTTTTACTGGGGCTGTTTCTTTTTCAGAAGGCGTCAAGGCGCCTACATTCAATGCGCTAGCAACATCAGAAGATACTTTTATAGAGGATACAAGGTTAAGGGTCTATTACAATCTATTAAAAATAGATAATGAGTAGTTTAGAGCTGTATAAAACATTGTCTAAGAGGACAGAAATGACTGTTTTTAAGGAGAAGGGAAGTAAGTTTTTGGGCTATGCTTTTCCTGTTTCTAATGAGTCGGAGATAAAGGAATGTATTGCTATTGTAAAAAAAGAACACCATTCTGCAAGGCATTGGTGTTATGCATGGCGCATAGGTTTGGGGCCTTTTCAGTATAGGACAAATGACGATGGTGAACCAAGTAATTCGGCAGGACAACCTATTTATGGTCAAATATTAGCTGCCGATCTAACAAATGTCCTCGTTGTAGTGGTACGTTATTTTGGAGGGGTGAAGTTAGGAGTCGGAGGATTGATTCGTGCGTACAAAGAATCTGCACAATTGACTTTGTTAGAAGCACACATTGTTGAAAAAGCAGTTGAATATACCTTAGAATTGGTTTTTGATTATGCGCATATGAATAAAATAATGCGCATAATAAAGCAAAAAAAACTGTCAGTGCAGTCACAAATTTTATCTGACAAATGCAACTTGATTTTGAACGTGAATAAAGGGCATTTCACAGAGGTAAAAAACCTTTTTAAAAATCTTCATTTTTTAGTGTTAAAATCAAGTTGATTTTGAATATTTTTTTGTACATTTTAACAATGCTTATGAAAAAGCGTTTTCAATTTTTGTCAATAAATTTTCAGGTATTTTGATAGGCCTGTTTTTGCTTGTATCTACAAAAATTAAAACCGTTTCAGCTGTGGTAATTAATTCGTTGTCACTGTTGTATATTTCGTAATCGAAAATAATCCTTGCAGTAGGTGTTTTTCGAAGAATAGTTCTTAAAGTTAGGACATTGTCAAATCTAGCAGGTTTGATATATCTAGTGTTCATCGAGTATACAGGGAGTATTATCCCCTCTTCTTCCATTTTTTTGTAAGAAATTCCGATGTCTCTTAAGAGTTCCATTCGGCCCATTTCAAAATATTGAGCATAGTTTCCATGGTGTGCATATCCCATTTGATCTGTTTCACCATAGCGAATTCTGAGTGGTATTTTATTATCTATCATTGTGAGTTTTTATTGACGTTATTCTACGTAAAAAATAAATAAGATGCAATAGCATTTTGATTTTTTTATACTAAAATTTATTCACACTTTTGTAGCATACAAATCAACCAACGGAAAGGAAGAATTTCCCCACTTTTATTCCAAATTATCTATACAATCAAAATGACTAAAAACGCGGTATCTATTTGGGAAGAATGCTTGGACTTTATAAAGGACAATATAAAGAGTCAAGCCTTCAAAACTTGGTTTGAGCCAATCATCCCTATCCGCGTAACCGGAGAAGTACTCACTGTACAAGTTCCTAGTAAGTTTTTTTATGAATGGTTGGAAGAACACTACATCAAATTATTGCGTGTTGCTCTTGTTAGAGAGTTAGGAAAAGATGCAAAGTTGGTGTATGAAGTCAAAATGGAAAATGCTTACAGTAGCAATAGTCCTCAAATTATAAAAATACCAAGTTCCAACAGACCACAACTCAAAGCGCAAGATGTTCCTGCACCTGTTGGATTGAAAAAAAGAGAATTAAAAAATCCTTTTGTAATCCCTGGATTGCAAAAGGTGAAGATAGAATCTCAGTTGAATCCAAATTACAACTTTGAAAGTTTTGTAGAAGGTGATTCCAATCGTTTGGCACGTTCTGCAGGAATGGCTGTTGCAAATAAGCCTGGAGGTACTTCCTTCAACCCTTTATTGATATATGGAGGTGTTGGACTGGGGAAAACTCACCTGGCGCACGCGATTGGTGTACAGATTAAAGATTCTTACGTAGATAAAACAGTATTGTATATATCTTCTGAGAAATTCACACAACAATATACCGATTCGATTAAAGGAAATACTAGAAATGATTTTATACACTTCTATCAAATGGTTGATGTTTTGATCATTGATGATGTGCAGTTTTTATCTGGAAAAAAAGGAACACAAGATGTTTTCTTCCATATATTCAATCACTTACACCAAAACGGAAAACAAGTGATCTTAACTTCCGACAAAGCGCCAGTCGATATGCAAGACATAGAGCAGCGTTTGTTGTCTCGTTTCAAATGGGGGTTGTCTGCCGAGTTGCAAACACCTAGTTTTGAAACTAGGATTTCAATTCTCGAAAAGAAATTATTTAGAGATGGTGTAGAAATGCCTGATGATATAGTTGAGTATATCGCAAAGAATATCAAATCCAACGTTCGTGAACTTGAAGGGGTGTTGATATCAATGATAGCGCAGGCTTCTTTTAACAAAAAAGAGTTTACCATGTCTTTGGTACGACAAATTGTAGATAAGTTTGTCAAAAACACCAAAAGAGAAGTCTCTATAGAATACATACAAAAGGTAGTCTCAAAATATTTTGATATGGATGTAGCTACCCTACAATCAAAAACAAGAAAACGTCATATTGTTCAGGCCCGACAATTGGCTATGTATTTTGCAAAGCGTATGACTAAATCTTCTTTGGCAAGTATAGGTTCTCAAATCGGAAAACGTGACCATGCTACAGTATTACACGCTTGTAAAACTGTTGACAATCTCACAGAAACTGACAAACAGTTTAAGAAATACGTTGAAGACTTAACCAACAAGCTGACTTTTTAAGATGCAAAGGGTTTTGATGGTCTGTCTAGGGAATATTTGTAGGTCACCATTGGCAGAAGGTATTTTAAAATCCAAAGTAGCTTCTAAATCTATCCTAGTTGACTCTGCTGGTACTGCTGGGTATCATGTGGGTAATTTACCCGATAAACGGTCTATACAGATAGCAAAAACTTATGGTATTGATATTGCAGACCAAAGAGCTCGTGCTTTTTCTAAAGATGATTTTGAGAATTTTGATGTCATTTATGCAATGGATCGCTCCAACTACAACAATATTCTGCGATTGGCCTCTTCAGTTGCCTCCAAAAATAAAGTACAATTACTCTTAAACGAATCTTTTCCTGGCGAAGATCGCGAAGTTCCTGATCCATATTATGGTGGAAAAGAGGGGTTCGAAACTATATACCAGCTCATTGATGCGGCTTGCGATCGAATCGCTGCAAAAATTACCACTTAAAAAACTTTTATATGAATTTAGGAAAACTGTATTTGATACCGACCACTCTTGGAGAAAATGAACCTCTAGAAGTCATGCCCTTGTCTGTGAAAAAAGTAGTGGAAGCGATTGATTATTTTATTGTTGAAAATGAAAAGTCTGCACGTAGGTTTATCAAGAAAATTTCACCGAGTAAATCTCAACCTAATTTAAAAATAATGATGTTGGACAAGTATGCCAACTCTTTTGAAGTTGAGCATTACTTGGATATCTGTCAGCAAGGATTTTCTGTTGGGCTGCTTTCAGAGGCAGGTGTTCCTGCTATCGCTGACCCTGGTGCTGAGGTGGTAAAGTTAGCACATCAAAAAGGGGTGCAAGTTGTTCCTTTGGTGGGGCCTTCTTCTATATTGATGGCCATGATGTCTTCTGGAATGAACGGTCAAAATTTTGCTTTCAATGGATATTTACCTATAGATCGTGCAGATCGTAAAAAAGAACTCAAAACATTAGAGAAAATATCTAAAGAAAGAAATCAGTCACAAATATTTATTGAAACACCTTATAGAAACGATAAAATGTTGACCGACTTAAAACAGATTTTGACGCCTACTACAAGATTGTGTGTCGCAGCTGATATCTCTCTTTCTTCAGAGTATATCAAAACTTATACAATACAAGAATGGAAGAATGTAAAACCTGATTTACACAAACGCCCTGCTATATTTATCATTCATAAATTATAAAGAAGCAAAATTTAGAACCTAGACTAGGTCTTTATATTTTTTTATTTTCGGTCTTTTGCATTCTATTACGGTTGAAGTATCATAGCCTCCAAATTTCTTCATGTAGTACTCCATACTTGTACCAAACGCATCTGAAAAATGGTATTTACCCTTTGTTTTAAGATATTTCATCACGTTACCTGCGCCAGCTAAATGTGCTGCAGCTAATATTCCAGATTCTGTAATGTAAATTCCGTTAAATGTTTTTCCTATTGCTTTTGATATTTCCTTGCGGAGTATCCATTTGTTTACTTGGCATAGTGCAATAAATGCTTCTTCTTGTAATGCAGGTGTTTTAAGAAATTTCTTAGTATTATCAATTTTTAGATGTTTAAGAGTTGTTTTACCAAATTGGTATTTACCCATATATCCGTACTTATTGACGATGTCGTATTTTCCTCTTGATTCCTTGTGCGCCAATGCCTCTTTGAACTCGTAAAAATTATTTTTACTGTAAGGTCCTTTGTAGGCGGCATTGAACTCTTCTTTTGTAGGTACTGTCGATATGCTACTCGCTATACTTTCTGAAAATAATTCATTTGCTGTGACTGAACACAGAAAGAATACACAAACACTATTTATTAAAAACTCTTTTCTTAAAGATTCCATAATTTCTAGTTTATCGTTTTATTTCTTTTGAAAAAACTTTTGCAAATTTACGTTATTTAATATAAACACAATCAATTGAAAATCAGCTAGTTGTGTTTTTTAAATATTTAAATATCAAAATAAAACTCATTTTTTTGACTATAATGCAAATAGAATTCTATTTATTTGTTTTTTGATAGTGTGTTTTTCTTTAAAAAAAAACAGCATCTTCAAATGATTTGATATTTGTGTTATGGTAAAATTACTTTAAAACTAAATTTTGAAATCGAAAAGTACGCTGAAAGGTAGATTTGTGTCGATAAACTATCTATTTACCCCCTGTTTTGAAAGCCAAATCTGATACTTTTTTGCGTTTTTATTATGTTGTTTTAATGTTTTTGCAAATGCATGTGTACCAATTTTGTGGATACTAGCACACATATAATAGTAGGAATGTTTGGAAGGGTTTAATACTGCATTTATGGATGATATATCGGGCATAGCAATCGGACCTGGGGGAATTCCGAGATGTTTGTAAGTATTGTATGCTGAGTTGATGCTGAGGTCTTTATTTAACACTCTTTTTACAATGAAATCTTGTCCGTATTTTTCTTTTAGTGCAAAAATAACAGTCGGGTCTGCTTGCAATGGCCATTTACTATGATAACGGTTCAAATACAGACCTGCAACAACTGGTCTCTCTGATACAGTAGCTGTTTCCTTTTGAACGATAGCAGCTAAGGAAATCACCTGTTGGGGTGTTAATTGTTGTTTTTTTGCAAGCTCTTTTCTTTTTACCGTCCAAAAACGATTGTATTCTCTGAGCATTTTTGCTCTAAATTTTTCAGCAGAAGTATTCCAATAACATTGATAGGAATTCGGAATGTACATGCCTAGAGCAGTAGTTAATGTAAATCCATTTTCTTTTAAAAATGACACCTCTTCAAAAGCATTAAGTAAGCTAATAGAATCTGCTTCAATCTGTTTGGAGATTCTGCCTGCTAGGTCTTCCAATCGATGTTGGTTGTTGAAAGTGAGTTTTACTGGTATTTGTTTTCCACTCCTCAATAGATTTACCAATTCATTGGTGTTCATCCCTTGACTTAAAGTGTATTGTCCTCCTTTTATTTTTCGGTATTTTTTAAGCTTTGCTACCCAAGTAAAATTACTGATGCTTTGTAGCTTGGGAGACAATATCTTCTCTAATTGTTCGAAATTACATCCACTAGGAATGTATATTGTACTTTTTTGTTTGACATTACTCGCAAATATTTTACTGTATACTAGACTTCCTGTAGTAATGATTCCAATCACAAAAGCGATACTACTAAGGATGATAATTTTGTTTCTTTTCATTTTAATCTTTGTTGTGGGCAATTCGTTGGTAGGTAGCTTCGTCCAAATAAGTTTCCTTGTACTTGATCCATTCTTTTTTTATACCTATTAATTTAAATTCTCTCTGTTCAAAAAGATGTAAACTCGTTTTATTATCTGTAGTTATGTTCGCATAAACTTGATGCAGTCCAAGGTATTTGAAAGCGTATTTACATAAGAGTTCCAGTGCTTCTGATGCATAACCTTTTCCTCTGTGTGCTTTAGCGAGTAAGATACCTATACCTGCTCTTTTGTGCACAGGTTCAAAGTCAAAGAGATCAATCATTCCTAAAGTGATAGCTGTATCATTTTCTGCAATGACCAGTCTGAGTTGTTTTACTTCATAAATATCTTTATGTGCATTCTCTAGATACTGTTTGAGGATATATCTTGAAAACGGTGCAATAGTACCACTAACTTTCCAGTGAGTTTCTTTATTTTCCATATCGAAAAGAAATTCCAAGTCCTCCGGTTCGAGTGCTCTTAAATAACAGGTGTTTCCTTTCAATGTTTCCATAGTTCAGTTGGTAGTTATTTTTTGTAATTTCCTTCAAATACGTATGTTGCAGGACCTTTTAAAAAGACTTCTGTAAAACAATTGTCTTTTTCTTCAAATGAAACTTCTAAATTACCTCCTTCGACTTGGAGTTTTATTGATTTTTTGTCTGTTTTCTTTTGAACATACATGGCAATGGCAACAGCAGTAGCTCCTGTTCCACAGGCCAAGGTTTCGTTTTCCACTCCTCTTTCATAGGTTCTAACTCTGAAGGATCCGTCCCCCGTATTTTCTGCAAAGTTAACATTGGTACCTTCCTCAAAGTAAGGTGCTCCATTTCTGATTCTTTTCCCTTGCTTATACACATCAAAAGCACCTATATTCTCAACAAGCTCCACGTGATGTGGAGAGCCCGTATCTAAAAATGCATAGTTGTTTTCGAGGTGAATTTCTGTGACATCTACCATCTGTAAATCAACAATTCCGTCAATTATATTTGCATGGTGTAACCCGTCTACAGCATCAAAGGTTGTCTTTTCTTCGATCATACCTAAATCGTGTGCAAATGCCACAAGACACCTACCACCATTTCCACACATGGTTCCTTCATTTCCATCAGCGTTGTAATAGACCATGGTGAAATCGTAGGTTGTAGAAGGATTCAATAGTATAAGTCCATCAGCTCCAATCCCAAAACGTCTGTCACACAGCTGCTTTATAAAAGCGATATCGTCTTTTGGAAAATGCAAGTTCCTATTGTCAATCATGACAAAGTCATTTCCTGTTCCTTGGTATTTATAAAATTTTGTGTTCATAAGTTGTTATACAAATTTACTTAATTTTTTATCGATTGTTTACTGGCACATCTCTGCACATTTTTCACCGTCTATGGCTGCTGAAATAATCCCTCCAGCATATCCTGCACCTTCACCGCAAGGGAACAATCCTTTTATCTGTGGGTGTTGCAGTGTTTGAGCATCTCTCGGTATACGAACTGGAGACGATGTTCTGGATTCTGGTGCGTGTACTACTGCTTCATTAGTAAGGTAACCCTGCATGGATTTTCCAAATTCTAAAAAGCCTTTTTGAAGAGTTTTATAGATGAATTCTGGAAATACTTCTGAAAGTTCAACAGGTGTTGTACCCGGTTGGTATGAGGTCTTAGGAATGTCCGAAGATAACTTGCCTTTTGTGAAATCCGCCAATCTTTGTGCGGGTACTCTTTGGGTTTCTCCTCCAAGACGCCATGCTCTTTGTTCTATTTGTTTTTGAAATTCCATAGCAGCCAAGGGACCTCTTTTTGCA
>Ga0233426_10004724_pt1 | contig 10080 bp, 9 predicted proteins | sample SI_118_April2016_6_FD_179875 | JGI IMG/M metagenome (GOLD analysis project Ga0233426, IMG submission 179875) | Seawater microbial communities from Saanich Inlet, British Columbia, Canada - SI_118_April2016_10_MG | ecosystem: Environmental > Aquatic > Marine > Inlet | place: Canada: British... | reverse complement strand
CTTATGTCTTTGGATATATCTCCCATAATTTTATTCTTTTAAATCATTAACAAAGGGGTACAAGATATTTCTACTACATAAAATTATGAAAAAATGTTTTATATTCCAAGGAATATATGTCCATGGTTGTTAATTAAACTTTACGACGCATCTTTGTAAAAAAAAGACAAACTTTTGTAAATTCGCTAGAAATACTATTTCCATGGATATCAACTTCAACAAAAATGAAGATCATAATAAGCTTTTAATAAGTGAACTTAAAAAAAGATTGATAAAAGTGAAGCTAGGTGGTGGTCTAGAAAAAATTAACAAACATCACGAAAAGGGAAAAATGACCGCCAGAGAACGTATTGATTATTTGTTGGATTCTAATACTAAAAGCATCGAAATTGGTGCTTTTGCTGGTGATACCATGTATAAAGATCATGGAGGGTGTCCTTCTGGAGGTGTGGTTGTAAAAATAGGATATATCCAAAAAAAACAATGTGTTATTGTAGCCAACGATGCCACTGTTAAGGCAGGTGCATGGTTTCCTATAACTGCCAAGAAAAATCTACGTGCTCAAGAAATAGCTATAGAAAATAAACTTCCAATTATCTATTTGGTAGACAGTGCTGGGGTATACTTGCCGTTACAAGACGAAATATTTCCAGACAAAGAACACTTTGGACGAATTTTTAGAAATAATGCGATTATGAGTAGTATGGGAATTACTCAAATTTCTGCTATTATGGGAAGTTGTGTTGCAGGTGGTGCTTATTTACCTATTATGAGCGATGAAGCATTGATTGTAGATAAAACTGGTAGTATTTTTTTAGCAGGAAGTTATTTAGTGAAGGCTGCCATTGGTGAAAGTATTGACAATGAAATATTAGGCGGTGCCACAACGCATTGTGAAATCTCTGGAGTAACCGATTATAAAGCAAAAGATGATAAAGATGCTCTAGACACCATTAAAAATATTCTTGGTAAAATTGGTGACCATGATACTGCTGGATATAATAGAATAGGGCCGGTTAAACCTTCAGAAAAAGAAGAGGAGATTCTTGGAATCCTTCCAAAACTTAGAACTGATCAATATGACATGAAAGAAATTATTAAACGTATTGTTGATAATTCTGAATTTGATGAATATAAAGAAGGGTTTGGAAAAACAATTATTACCGCTTATGCAAGAATAGATGGATGGGCAGTTGGTATTGTTGCCAATCAAAGAAAAGTAGTAAAAACAAAAAAGGGAGAAATGCAATTTGGTGGTGTTATTTACTCTGATTCTGCAGATAAAGCTACCCGATTTATTGCCAACTGTAATCAGAAAAAAATTCCTTTATTATTTCTACAAGATGTTACTGGTTTTATGGTAGGTTCTAAATCTGAACATGGTGGGATTATAAAAGATGGTGCTAAGATGGTAAATGCGGTTAGCAATTCTGTAGTTCCAAAATTTACCATCATTATTGGAAATTCTTACGGAGCTGGAAATTATGCAATGTGCGGTAAAGCATACGACCCCAGATTAATTGCATCCTGGCCAAGTGCAGAATTAGCTGTAATGAGTGGAAATTCCGCTGCCAAGGTGTTATTACAAATTGAGAAAGCTTCTTTAAAAAAGAAAGGTGAAAAAATTACGTCTGAAAATGAGGATAAATTATTTGAAAAAATAAAATCTCGCTACGACCATCAAATATCTCCTTATTATGCTGCTGCCAGAATTTGGACTGATGCCGTCATAAATCCATTAGACACTAGAACTTGGGTTTCAATGGGAATTGAAGCAGCAAACCACGCACCTATAGAGAAGAAGTTTAATTTAGGTGTTGTTCAAGTTTAATTAGAAAAAAATATAGTCTTCAATAAAAAGTTAATCATGGGAAGAGCATTCGAATTTAGAAAAGCAAGAAAAATGAAACGTTGGTCTGCTATGGCCAAAACATTTACAAGAATTGGGAAGGATATAGTGATGGCTGTAAAAGAGGGTGGACCTAACCCAGACACAAATTCTAGATTAAGGGCTGTTATGCAGAATGCTAAGGCTGCAAATATGCCCAAAGACAATGTAGAACGTGCTATAAAAAAAGCTACCGATAAGGATACCGCCAACTTTAAAGAAGTTTTATTTGAAGGCTATGCTCCACACGGAATAGCCGTATTAATTGAAACTGCTACCGACAATAATAATAGGACTGTTGCTAATGTTAGAGCTGTTTTTAACAAGTGCGATGGGAATTTTGGAACCTCAGGTTCTGTAGTTTTCATGTTTGATCATACCTGTAATTTTACAGTAAAAAAAGAGGATATTTCTATTGATATGGAAGAGTTAGAATTAGAACTCATAGACTTTGATGTAGAAGAAGTTTTTGATGATGAAGAAGGTATTGTTATTTATGCACCTTTTGAACAATTTGGAGCCATTCAATCTTTCTTTGAAAAAGAAAATGTAGAAATTATATCTTCAGGTTTTGAAAGAATTCCAACCTCTACAACAAAGTTAACAGAGGACCAACAAGCTGATGTTGATAAATTATTGGAGAAACTAGAAGAAGATGATGATGTGCAAAATGTATACCACTCATTAGAAATGTAAAAGCAAAATAATCACAACAAGTCTAGAGTTTTTAAACGTTGTATTTTTCCAGATCCCGTCTCTATAAATTTTGGAATAAAGAAAATTGCTTTAGGAATTTCAAATCTAGACAACTTTGAAAAGTGTTTTTTTGTTATTGGATAATTTTCCCCTTCAATAACTAGTATGCATTTTTCGCCTAATATTTCATCCAAAATTCCAGCTACAAAAAATCGTGAATATATTGTATTTGATAATTTTTGTTCAATTTCCTCTGGATGTAACTTCACTCCTCCTGAATTGATAACATGATCTAAACGACCTTTCCAATTAAATTCAGATTTAGAAATAAGCTCTATCACATCATTTGTAATGATATTTTCATTAGAAATTTTTGGAGCACGTATAACTAGACAACTTCTTTTATCTTTTGAAATAGTGACATCAGGTAACGTTTTGTATACAGATTCTGACTCTAGTTCTGATTGGCTAAATTTATTTAATTTCTTAACAGCGATGTGAGTAATGGTCTCTGTCATCCCATACGTAGCATAACAGTTTGTATCTATAGTCTGAATTGCTTTTTTTAACTCTCTAGAAACCACCCCTCCACCAACAATCAATGTTTTTATTTGGTCAATTTTTGAAATTGAATTTCTGAGTTGTAAAGGCACCATTGCAGAAAAGTCATATTCTTTTGTGATTTCTTGTAATGGATTAGATGTAGATTCAATTACATCTAAATCCCAACCAAGTGTTAGCGCTCTAACCAACATCATTTTTCCAGCAATAAATTTGATAGGTAAGCAACATAATGCTTTTGTATTCTCTCCTAACTGAAAATAACAACCTGTAGCTAAAGCCGAATTTATCATAAAATCCTTCCGTAGATGAATATTTTTTGGATTTCCCGTAGATCCAGAAGTCTTAACTACTATATGAGGATCAGTAGAGAACCACTCTCTCAAAAATTGATTTATTTCTTTTGAAATTGATTGAGAATACTTAATAAGTTCCTCAGAATTTGAAAATATTTTTCCATTAATTTGGAAACTTGTATGGAAGCTATTCGATTTCAATAAGTGTGGGTTTTTCAAGCTTTCCAAAAATTTTATCTTTCCAATTAGACCATCCATACTTTTTAGAAAAAATTAAAAAGACAACAGGGTATAATACAAATACTGGTAAGAACATTTCTGCACCAAGTGAAGGCTCAGAAATATCAATATATAAGGCTTCTGTTTGAAAAACAGTCCAATCTGTTGTAACAAACAAAGCTGCCAATATATTATTCACTGCATGCATACCCATGGCCAACTCAATTCCTTCATCCATTAACGAAACTACTCCAAAAAATAGACCTGTTCCAATGTAAAATACTAAAGCAACATATCCTAATTTTTCTATTTCAGGATTTAACCCATGTAATAAACCAAAAACAACAGACATAATAATTAACGGTGCCCATTTATTTTTTATCCACAAGGCTAAACCTTGCATATAATAACCTCTAAATAATAATTCCTCAAGACTTGTTTGTAAGGGTATAAATACAATAGCAACAAAGCATAGTGTGAAAAAAGGAATGGGTTTAAAATTCCAAACATATTTTTCTGGTGAAAGTAAAATATCTGATCCTAAAAGAAGAAAAGTAATCCCTCCCCACACCAAAATACCAAAAAAAAATCGACTCCAATCTATTTTTTTTCTTGATGTTACTATCCATCTAATCTTTTTCTTATGAATTTTTCTTACTAATGGTATAAAAAATAATAATGGAATTATAAATGATAGTAGTATCAAAAAAAGATACAAATTTGAATCAATTCCTAAATCGGCAAATGAATTCTGACCACTTTCCGAGAACTTCTGCATGTCTTTACCTGAAGTAAAAAAAGCTTTTATTGTTATAGGAATTTGACCTATCATGCTTCCTAAAAAAATAATAAAAAACATGATTACATACATCCATGACTCATTTTTACCCTTATAACCTGTCTGTAAAAAATTCATATTAAATTAAATTAAAATTCCAGTTTTTATTTTTTTTATAATAAAGTCCTCCATTGTTAACCTCTAAAGGACTATCAAAGTTATTAGTAAATAAACTTCCTGTTCCCAAGCCTTGGGGCATACTACTTTTTAAGGTAGCAGTCCATTGGGCTATAGCATTTAAACCAATATTACTCTCTAAGGCACTAGTAACCCACCACCCTATATCAAATTCATTTGCAATATCTAACCACTCAAAACTTCCCTTAAACCCACCAACCAAACTTGGTTTTAAAATGATGTATTGAGGATTTATTATATGTAGCAATTCTTTCTTTTTTGTTACATCAAATACCCCTATTAATTCTTCATCTAATGCTATTGGTAGAGGTGACTGTTCACAAAGTAATGCCATTTCTTGAAATTGACCTTGTTTTATGGGTTGTTCAATTGAATGTAAATTATATGAAGAAAGTATTTTTAACTTTTCTAAAGCTTCAGAACTTTTAAAAGCTCCATTTGCATCTACTCTTAACTCAATATCTTTAATTGAAAATTCTTTTCTAATTGATGCTAAAAGTTCAATTTCTGATTCAAAATCAATAGCTCCAATTTTCATTTTTAAACATCGAAAGCCTTGTGCTATTTTTTCTTTAATTTGAGCCTTCATAAATTGACGATCACCCATCCAAATGAGACCATTAATAGCTATGGCTTTATTAGATTCTGTAAAGTCAGAAACAAATAATTTAAAAGGTGATGAAGAGTGAAGTGATAAAAATGCTTGTTCTATTCCAATTTGGATACTAGGGAAATCATTTGTTTTTGAAAGGAGTATGTCCAATCCTAACCCTATATTATTACAGACCCATTTAAGTTTTTTCTCATAATCTGGTCTATCATCTATACTTAAACCCCTGAAGAGACCACACTCTCCTATTCCAGTTTCACCATCTTTATTAAGATGTAAAAACCAAGTTTCTTTGGTTTTTAAAATACCTCTGGAGGTTCCACTTGGTACTTTAAAATGTAATATATATTTATGGTAGGTTGCTTTTATCAAAATATTTATTTTTCAACATACGTTTTTAAATTATTCAAGAAAACCTCATCAATCTTTTTAAATTTTGATTTAAAAAAAGGCAACACACAACTTAAAAGATAACTTTTAGCTTGGTAACTAGAACTCAAATTTATCACAGTATGAGATCCATCGCTACTGAAAGTATAATCATCTCTTTCAACAACACCATCTTTATCAATAAATAATGTTATTTTCTCATTCTTAACATATGCTAGTACTTTTTCTCTAATTATAGTAGTTTGATTGTTATGAAGTACTTTAATATTGTATACACTTCCAGTAATTCCCGGTTTTAACTCTACAACTTCAATTTCATTATATTCAGGGTTCCACTGGGGAATTGCTGAAAGATCTGTAAAGGTTTTAAAAGTTTTTTCTAATGGCTCATTTATGATAATCTTTGAAGTATAACTACTCTCTTTGATGATAAGACCGGTCCCAAAAAATAATACAGTAAGAATAATTAAAAACGTGATGATGATTTTTACTGTCTTCATAAATTAAATTTTCAAAATAGTGAAATTATAAAACTTGTCCTAAGCCAAAAAGAATTGCAAATAAAAAAGTACTTAAAGCTACTTTTTTTAGTTCTCCATCTAAATTAGATGCATCCTCAGACTTGTAAACATATATACTATGTATACATAAAGGAATATAGGCTATTAAAAATATAAATTGAACTGTTTTTGTGTATTTGGACATAACAAAAATAATGGCAAAGACAAGCGATAAAAACAATAAACTATAATGATATCTTTTGGCTGCTTTACTCCCAATTTTAACAACTATTGTATTTTTATTAGAAATTTTATCATTTTTACAATCCCTCATATTGTTCAAATTCAATACTGCTGTACTTAATAAACCAATAGAAAAAGCTGGTAATAAATTAGTGAAATGAACTTGTTTTGTATATAAAAAATAACTTCCTAATACGCTTAATAATCCAAAAAAAACAAATACAAAAAGATCCCCAAAACCACTGTATCCGTAAGCAGATCCTCCAATAGTATATTTTACGGCAGCAATAACTGAAATGATTCCTAAACAGAAAAATAATAATGAATACCCAAAGTTGCTTGAACCAAAGGCTTTATAGATTAACATAACAGCTATGATTATTGTTAATATAGATGTATAAATAATTGCCAATTTCATTTGTTTAGGAGAAATCTTACCAGAACTCACCATTCGCTCTTCACCTATTCTAATGGTATCTGTTCCTTTAATACCGTCTCCATAATCATTTGCGAAATTTGAAATAACTTGAAATCCAATTGTTGTAAATATGGAAAGAATGAAAATATGCCAATCAAAAAAACCAGAGGATACAGCTAAAAAACTTCCTACAATAATACCAGAAATAGACAATGGTAGTGTTCTCAACCTTGCCGCGTTAATGTAGTTTTTTATACTCATGAATAGTTATGGCTTCTGGAAATAAAAATTACAAATTGTCAGCTTCTGCAATTAATTCAGCAATATCTTTTACTATAATTTGAGACTCCTTCTCATGAAACTTAACTCCGTCTGTCATCATCGTATTACAATATGGACAACCTGTAGCAATTATTTCTGCATTGGTTTCCATTGCTTGCTCAGTTCTTAAAATATTAATTTCTTTATCTCCTTTTTCTGCATCTTTAAACATTTGAGCTCCTCCAGCACCACAACATAAAGCTCTATTTTTATGTTGTTTCATCTCTTTTAGATTCACTCCTAATTTTCTTATGATGTCTCTTGGAGATTCATAGACACCGTTTCCTCTTCCTAAATAACAAGGATCATGATAGGTGACTTTTTTACCTTTTAAAGATTTTTTAATTTCTAACCTGCCTTCTTGTACTAATTTTTTTATGTATTGTGTATGATGGTACACCTCATAATTCCCACCCAACTCTGGGTATTCGTTCTTTAATGTATTAAATGAATGTGGATCTGTACAAACAATAGTTTTGACTTGATATGAATTTAATATTTCAATATTTGAAATCGCTTGCATTTGAAATAGAAATTCATTTCCCGCTCTTTTGGCAGCATCTCCGGTTGAACTTTCTTCAGTTCCTAAAACAGCAAAATCTACATTTGCTTTGTTTAATAACTTAACAAAAGCTTTGGTAATTTTTTTTGCTCTATCATCGTAGCTACCCGCGGCACCTACCCAAAATAAAACTTCCGGTTTTTTCCCTTGAGACAGCATTTCAGCCATTGTTGGTACATTCATATTTGTTGCTTTTATTCGTCCTTCCAGTTTAATCTGTCTTGTTGATTGTACTGCCAAGGAGCACCGTTATTTTCAATATTAGTCATCATCATATTCAATTCTTGTGGAGCAGCAGACTGTTCCATAACTAAAAACCTTCTCATATCCATTATAATAGACAATGGATCTATATCTATTGGACATTCCTCTACGCAAGCATTACAACTTGTGCATGCCCACAACTCCTCGGGTGTAATATAATCATTGAGTAATTGTTTACCGTCATCTTTAAAAACACCTTTATTAGTGTCTATATTTCTACCTACTTCCTCTAAACGGTCTCTAGTTTTCATCATAATACCTCTTGGAGATAATTCTTTACCTGTCATATTAGCTGGACAGGAAGAGGTACATCTACCACACTCTGTGCAGGTGTAAGCATTAAGTAACTGCACCCAATTTAAATCTGTAACATCGCTAGCTCCAAATTTTTCAGGTACTTCCTCCTCTGCACCTTCCTCTGGCATGGCATACGGATCTGCATCAGGGTCCATCATCATTCTAACTTCTTTGGTTACTGATGATAGATTATTAAATTGACCTTTAGGTTGAAGATTTGCATAGAATGTATTCGGGAAAGCTAATAAAATGTGTAAATGTTTTGAATAATATAAATAATTTAAAAAAATCAAAATACCAATGATATGAGCCCACCAGGCTATATGCTCTATACTTGAAAGTGTTTCGAGTGGGTACTCTGAAAACCAAGGCGCTACAAATTGACTTATAGGATTTCCAAAACCTGCCTCTTGAAATGAATGATCTGTTGCATTCATTAAAATAAATAAAGACATTAATACAATTTCGAAGTATAGAATAAGGTTTCCATCACTTTTAGGCCAACCTTTCATCTCCTTACTCATGAACCTCTTTATTTGAACGATATTTCTTCTCAACCAAAATATAATTACGGCTACTAAAACAAGAAATGCTAAAATTTCAAATGTTCCAATTAAAAAACCATACATAGAATTTCCAAGAAGGGGTTGAAAAACCCGGTGAGTGCCAAACAATCCGTCAATTATAATTTCTAAAACTTCGATATTAATAATTATAAAACCCACATAAACAATAATATGAAGAAATCCTGCAATTGGTCTGCTAACCATTTTAGACTGCCCTAAAGCAATTCTTGCCATATTTTTCCAACGCTGGGTTTTACGATCAGACCTGTCTAGCTCCTTACCAAGGTTAATATTCCTAACTAGTTTAAGAACGTTCCTGACAAAAAATCCAATTCCAATTAACAGTGCTATTGCAAAAGATATATTTGGTATGTAATTCATAAAAGAAATAAGTTTAATGATCTGGTATCGCTATACATTTTTGGGTTAGTTGGAAGTATTTTCCTTAGTATTTTCCTCAATATATGGTTTCGCTTTTTTACCAAATAAAGAAAAGTGAACAAATCTTTTAGGATTTAGCTTCATTTCTTTTAGTAAAGCTGCCAACTCTTCTGAAGCCTCAGATAAATTATTATACATAGTATCATCTGTAGCTAATTTACCTAATGATCCTTTTCCTTTCTCTATGCCAGAAAGTAATCCATTAATATTCTCAAGAGTTGTTTGAAGTGTTTTTACGGTCTGTCCAAAATTTACTTTGGTCAAAGTATCAGAAACTTTTACAAAATTCGCTGTAATTTTCTTGGTGTTCTCCAGAGCTATGTCTATATCTAATTTGGTAGAATCTATCATGGTATTAAATGAACTCAAAGTCTCATTTAAAGAACTCACAGTAGTTTCTGCTCCAAGAATAGTTTTCTTAAAGCTATCTCTAGATTTCAAATCTAAAACATCATTTAAGGCTATTAATAATGAATCTGCTCCTATTATTACCCGTTCAACTTTTGTTTTTAATGGATTTAATGTTTCACCTACAGAGGTAAATATATCTGATTCCACCTCACCTTTTAAATAATCTCCTGATACAGCTATATCTCCGACATAACTTGGAATAATTGCTAAAGACTCGCCACCAATAATACTTGTTGAGTAAATCTTGGCAACACTGTTTTTTGAAAATTTAAAATCATTATCTAAAGCTATTTTTACTACTAATTTGCCTCTTTTGCTACTATCTGTGTTAAAATTAATTTCTGACACCTTTCCAACCTGCAAACCATTAATACTAACTGTACTTGCTTTGTTTAATCCTTGTATATTGTCATATTCTATG
>Ga0233426_10004722_pt1 | contig 10085 bp, 9 predicted proteins | sample SI_118_April2016_6_FD_179875 | JGI IMG/M metagenome (GOLD analysis project Ga0233426, IMG submission 179875) | Seawater microbial communities from Saanich Inlet, British Columbia, Canada - SI_118_April2016_10_MG | ecosystem: Environmental > Aquatic > Marine > Inlet | place: Canada: British... | reverse complement strand
AGCTTACCAGCATCGCGGGGAAGTCCGCAAAGCTAAGCGTGCGCATGATGAAGCCCATGAGGATGGTAACAACAACCGCTGTCGCGCCTGCCTCTGTCGGTGTCAAACGGCCCGAGAAGATGCCGTAGAAAATGATGCCGGGTACGATAAACGCATACCAGCCAGACTTCAGCGCTTTGCCAACGCCGATCAGCCATTCGCCCATCGTCATCATGCCGCCGCCTTCATAGTCGTGAATGCGATTCATAATCAGGTTGGTGACCAAGATTGCCACTAGGATCGCAACGCCAGGAATAAGGGCCGCAAGGAAGAGCGTAGAGGCCGATATACCCAGAACCAGTCCTATGATGATGTAGGCAATTGAGGGCGGGATCAGGATGCCCGTACAGGCACCCGCAGCGACCAACGCACAGGCGTAGGGGCGTGGATATCCGCTTTCGACAAGACGCGCGATTGTCATACGACCAACCGCGGCAGCGCCCGCCGCATCAGAACCTGAGATCGCAGCGAACATACCGCACACAAGGACTGTAGCAGATCCGAAGCCACCTTTTGTAAAGCAGGTTAACGCCTCTGCAACGTCCAGAAATTTTCGACTAAGACCCGTTCGAACAAGGACGTCGCCAGTTAGAATAAACAACGGAACCGCCGTTAGTGCAAAGGCGTCAATGCCTGTAAATAGACGCTCACCCACTAGGCTGAGGGGCAAGTCGCCTGACATCAGCAACATCAAAATGGCAGAGCTACCAATCGCTGCCCAAACGGGAACAGCAAGGGCGATAAGGGCAACGAACATCAAGACGGGAACATAAAAATCCCAACCGAGTTCGACTGTCTGAGCTACAGTATTCCAGAGCATTTCAATATCCCTTATTCAAACAGTGTGTCGCCTTCGTAGACGGGTGTACCGTCTCGGAGGGATTTGAAATCTCGTGTGAAGGATTGCAGCAATCGCCAGATCATCAGGCCAAAACCAAGGGGAACAGAGAAGATGAACCACACCTTGGAGACACGCAGGCCATCTGTGACAGAGCCAAACTTGTAAGACACATGAAGCGTCTCCCAAGACCAATAAAGCGCGATACATGCGACGACGAACATCACCAGATCGCCAAAGATATAAAGCAGCGCCTTTGGGCGGGGCGACAGGTAGTGCATGACAACATCAATACGGATGTGCGCGCGTTCTTTGACAGCCGCAGCAGCACCAACCCATGCCAGATAAATGAATGAAAAGCGGACGATTTCTTCGCCCCAGATGGATGAATACGCGAACACTTCGCGCCTTAGGACTTCGATGGCCATTGTGATAACAAGCATCACGTAAAACACGAGCAGCAACCAGCGCTCAGCGTTTCTATCTACATTTCGTAAAAATTCCATCGGCTATCCATCCATGAATATGCGGGCCGCGTTTCAAGGAAATTTTGCGCTTGGGCCCGCATGGAAATTGGATCTGGCGAAGAGGGAGATCAACGCCAGACCATGCGTTAGGCGTCGTGGACGTAGTATTTGCCCTGCGTGCCTGCCGCTTCTTCCATTTTCGCAAAGTTGTCCATGGAGCCTGCAAGGTCTTTCTTGAAGCTATCCCACTCTGCCAACTGGTAACCACCCGCTGCTTTCCACTCGTTCAGCTGATCTTCGCTGAGGCTGTGGAATTCTACACCGGATTTGGCCAGCTCGGACATTGCGTATGCACGTGCAGATGGAACCTTGGACAGGTTCTGGTGCGCTGTCATTTCAGAGCCCCACATGATGCCTTCCTGAACGTCGGCAGGCATAGAATTGAACCACTCAAGGTTACATGAGTAAACCTGTGAATCTGGCACCGCTTGTGTGAAGGTTACGTGGGACAGGATGTCCTTGAAACCAAATACATAAAGCGCGCCAACAGATGGATCGAGTGCGTCCGCAACGCCCTGCTTGATCGCAGATGGTGTTTCACCCCAAGCAACTGGCGTCGGGTTCGCGCCAACCATGCGGTAGTACTGCTGCAACATCTTGGAACCCGGTACGCGGAACTTGACACCGTCCAGATCGGATGGGGACAGAACTGCGCCTGCGCCGCCTTTGCGAACTGCAACAACGCGTGGGTCGATGTTGACGTAGAACAAGGCCTTAAAGCCGTTCTCTTCAACTTTTGGCTCAACTGCGGACTTCCAGAAGTTTGAATTCACAAGGTTTGTGAAACGCTGGTTGGAACCACACAAGTAAGGCATGTTGATCAAATCAACTGTGGACGCGAAAGGCGCAAAGTTGGACAGCGAGTGCTGAGCCGCCTGAATTGTGCCACCCTGAACGGCCTGAACAAGCGCGCCGCCCGCACCAAGCTGACCACCGGGGGCAAGTTTAACGTATACTTTGCCATTGGTCGCGTTTTGGATGTTCTCTTTGAGGTCCAATTGCATAATTGGATAGCTGCGTGACGCGCCCAGAACATAGGCTGTTGCGATCGTCATCACGTGCTCAGCGGCTTTTTCGCGATCACGCTCTTCATTTGCGGATTGTGCGGCGGCCTCTGTGGACCAAAGCGTCCCAGCTGCACCAGCAACCAAAGCAGCCGTAAAGCCACCTGCTGCGGACAGCTTCAAAAAGTTTCTGCGCTCTGCGGACGCTATCGTTTTACCATCATCATTCATTGTAGTTCCTCCCATTCGAGTCATTCGCTGTCGTCGCGTTTCTTGCGTGCAGCTTCTTTTTGTAAAATTGCGACGACGAAAAGGATCGTAGCCGCAAAGAGAACCAGCATTTCACCTACGTCGCCGAAATATATCCGATCCCAAAATGCGCCTGATGCGACATTTGCAAAATAGACAAGGAATACGATCAAGGACGCAAACATGAACATGGTGACCCTCCCAGGCACTGGCTGTTGTTGAATGAAAGCGCTTTCAGTGAGTCTTTGCAAGCGCTTTCATTCAAAAATGACATTCTACATAAATTGTCTGGGTTTTGGGGCGTGTTTCGACCTAAGGTGACGTTGAACCCGCAAAAGGCCCCACACGATGACGTCTCACCAACCAGTTCCAACTTTGGATGACGTTGCAAAAGCTGCGGGTGTTTCTGCGGCGACGGTGTCACGTTCGATCAATTCGCCCGCCTTGGTCTCTGCAAAAACACTGGAACGGGTCAAGTCTGCGATTGATCAACTGGGCTACACGCCAAACTTTGGCGCGCGTTTTATGTCCGCGAAGCGCACGATGACAATCGGTGCAATCATTCCCACGATGGAAAACTCAATCTTTGCCAAGGGCATCCAAGCCTTTCAAGAGCAGCTTCATAGTTTGGGTTATACGCTTTTGGTGTCGAGCAGCTCGTATGATCCTGAGATCGAAGCCGAGCAAGTTCGCGCCCTAGCCAGTCGTGGTGCCGATGGTATTTTGCTGATCGGGTATTGGCGCGAAGAGAAAATCTATGAATTTCTGCGGCAACGCAACATCCCGTTCTTGCTGGCGTGGGCTTTTGCTGCGAACAACGCGCTGCCTGCGATCGGCTTTGATAACCGCGCCTCAATGTATCAGCTGTGCGATCAAGTGTTGGCGATGGGACACAAGAAATTCGCGGTGATTTCTGGCACGACGCAAGGCAACGACCGCGCTGCGAACCGTCTCAAAGGTATAACCGAACGATTGCAGGTTGAGGGGATCGACCTAGATGCGGTGCCTATCATTCGCACGCCTTATGATATCGACAACGGTGCAAAGGCTTTTGAACAACTGATGCAAGCCAAAGATCGCCCGTCCGTCGTTATGTGTGGAAATGACGTTCTTGCCGTCGGTGCACTGCAACGCGCGCAAGAAATGGGGATTCAGGTGCCCGAAGACGTGTCCATCACAGGATTCGACGGGATCGAGCTGGCCCGCGTCGTTACGCCTAAACTTACGACAGTGCGTGTTCCCCACTCAGATATGGGGCGTCGCGCCGCTGACGAATTGGTGCGGATGGTTGAAAGCGGTGAAGCGGGCCGTTCGCAAGAACTGTCAAGTGAAGTCGTGATCGAGGGATCAATTGTGTCGTGCGTTTGAAGACCGGCAAGTGAACCTTGGCCAAGTCAATCAAGGAAGCTATCTCTAGCTGAGTGGTGACACCGCGCGTTCATCAACCAAATGACATGCGACTTGATGCCCTTCGGTCACCTCATTGAGGGTCGGTTGTTCCTTGCTGCATCTATCAATTGCGACAGGGCATCTGTTCGCAAACCTGCACCCTTTGGGCAGGTCAAGCGGATCAGGTGGATCGCCGGGGATCAGAATGCGTTTCGTTTCTGCACGACGTTTTTTGTCGACCGAGGGAACAGCAGACAGCAACGCGACGGTGTAGGGATGCAGCGGATTATTGAACAGCGACATACGGTCGGCGTATTCGACAACCTTGCCCATATACATGACCGCAATCGTGTCACACATATGCTGCACAACGCCTAGATCGTGGCTGATGAACAAAAATGTTAGACCAAAATCTGCTTGTAGCTTGCGCAACAGGTTCAAGATCTGCGCTTGAACCGCGACGTCCAAAGCAGAGACGGGTTCGTCGCAAATGATCAAATCGGGCTGTGTGGCAAGCGCACGCGCGATGCCGATCCGTTGACGCTGGCCACCAGAAAATTGGTGCGGGAAAAGGCGCTGTTGTTCGGGATGCAAACCGACAGCTTCGAACAGTTTGTCGACAATCGCTTGGCGATCTTCCTCGGCACCGGATTCCAAATTATCCAGCGGTTCACGCACGATTTTTTCGGCGCGCACACGGGGGTTTAGACTGGAATAGGGGTCTTGGAAGATGAATTGCATCTTGGCGCGTGCTTGGCGTAGCTCTTCATCCTCTAGTTTAAGAAAATCTGTACCGTCCAGATCAACGGTGCCTTTGTAGGCCTCTACCAAACGCGCAACGGCCAGCGCGGCGGTGGTTTTGCCAGACCCGCTTTCGCCCACAATTGCGAGGGTTTCGCCGCGTTTGATCTGGAATGAAATATCATCGACCGCGTAAAGATACTTTGGCTTGCCAAACATTCCGCCGCGCTTGATCGCAAAGCGCACCGTCAGGTCTTCAACGTTAAGCAGGACTTCGGATTTAATGCTCATTACACCGCCTCCGCATGCCAGCAGGCTGACATTTGTCCACCTTCAAAGCTGACCTCGGGGGGGCGTTGATCTAGGCATTTCTGGCTAACCATGTTGCAGCGCGATGCGAACAGGCACTGGTTTTTGCCAAACTCTCGTAGCGATGGCACGATGCCTGCGACCTCGGTCAGCTCATGACGTTCTTCTGTCAGCGTTGCCATAATGTGGGGAACGCACGCGATCAAACCCTTGCTATAGGGGTGGCGTGGGTGTTCGATAATTTGCTCGACAGGACCCTGTTCCGCGTTGCGCCCTGTATACATCACAATCATGCGTTCCGCCATTTCCGCAACCGCGCCCATGTCGTGGGTGATCATAATAATAGCCGCACCCGTCTGGCGTTTCATATCGTTCAAAAGGTCGAAAATCTGGGCTTGAACGGTGACGTCCAGCGCTGTCGTTGGTTCGTCCGCGATCAGAATTTTAGGTTCGCACGCCAGCGCAATTGCGATCATAACACGCTGCCTTTGGCCGCCTGACATTTGAAACGGATAATCCGATACGCGGCGCTGCGCATTGGGGATACGCACGGCGTCTAGCAGTTCAATGGCGCTGGCCCACGCAGCGGCTTTGCTTAGGTTTTGATGCGCGCGAAGGACCTCTGCGATTTGTTCGCCCACGGTGTAGACAGGGTTGAGTGATGTCATTGGTTCCTGAAAGATCATCGAAATATCGTTGCCACGAATTTCGCGCATCCGCTTTTCTGTGGCCGTGCTCAGTTCTTCACCTGCAAAGTTGATTGACCCAGACGCAATGCGCCCAACTTTTTCGGGTAACAAACCCATGATGCCGAGGGCGGTCATGGATTTACCACAGCCAGATTCACCCACGAAACTGATGCTTTCGCCCGCACCCAGTTCGAAAGACAGGTCATCAATCACGGGGGCGACGCCGTCGCGTGTTGTCAACTCGATCCGCAGGTTTTCAACTTTCAATAGGGGGGCTGTCATCGCTGTCTCAACTTTGGATTTAGAGCATCATTCAGACCGTCACCCACCAAGGAAATCGCCAGCACGGTGACAAAGATGGCGATGCCGGGAATGGTAACGGTGTAGCCTGCATCAAGGATGTATTGGCGGTTTGACCCAATGACTTGACCCCATGACACGACGTTTGGATCAGTCAGGCCAAGGAAAGACAGACCCGCCTCAAACAAGATTGCAGAACCGACCATAAGTGCGGCTTGCACGATGATGGGGGGCAGTGCGTTTGGTAGGATGATCTTGAACATCAGCTTGGAATTTTTGGCACCCGACGCGCGGGATGCTGTGACGTATTCCAATTCCCTGATCCGCAGAAATTCAGAGCGGGTGATACGTGCGACAGCGGTCCAGCTGACGATGCCGATTGCAAAGGTGATCATGGGCAGCGATGCGCCAAACAGGGCGACGATCACCATAGAAAACAACAGCGTTGGTAAGACTTGAAAGAACTCGGTGATCCGCATCAGCAGTTCTTCGACCCAACCGCGATAGAACCCTGCCAAGGCCCCGACTGTGACGCCTATAAAGACCGACATCAAGGCGGCTGCCAAACCGATCAGGATCGACACCCGTGCACCGTGAATGATCGCGGCCAACAGATCGCGACCCAAGTAATCCGTGCCTAGAATGAAACCATCCACACCTGGGGGTGAAAAGGGGGCCCAGACCATATCAAAAGGATCGATCGGATAGATATAGGGCCCAAAAATTGCGACTAAAACGATTGCCGACAGGACAACCAATGCGACCATAGCTGCGTGATTACGTCTGAACATTTCCCACGCTTCAGCGGCGGGGTGGCGGGCGACGGGAACGTCGTCTTTGGGGACAAGGGGTGCGTCGCTCATCCTTTGTTCCTCACACGTGGGTCAACCAGCCTAAGGGCGAGATCGGTCAGAAGATTGCCGACAATCACGACCAATGCGGAAAAGAACAGGATGCCCAAAATCGTCGGCGTGTCGCGCGCGATGATGGATTGGAACGCTAGCGTGCCTAAGCCCGGCCAACTGAACACTGCCTCGACCAGAACAGCGCCTGAAATGACGGCTGAGAACTGTAAACCCGCAAGGGTGATCACCGGCGAAAGCGAATTTTTAAGCGCATGTTTGTACACGACTTGGCGCTCTGTCAGGCCCTTTGCTTTGGCTGTGCGCACGTAGTCAGAGCCAAGCACTTCCATCATCGTGGCACGAGACAGGCGCGAATAAAGCGCAAGAAAGATTGAACCGAGCGTGATGACTGGCAATACCATGTGGCGGGCAACGTCGATCAAATGAACCCAAAATCCGCCCTCGATGGTCACGTCGCGCATACCGGCGACTGGGAACAATTGGATTTTTAGGGAAAATCCAATCAGCAGTAGGATGCCTGTCCAAAAGACGGGGGCAGAGTAGCCGAACAGCGCAAGGATCGTCACAAAATGGCTGGCGAACCCGTTGGGTTTGCGCGCTGAAATCACACCCAGAATGACGCCGATGAAAAGCGCCAGAATTTGCGCCACGAAGACCAGCAATAGGGTTGCGGGAAGGCGCTGTAAGATTAGCTCTGTCACGGGTTTATTGTAGAAGAACGAGTACCCAAGGTCAAAGCGCAGCACGTTGCCGATGTAGCTGCCTAGTTGCACGAGGAAGGGTTGATCAAGGCCGTAGTCCGCTCTGATCTGATCAAGTAATTCTTGGTCTGCGCCGCCCATGGATTGACTGATCGTGTCAGCCACATCGCCCGGTGCCATATGCATCATCGAAAAATTCAGCACCAAGACCGCAATGAGCAGGATCGCGGCATATAGAATGCGCATCATAAGTGATTGTAGGGAGGCCACGTCTGGATTTTCTCGCAAGTCAGAGGAAAGCGCGGCACCGCTGGGATGCCGCGCAAAGAAGTGTCAAAGCAAACTATTTTACTCTTTGAGGTAGGTCATGTCGATCGGTGTCGACGTGCCCCAGATGCCCAAAGGTGGGTTGCCCACTTTATCATTGTAAACCGTGTGATACGGCAAAGTATTGGTGTGATAGACAGGCAGTTCATCTGCAACGATCTGCTGGAATTCAGCATAAAGCGCTTTGCGTTTTGCATCGTCTGTTTCAACCGCAGCCATCGCCATCAATTCATCTACACGCGCGTTGGAATAGCTTTGTGTGTTGGACCAAACACCCTTTAGAATGTTTGTGCTGTCATAGGTCCGGTGCACACCGATCACTGGATCGCCCCAGTTGAACACAGTGTCCCAAGACATATCAAAGTCGCCTGTACCCATCTTCTTTGCCCATGTCGGAAAATCAGCAGAGGCTCGCACTTCAACGTCGATGTTCACCTTTTTCAAAGCAGCTTTGACGTACTCAACCTGTGGCTTCACGCCGGGCCATCCGAAATCAATCGTAAGGGCCATGCGCGATCCGTCTTTGACAGGAAAGCCGGCTTCATCCAGTAGCGCTGCAGACTTTTCAAGATCCACATCATACCCTTCTTGCGCCGCATAGAACGGGCTATCGGGGTGAATGCCGGACGTGCTGTCGGCCGCAGTTCCCTGCATCAGGGCTTTGTGGATAAAGTTCTTGTCCACCGCATAAGCAATTGCTTTGCGCACACGCACATCAGACAGCGGGCCTTTTGCGGTATTCATCGCGAGCCAGTCAATCGGACCAATCGCGCCGTAACCGTCGGGCGTCACTGTTAGGCTTTCGACCTTTTTGAGGCGGTTGATAATCCGTGGAAGCGATTCAAACGCGCCCATGTGCAGTTCGCCGTTCTCGTAGGCAATCGCCCGCGCCGCAGGATCTGTGATGATGCGCATCACGATCTTATCCAGATAGGGACGCCCTTCTATAAAGAAGTCATCGAAACGCTCGAGGATGACGTGCTCACCGTTCTTGAATTCGGTCAGCTTGAACGGGCCAGAACCAACAACATTCTCGTTGTTGCGCGCATGGGTTTTGACGTCTGTGATTTCACCGTCGCCGTAGATGTGTTTCGGGATGATCGACATCAACTGCCCTGACATCGCCAACATCAAGGCGGGGTGTGGCTTGGACAGGTTCAAAACAGCCGTGTGCGCATCTGGCGTGCTTACGCTTTCAACGGGCGCGAACATGGATTTGAACGGGTGGTTTGCTTTGATTACGTCGACTGAAAACGCAACATCCTCGGACGTCAGTGGTGTACCGTCGTGGAATTTCGCGTTCTTCACAAGGTTCAGCGTTACCGTCAAACCGTCCTCGGAAGTCTCCCAGGACTCGGCCAGATATGGCTGTGGTTCCCAGTTTTCATCATAGCGTAGGGGCGAGGCAAACAGTTGTGCGCCCGGAAAGCCTGTGACGATTCCTGACTGCACTGCAGAGTTCAGGTTGCGGACGTTTGATCCCAGTACAGTCACCAGCGTTCCGCCGCGTACGGGCTCATCCGCTTGTGCAAAGGGTGCAAGCAAAGCGGCAAGTGCCGTCGCAGCCGCCAGATTTTTGACGATTTTATTCATGGATATATCTCCCCAGATATCGAGCATTCTTTTGAATATGGGAAAAGCCTAGCCGAAGGTCCTTTCGTCACAAAACAGTTTTAATAATGCTCTTTGTATCATTTAGTGGGGGAATGGGTGGTTCCCCTTAACAACGATTTGATCGAAAACACCCGCTTTTTTCAGATCGACACATTGTTCAATGAACGCCTTTACGATGCTAGGTTGGGTTGTGCCCGCAAGCGTTACAATTCCAAAAACAGGTGCGTTCACTTCGTCGCGAATAGGCAAAGCGCGAAAACGTGTATCATCGACATTATAGTTTGGCGGAAAAATGTTCAGGATGGAATAGCCATGCCCGCTGGACACCAGTGCGCGCACAATTTCTACGGACCGTGTGGAATGTGCCAAATTTGGCTTTAGCCCAAGCGCGCTGAACATACTGGTAAAATAGGCGTTGGTTCTGGGCAGGTCGAGCATGATCATTGGCCGCTCTGCGAGGTCTACCAAACTGACAGACGTACCCTGCGCAAG
>Ga0233426_10004719_pt1 | contig 10087 bp, 19 predicted proteins | sample SI_118_April2016_6_FD_179875 | JGI IMG/M metagenome (GOLD analysis project Ga0233426, IMG submission 179875) | Seawater microbial communities from Saanich Inlet, British Columbia, Canada - SI_118_April2016_10_MG | ecosystem: Environmental > Aquatic > Marine > Inlet | place: Canada: British... | reverse complement strand
ACCAGACGGTGCTGACATGAGAGTTACACGAGTTGATCCTGCTTGTCCTTGTACCTTGAAAGGAACTGAAGTTCCAGGTCCTACGCTTGATTCCCATGAACCGTTACCACGCTGAACTTGAATCAGATTGAGTTTAGCAGCGGTTAGAGCCTTGCGGATAGTCTGTGCGACTTCCTTACCCTTTGCCATTGCTAGACCAACATATCCATCCTTGTTACCAACACAAGCCATTACGTTGAATCTTACACGTCGACCGGAGTCGGTCATTCTCTGAACCATGTTAACCTTGATTACTTCATCTTCGAGGTTAGGAATCAATGCATCTACGATTTCGACTTCACGGATTGGAAGACCAGAAGCAAGTGCTTGCTCGTAAGTAACGATTCTGCCAGCCATTACTTCACGGCCGAGTCTAGTCTTAGGTGACCAAGAGCGTAGAGCAGCTATTGCTTCGTCTGCAGATGTACGACGGCGGCGACGGCCACCTTCGTTTTTCTCTTCTTCCTGTGGTGCAAAGGCCTTAATCAGACCTGGTGCCATCTGGGATGTATCATCACTCATATCAGAACGCCTCCTCAATCTTCGACTTGGTTGCTTCAACTGTTGAAGCGTAAGAATCATCGATATGTGCGCCGTTAAGGCGGTCTTCGCCAGGAAGAACAGATTCCCCGTGAGGTATCTCTAATCCTGCATCGACCATTCCTTTCAGAGCAGCGAACACACGGTTTCCGTTTGAACTAGCAGCCAATCCAATGTCAAGCACTGCTTCATCGTGTCCAGCAGCAAGTGCGGACTTTCCGAGAGCGTAGCCTACAAGGTAGGATGCTGGAATATTCTTGCGAGAGTTTGACTCAGGCCAATCGTAGCGAGATACTAGATCGTCGCCAGTTACGGAGAGTTCAACTATGTCACCATCTTTCTCCCAAGAGACAACTTGGCAGACTACACGAGTGTTAGAAACTCTAACAACTGCACGAGCGTTTCCACCCTTTAGTAGCTTTAGACGTCGACGGTAGTCTGTTTCACCTGTTCTTCGGCGACGGAATTGGTTGCGTTGTCGTGGACCTTGTGACATTACTGTTCACCTCCAATGGTGATTCCTTCAACGCCCATCTGAGCCTTCATGTGGCCGATTGAACGGTATGAGCCACCCTTTGCCTTGAGGTAGTAGTGGCGGTATTGGGAACTCTTGAGAGTTCCATCTTCACGCATTCCTTTCAGAGCGCGACGCTGAGCACGGATGGTAGCCATCCACTGTTGCTTGCGAGGATTGCGAGCGTTAGCGGAACCGGATCTCTTTCCTTGACCCTTCTGGCGACCCTTTTTCTTCTGTTCTTGGCGCTTAAGAGCACGGACACGGGAAGTTCCCTTGATTGCCTTAGCCTTAATCCATCCATTGCCGATAGCCTCACGGATATCTTCCTTCTGAACAGATTGTGCAACCTGGTCAAGATAGGATGGGTTGATCCAAACACGATGGACACCAACTTCTCGTCCTTCCATAACAGAAAGTATCTGAGCAGCCATCTTCTTTTGGTTAGTAATCTGCATCAGCGATCCCTCCTGCGGTTAAGGACTCTAATTCCCAATTCATCAGCACGTGAGTGAATAACTTCTCTCTTGCGGCCACCGACGGTAGCGCCAACACGTGCAGCTTGTGTCTCTGCATCCATGTTGTCTAAATCACTGGAATTGTGAACCATAACTTCTTTGAAACCGGATGGATGTAGGCCATTTGCTGCCTTTACCTTACCGTGACCGATTCTTACTAGAGAACCACGGTACTTGTAATTGCGGCGTTGCTTGTTATCCATTCCATGTGGAGCTCTCCATCCTGAGCGTGAAAGACGCTTGTAGCGGAACCATTCGGTTCTGCGGAAGGATGGAGTTCCTTTCTTCTGAGCAGCACGTAGTGCTAGAGCAGCTTTTAGGTCATCAGATAGTACTGGCTTTTGGCGAGCGACGTGTTCTTCATCGGCTTCCTCATCATCCCAGTCTTCATCTTCGTAATCATCAGATTCTTCGCTGACTTCTTCTTCAGCGACTTCTTCTTGTGCAGGTGCTGAATCTTCAGCACCATCTTGTAGGCGTGCAATCAAGTCTGCCTTCTTTCCAGAAACAGGTAGGCCTGCTTCCTTTAGCAACTCTTTGAGTTCTGCAACAGTCATTTTATCGTAATCACTCATGTCAATTCCTCCATCATGCCTTCTCAATCAAGTAAATTCCGTCCTGGAATACACGTCGGTCACGCTTCTTTATGGTTGTAGAGCGTTCGATATTTGCAGCAGTCTGACCGACTGCTTCCTTATCGATTCCGCTGACGACTACTTCGGTCTTGTTTTGGACCTTCACTTCGACGCCGTTGAGTATTGCTGCGGATCTTGGGACACGCTCTCCGAAGTAATTGTTTACTACGAAATTGTTGCCCTTTACCGCTAGTGTCATAGGGAAGTGAGAGTAAAGTGCTTTCAGTGTGTATGTGAAACCATCAGTTACTCCTTTCACCATGTTGTTTAGGTGTGCATTCCATGTTCCCGCAAGAGCTCTCTCTTTACGGCGAGGAAGATCGATGCGAACGATTAGAGCGCCGCCTTCTTTGAAAACGTCATGTCTTGGACTTGCGAATTCTCTAGATAGGCTACCCTTAGGGCCTGTGATTGTGACCATATCACCATCAATCGTTGCAGAAACTCCTTCTGGAACTTCTACTGTGTGTTCAATTCGGTCTAGTTTTACCATTCTAATCACCTCAGAATACATATGCTAGGAGTTTTCCACCAATTCGGCTGTCCTTAGCATCTTTGTGGTGCATAATACCACTGTTAGTTGTCAAAATCAGTAGTCCGAAATCTTGTGCAGGTAGGTAACGACCTTCCCACTTATCGAACTCCTGGCGGCGGACTGAGTGGCGTGGCTTAACAACGCCACATTCGTTTATGGCGCCGCGAAGTTGCACAATGAAGCTGCCTCCACGTCCGTCGTCGTTCTTCTCAATCGCTCCGACATAGCCGGAGGTTTGCATAATCTCTAGTACAGATCCAAGTAACTTGGATGCTGGAGATAAATCTACGTTGTACTTACCAGCTTGCTCTGCATTGTAGAGTTTTGCTAGTGCATCATTAAGGGGGTCAAACTGCATCATAATCACCTCAATTCATTTTCTTAAATCCTATTTCAGGAGCAACGTCACGGAAACACTGTCTGCAAAGACGTAGTCCGTGGCGGCGGATCATTCCTCTTCGGCGTCCACATCTGCGGCAGCCGTTTGTTCTTCCAATACTTTCACCATGGTCTCGAGCCATTTTCACTCCTCCAAGATTTTGATGCCAAAATTCTCAACAAACCATGCTCTGGCTTCATCAGCATTGGTTCGGTGGCTTTGTGCGACTTTTGCACTACGACGTCGGCGGCGGGTGACACGGTGGCCAGGCCTCTCTAGCACGATATTAATGTCCATGCCAAAGATTCCGATATCTGGATCGTACTTTTGTTCAGGTAGGTCTGTATAGTCAGGAATACCGAATGAAAGGTTACCTGTTCTATCAAAGTTCCATGATGGGATTGTGTTCTCACGAACCCAGAATGCATCCTTTAGGAAACTCTTGATTGACTCTTGGTCTCTCATAGTAGCTTTACATCCAATTGGGAATCCAACACGGACCTTCAGGTCACGATTTTGTTGCTTACCCAGAGTTCTGACCGGAGTAACTCCAGTAACTAGGTTCAGTACCTTCTCTGCGTTGGAAAGGCGATCTCCACCTTCACCGACACCGATGTTTACGACAACCTTAGCGATTTGTGGAATAGACATTGGATTTACTGTCTCACTCATTGGCTCACCTCCACACCAGGTAGTGTGCAATTGCCGACAGAGAATACGTTGTCAGTAACTGTACCGAACCCGTCGAATTCGACTTCGTTCGACATACTGGAACGCTTGACAATAACATCAGTTACGTCTGCAAGTTTTCCAACGTGAACTCCACCAACTAGCATACAGCGAGTTCCTTCTCCGAACTTGATGTGTTCTAGGACCTTCTGCTCCGGTAGTGAAATCTTCAGAGAATCACCAGTCTTGTGTTCAGATGCATCATCGACAATGATGTTGCGTCCGTCGTGTAGGTGAACCTGTGTCTTTCCGCCCTTGATAGTGGACTTTCCTTCAACACGGCAAACCTTCCAGCCTGCTTCATCAGCAGAGATTGGGCGGTATCGAAGACGACCGTTTGTGTCGAGTACACAGCGGTAGTTTTCTTCACCAAGTGTTAGAACATCCATTACACCAACTCCACGACGTGTGTCCTTGACAATTCGACCATCGACCTTAGCAAGGCCATTGTGTAGAATTGTGCGGACTTCACGAGTAGATCGTGCTAGACCAATAACATCTCTAATTACAATATTTAGAGGCATACATCTCTCAAGACTGTGAGCACCTGCACGAGGACGGGTTACCCAAACTGTTGTCTTGCGTGGAAGAGGCCAGCTACGAGGGATGGCCAATCGCTTCAAATGACTACTACTTCCCATTTCATTCAACTCCTGTCAGCGGTCAAGTGTTGCATTCGCAACTTGTCCGTCTCGTCTAACTTGGTGACGACGACGTTGGAGGAGTGGACCGGCACTGCCTCTTCTCTGTTGTCAGACTTTGTAGCGGTAGCACCTTCGATGAAGATACGACCAGTATTGGATTCGACATTGATGACTTTACCCGAAAGTGGGTCAGCATTACGCTTTCCACCGACTCTCTTGCCGCCGTGTGCGTAATCGCCACGTACTACACGGACAGTGTCTCCGACACGGATTGTGACGGAGCGTAGTCCTGCAAGACGGGCGTCTGGTTTGTCTAATAATAGGCGAGCGCGTACACGCTTGCGTTTGATATGCATAGGCGCGTTAGCTTGTGCTTTGCGCTGTTTTCCTGGTTTGCTGCTCTTGACCATTGAATCACCTCATACGATCTGTTTCGCAGTTGCTGCGATACGAGGCCAGCGTTCTGCTGCCTCACGTGATACAGGTCCTTTGATATCGGAACCTTGGACATCGCCTTTCTCATTTGTAATGACACAAGCGTTGTCTTCGAATTGAACCCAAGTACCGTCAACTCTACGGAATGGACGGCGTTGGCGTATTACTACTGCATTGAACATTTGACGGCGAGTTTCAGGGGTACCGCGCTTTACTGAAATCTTGATCAAGTCCCCAACACCTGCTGCTGGGTAACGGCGCATAGTACCACCGAGTTTGCTTACGTTGATTAGTTGCCCAATCTTTGCACCAGTGTTGTCAGCGACCTGAAGTCTAGCCATTGTAGGCAGACCACGGGTTTGCCTTCCTGCGATTCCACGCATCAGACTTCACCTCCATTGTTCTCAATGACGCAGAATGAAACTGTCTTGGAAAGCGGACGGCATTCCATAATTTTCACTCTGTCACCTATTTCTACTCCACCAATACAGTTTGGAAGATGAGCTGAAAGTGCACTTGTGCGCTTTTCATATCGTTCATATTTCTGCATGTAACGAACATTGTCACGTTCGACAACTATCGTTTTTAGCATACCTAAACTAGCCACTGTTCCTTCAAGTACCTGGCCACGAAGGCGCAGGGACCCATAGAACGGGCAATTCTCATCATCATCCCACTCACCGGTAGGGGGTTTTACATCAACTCCGATGTCGCGCATCGTAATCACTCACTCCTGTTATTGCGGTATATTCTATCCTCGGAACGTTGCCGCATCAGCATTCCGACGATGATAGCATCACTGCTATCGATTTTGAATTCGATAGAATTCTTCCCAAGAATAACCTCACGATCATTCTCGAGCATTGTTATGGTTTCTCTGGTTTCGTCTACGACTAGACCATTGCGACCGATTAGAGCCGCGTCTGGAGAAGAGGTGACTATCATGTCACGTCCAATCCAAGATTGATTCAGAACTGCGTTAACCATCTTATCGCACCTCCACATTGAATCCATTGTTTGAAAGAACAACTGCTGCCTTCTTCTTGTGATCTCCTTGAAGTTCAATCACACGGCCTTTCACAGTTCCGCCTGCAGCACATCTGTTCTTCAGAAGTTTAGCAAGTTGATTGATGTCGATTGCAGAATCTACGATTCCTTCGACCTTTGTTACAATCTTGCCGTAGCGGCGGCGGTCGGTGCTGATGGTAGCTTTTTGCTGTTCCTTAGCGATCTCTTGGCAGATGCATAATTCATCTGGGAGTCCACATACGTTACAGATTGCAGCCATTCTCATTCACCTCCGTTCTCTTTTAATTTGATTATTTCACTCTGCCATCTTTGTCCTGATGCGCGCTATTGAGCGGCGGCAGGCCTTGAAAGCGCCCATGTTAGACGGGGTACCACCAAGTGATTGCTCTGCACGAAGTTGAAGAAGTTCTTCTTGCAACTCAGCAAGCCTATCGACTAAAGCATCAGAACTCATTGATGCGATTTCTCGGTTAGAAACGTGTGTCACTCAGAACCCTCCTCTGCTTTTGGAGCATCTTCTGATGCTTCTGCATTCATTCTCAATTGCTCTTCAGAGTAAATTGTGATTTCGTGAGGTAGTTTGGTTCCTTTGCGCATGATTGCTACTGTTACACCGATTGTACCTAGTTTCTTGATACAAACTGAATATCCAACATCCATGTGTTGTAGAGCTGTTTCGCCACAGTACTTGACGTGTCCAAGAACGAACTTCTGTGTCCTGTTTCGACTTCCAGTTAGTTTACCTGCAAGAGTGATAATTACACCACGTGCTCCTGCTTCCATGATATTCAGGGCAGCGGAGTGGCCTGCACGGCGGTAGTACCATCCACGCTCCATTGCGCTTGCGATCTTTTCTGCCATAACTTGTGCATTTAGTGCTGCATCTTCGACTTCGTCTACTTTCAGACGAGGATTCTCTAGACCAAATCTCTCATCCAATTGCTTCTGAAGTTCGTTGATAATCTTACCTTTGCGGCCGATAACCATACCTGGGCGTTCTGCCTTGACTGTTACTTCAGTACCAGTAGGTGTTCTACGGATATCTAATCCACCGAATCCGGCTTTCTTGGTGTTGTTCATCAAGAACTCTTTTACTAGGTGGCGCTCGACGTTACGGTCGATGATTTGCCTTAGTGTACTCTTATTGTTACTCATGATAATTCACCTCAGAAGTCGTCCTCCAACTCGTCTTCAGCACCGCTGAAGTCTTCTAGGAATAATTCGAGATTTACTCGGTAGTGGTTCTTAGGAGATGCACGTCCACGAGCACGTGGAGTCCATCCTCTCTTAATCTGGCCACGGTGCGCAGCACAGTGGGTAATTACCATCTCTTCAGGATCGATGTCCTCATATTGATGGCGTGCATTTTCCATGCAACTTTCTAACAGCTTGATCATTATTCGGCTAGCCTTAACTGGATAGCGTCCAGGACCGATTCCACCTTTGCGGTGTCCAACCATTGAAGGTCCAGATCGCTTGCGCTTCTTGTTTCCAGAACCTAGACGGAATGGAACTGCAACAGCCTTCTTACGAATATCAGGCCTGTCACTGTCAATCTTCAGTACGTTGTTTAGGAAAGTGATAGCATCCCCTGCTGTACGGTGCTTGATGGCACGTGCAATCTCGAAGAGGTGCTTTACGTGAACATCTGCGTTAACTGCACGAGCAGTTGCTAGGCGGCTTCCCTGAAGGAGCTGTGTGTAGCCCTTCTGAGGAAGTTCCTTACGCTTGGATCTGCGGTCCATTTCTGATTTCTTCCAACCCATAATAATCACCTCACTTCAATGCCACGTGCGTAGAAGAGCGAGTCGCACCAACACCAGGTCCAGAATGTGTTACATTCTTTCGTGTTAGAGCGAACTCTCCTAGATAGTGACCTATCATCTCTGGCTTGACTTCTATTTCGACGAAGTTCTGTCCGTTGTGAACAGCGATTCTCTTGCCGACGAATTCAGGCAGGATTGGGACGTCACGGCGGTGCGTGCGTACTGTACGGCCGGTTGAGCGGCGCATACGGTTAATGAAGTGCTCATTTTCAGAAGATAGTCCACGAGCAATAGATCTGCGTGCACGGCTAGTTAGCAGTGTGATTACAGATGGTGCGGATGGGTCCTCTTCAGACGGCCATAGTGGCATAGTCTTGAGTTCTTCAACTTGGAAACCACGGTATGTGAATTCTTTCTTCTTACGACCTGTTACAGTAGCGCGCTTCTTACGAGCCTTTCTTCTGCTCGCTTTAGGGGTCATAAAGGACTTCTTTTTCTTTGCCATAATAATTCACCTCAGACCTTCTTGCCGCGGCCTCTTCCTGTGCGGCTTGGAGCTATGTTACCGACCTTAGCACCCGGAGGAGTGCCACGAGCGACGGAGTTTGGACCGTGAACCGCTTGGTGGTTTCCTCCACCGTGCGGGTGATCTACTGGGTTCATTGCAACTCCACTTACGTGAGGATACAACTTACCACGAGCCTTAGCCTTGTAGTGAGCAGCACCTGCAGTTCGCAGAGGCATTTCACCACGGCCGTGGCCAGCAAGAACACCTATTGTTGCTCTACACAAACTAGGCATATCCTTTGAGACGCCAGATGGTAGTCTAACACGTACCTTTCCATTGTCAAGGTGTGCTTCAATACTTGCAGAGTTACCTGCTGTTCTTGCAACCTTCCCTCCGTCACCTGGACGAAGTTCTAGATTGTTAATCGCTGTTCCTTCTGGAATATTTGCGATTGAAGTGATGTTACCAGGCCTTAGTGCGACATTGTCGCCTATTGCAACTGATGAACCGATTGAGATTCCTTCTGTTGCAACGACGAGGTTTGTCTGACCGTCTGGTAGTTTCAAACGTGCCAGAGGTGCTGTGTGCACCGGACTGTGGATAAGTTCTGTGACTTCTCCAACTACATCCTTTACGCGTGGCATTGTGTTTGAACCTGGGAACCTGTGGCTCGCCACGCGGTAGCGCGGTGAGCTTCCCTTTCGTTGTGAACGTGTACGCTTACCCATGATATCACCTCATCAGAATGCGCCAAGTCGCATTGCAGCCTCATCTGCATGGTAGCCATCTGCTAATCTAACGCTAGCTACCTTTCCGTTCTTGGTATTACGGACATTGACTTTAGCAACTTCAGCATCGAATAATTTCTCAACTGCTGCTGCGATTTCGGACTTAGTTGCACTGCGGCGGACGATGAACTCAAGGCGATTGCCTCCAGTTCTTGCTTCCATAGCCTTTTCAGTGATCCAAGGCATCTTGATTATGTCATACGGATTTACCATTCATCACACCTCCTCAGTTCAGTGCCTCCACTGCTGCCTTAGTAAAGACAGTTAGACGGCCAAGGTCGCCACCAGGGGCGAGATGCTCGGCTGATAGGTCCTTAGCGGCGACTACGTCGACGCCTGGGAGATTGCGGGCAGCCTTAGCAAGGCCGTCCTTGTTAGCAACAACTAGTAAGACACTCTTAGGCGTCTTGTGGACACGTCCACGCATTGTTGCTTTACCTGCTCTAATCTTTCGACCATTGCTTGCACGGCGAAGATCGTCTCCAAGGCCAAGAGCCTCGAAGATTGCACTGACCTTGCGAGTTCCACCAGATAGGTTGAATGCTTCAATGTCAATTTTCTTACCGTTTTCGGAATAGTCACCAAGAATGATTGGTAGAGTTGAGATTTCATCTGCGAAGCGGTGTCCACGATTGGATACCATTTCTATATCGGTGGTTGCAGCAAGTGCAGAGTTACGAGCTAGTCTTCTTTCGTTACGGTTCAACTTACGAGACCAGTCTTTCTCGACCTTTGGTCCGTGAGCACGGCGACCACCTAGAGTGTGCGGATTTTGTGCACCACGGCGTTGTCCGGTTCTTCTCATAATTCTGGAGACACCACGACCCTTACCCCACCATTCGACGGAGTGCTTCATACCGGCCATAGGCTTACGCTTTCCAACATGTGCGTTGGAACCGTATGCCTGCCTGCGGTTAGCACGAGCGCTTGCTACTGCCAACTTGACTAAATCTGTACGAATTGAAGTGCTGAAAGACTCAGGTAGCGATACCTTCTTGCCCATCTCCACATCTATTTCGTAGACTTCC
>Ga0233426_10004718_pt1 | contig 10087 bp, 9 predicted proteins | sample SI_118_April2016_6_FD_179875 | JGI IMG/M metagenome (GOLD analysis project Ga0233426, IMG submission 179875) | Seawater microbial communities from Saanich Inlet, British Columbia, Canada - SI_118_April2016_10_MG | ecosystem: Environmental > Aquatic > Marine > Inlet | place: Canada: British... | reverse complement strand
GCTTGGCAATTTCGAGCTCCATTGCGTCACGTCCAGCCATTGCTACATCAATCTCGCGCACGCCGGCTTTGATTGCATCACGGATTGCATATCCGTGTACACGAGTTCGATTCTCGTACTCGCCTCCAATAAAATCAATCACTTAGATGATTAATTACTCCAAAAACACACGAAAAATCTCATACACAATTCATACACAGTCCGTGGACAGTTTTTCATTGATTCCTGAAATCCTACCAGTATCATCAATAAAATAAGGTAGATAAGAAAAAAGAGAGATAAGTTTGAGTGCTGGCGTCAAAGCAATTTCGATACACAAACGACTTGTTCTTGATAAACGAGAAAACAGCGATAATTGGTATGCTCGACGTTCTCTTGAAAACGGAACGAATATTAGACGCAGTACGAAAACAGCAGATTTAGAATTAGCAAAAGAAATTGCTTTGAAATTCTATTACGAAACTGAAGCAAGAATTGCCAACAACCTACCCGCCTCTACTCGTAAGTTTCGTCACGCCGCAGAACACACGATAAAACGTATGAATGACGACTTAGACGCTGGTGTCGGTAAGTCAGCGTACAAAGATTACATCTCTGCGCTCCAAGTTTGGTTTATTCCGCATTTTGCAAATATTGATATCAACAAGATAAACCTGAAAGCACTTACCGAATTTAATACTTGGCGAGATCACAAGCACGGCAAGCGGTTCTCACAATCTGGCATCAACAATCATAATGCGGCACTGAATAAAGTACTTGATGAAGCGGAGTTGAATGGCTGGATTACAAAAGCAATGCGACCAACATTGTTAAACAAAGGTGTTGCAACGCAGAGCAGAGGTAGTTTCTCAAACGCTGAATATAATCGACTAACTCGTAACTTAAGAGATTTTCATACTAAGACATCAAGACCGAAAGCTGCCGCAACCAGAGAAACACTCAGAAACTATGTCATGGTTCTCGCGAACACTGGAATCAGACATGGAACTGAAGCGTTAAATCTTCGCTGGCGACATATCGATTGGTATAAAAAAGATGATGAGAAATATCTCGAATTCAGCGTAGACGGTAAAACAAACAGTCGATCACTCATTGGTCGCGATAGTCTAGCAGATATCTTGCTACGCCAGAGCCAACTAAACCCAAAATTAAGTTTCAATGATCTTGACGATTTACTCAGGTCCAAGAGCGACGAGTTTGTTTTTGTAAACAGGCATGGCGAACGCGCGACGGTTTTTAACTTGAACAGAGCATTCAACGCTTTGCTTAATAATTTATCGATGAAGAGCGGAGCCGACGACAAAGAGCGGACGCTTTATAGTTTAAGACACTACTATGCGACCCAAGATCTATCACGAGGTATGAGCACTCACATGCTTGCAAAGCAACTAGGTAACAGCACGACGATGCTCGATAAACATTACAGCAAAGTCAGCCCACGATTAAATGCTGATCTTCATAGTGGTCGAACAGCAAAAAAGACTGCTGCAGTCAAAACAGACCAGACGACTTCTTGTCCATTCTGCGCAGAAGACATCAAAGCCAAAGCAATCAAGTGTAAGCATTGCGGAGAATGGCTGAACAACGATGCTAATAGTTAAAAGTTTTAACTACTCAGTTTTTACCAAACCTGAAGATCAACATTTCAGTTACAAATATCCTCCAGCATCACGAAAAATTAGAAAGCATAGATTGAAGATTCATTATTTGTGCTCATCGACCCACTGAGTGAGTTTGGCAATCTGATTTAATTTAAAGGTTTTTCGCCCCAAGGGGGACGTTATATCGACAACCCATTTTCTTCCATCGTGTACACAGCGAGCATTTAACTGCTTTGCTTTAAAAATTGAACTGTTGGCTTCTATAAATTCTTTCATGTTAGAAGCGAAACCTGATTTGTCAGCCACTATATCCACTATTGCTGCAGGATAGTTCCAAGGTGATTCATGAACTTTTTTCTTTATATTTAAATTGGTCAGGTGTTTTTCATCCTGTTTTTCTAAGATTGGTGGATCTATTTTTACCTGCGACTCGCCATTAAAAAACGCATCAAGGCGTACAAATAAAGATTGATCGGCATTAGTATTGTTTGTTTCTTTAACGGTTTGAGTATTGTTTTCTTTTTCAGACCCCCCCCCCCGAGTATCGGGACTCACTATTCGGGTACCGATATTATCTGAAGAATTATTATTTAAAATTGAATCACGCAGTCGCGACCCTTTTAATTCTGCGGTAGTTGGAAGAAAAAATAATAACGCAATAAACAGATTGCCGTAAAATGGCACAACTACAACCGGCAACAACCACCAGAGAGACCAAGTTAATGCACGGAGGCGTCTCGTGATCAAAGCTAAGGATACAAGAAAATTAAGGATAAATAATGGAAATGTCACCAATATATCGGACATCCCGGGAATGTAGACTTGTGACGATCGGCTTGCGAGTGATGAAGAAAAAAATTGTGTTGGGTCTGACTTTGCTAATTGAGAGACCCCAAGTATCACAAAAATGAATAGACCCACTATCCAAACTTCAAGAAGACTGGCTTTTCTCGTGAACGACAAAAAGTGTTTTGCGACGCTAATTAAGCCTGACTCAGGGGTGTAACTCGAAGCGTCATTTTGTTGTGATGCAGACATAATACCAAAACCCATTTCTTTCAGAGTAATTTCCTTCGTCCACCATAACAGCACCTTTGCGGGCAGTTAAGTACAATAATGATACTGAATTTTTATCTCATCTTAACTATTGAGTGATCGATAAACACTCATACGACTGATACCCATGTGAGCAGCAATCTCAGCATTGTTGAGACCCTCATCTTTAAGTCCTTTAACTCTCTTCACATTGATAGTGCTTTTGCGTTTTCTATTCGTATAAACGCCCCGCTCTTTTGCTTTTGCAATGCCTTCAGCCTGACGCTTACGAATGATCGCTCTCTCAAATTCCGCAAACGCTCCCATCATTTGCAGTTGTAGCTTAGCAAAAGCGTCATTTTCAGCCCCGCTGAACAACAAACGCTCCGAGATGAACTCAACACTCACACCTTTCTCGTTCAGTACCGTGATGATGCTTTGCAAGTCCCTCAAGTCACGCGCAAGTCTATCGATACTATGCACTAAGACTTCATCCCCAGTTCGAACGAAAGCAATCATCTCTTGCAGTGCAACCCGATCCGTATCTTTGCCAGATGCCTTATCCTCGAAGATCCGATCAACACCAGACATATCCTGGCGATCCAAGTTTTGATCAATTGTGCTTACTCTGCGATATCCAACTTTCATAACAAATTCCCGTGTAACAACTATGTCTAGAGTTTATCTGGAACCATCCAAAGGACAACCTAAACCCTTGTTTTATTGAAAGTAATGTAACATCCAGCGTGTATCATTTATCTACACTTAATTGTTCATCATCATGTTTCATAAAATCGTCGTTTTGATCTGTTTATGCTGTTTGTTCAGCAAAAAAGATAAATAAAAGTATGAAACAACTGAACGAGAGAAAACTGATCAGGCAGGACTTGGATCGCATAGCAAGATCAATGCGTGAAGAACTGCCAGCAAAAAATAAAACAGAACTTGATTCTGCTTTTGATGAACTGAAATCAAAAGCAAAAAATGTTTCGGGTGATAGTTTGTCGGATTGGGACAAAGAGAGTCTTAGGCTGGCAACAGAATATGTTCAGGAAGAAAACAGAGATGAGTTTCGCAGAGCAATAAACAGAATTTTAGAACTCGCCGGTTTGTCGCCAGAAATAGAAAAGCACATTTATCAAAGACAGAAAATTGAACGACAAAAATTGAACACAAAATAATAACTAATAAAATACTAATAGAAAACTAATACAGAACCCTCACATACTCCCCCTATAACGAACTAAACCGAAACAGGTTGTGAACCCTGAAACAAACATAGTGCTGCGACTGAGCAGACATCATCGGTTGGGAGCCTTGTTGCGCAAATTACTAAGAAATAGATTTGCGCTTCATTGAAACTATCGCTTGGTGTTGAGCGAATAAGAAGTCGTTGTGGCTTCGCAAATACAACAATCACGGAGGCTATAAAAACTGTTGATGTCACTAAGGCAGTATAAAAGAACTCATTGTAGGTGGATGTAAGGATAGAGCATCAATAGCAACTTCGGAGTGTTTAGATCCAAAGTCTAAACGAAAAATACCTACTGACTTGAAAGTCTCAGATGATGGGAAATGGATGTCACCGTCTTCGGATGGTGACATGTGTCTAGGCTTCAGGGAAATGAGAATTAAGATCAAATTATTAAAAACTACCGTCAAGTGAAGTGAATGCTTTGCAAAGCAAAGGATGAACAGAACGCTGATGGTTGTTCTCGTAGAGAACATTACAAATTCAAAACAAGGATATTAAAATGACATTTACAGAAAAATTATATGAACAAATCGATACCATCTCTCCACTATCTACTGATGACTTTTCCATTGAATGGTTAGGTCAAAGTCGATCGTATTATTCGTCAAATAAAGCGAGAGGGTATGAGGCATCGAATACGGCACTCGTCAAACTTATGAACAAACTCATCTCTCAACACGAAGTCTTAATGACGAATAATGATGACCATCAATTACTGACTAAAACAGCGAAAAGATATGAGGCATTAGCTGCTAAGGTTGGCGAAGAAATTGCTAACAGAAGCGTAAAATCAAATATCGCTAATTCCGCAGTGAAAAAGATGCTTCACCGAATAATTGCTGAAATAAATTCACAATCAAATCTGGATCATCCACCAATCATAATATGCTAATAAAACACTTTGGGTGTTGAACACCCAAACTTGTAAAGTCGCTGTTTCTTACAGCGGCTTTTTTATTTCTTTTGTGATGGAAAATTACCTTCACCAACATTTCTAATATAATTTTCAGCAGCAGTTAAATAACGAGTGTATGCCTGAGACTTCCTGCGTCTTACTTCTTGTAAAATATCACTATAGTTTTCACCTCGTGCTTTGAGTTTTTCAACGGTCAAATGCTCAGTTTTTCTACCATCTGGATCGCTAAAAGTCACAATCTCATTCACATAGATGCCAGCAAGATCACACTTCTCATATTTCTTTTTTGTTTTCCGATATTCTTGCTCAATGTCCCAAACACGCAGGGCTTGATACAAACTACTCAGTCTCACGCTTGATGAAACAGGATACTTTGCTCTGCTTACTTTTCTTACTTCCTGAACTTGCTGTTTGTGATCCTCTAACAACTTCCGAAACTGTTTAATGAGAAATGGGGTTCTTACTTCAAGCGGAATATTTATTGTAAGCACATCATCATTATCATTATTTAGAGAGCGTTCTGCTAACTCTATTTTTCCGGCTTCTGGTTCGGAAAATAGACGCTCACCACGACTGAGATCGCTATAGAATTCGTCATCAACTTTTTGAGCCCACCATTTCCAAAAATCGTCGTGTTCGTGAATGTTTCCAAAATCAGCATACAACTTTTTACACTTACCTTTACCGCCACGAATGCAGCAATCTTGGTATCCCTCGTGTCTTCGCAAAAACTCCCACCAGAAATAATAGACTGAACATTGCCACGCTTCTGCATCCCTAAATGGTGGCGTGATTCGTTGAAGGCGCCTTGAGATAAACTCTCCAGTAGTTTTACTTCTTCTACCCTTAAATGGTGGAGCATAAATGAAGAATTTTTTACCTACTTTATATCTTTGATCTTCAATAATATCAGACATTTAATACCAAAACTATATTACTCGATATTAATATTATACGTTACCGCACTACGTAGTCAAGTATGCTAATTTATATGAGTAAGGGCGGCAACAACGCGGCTCAGTCATTTAAGGAGAAAAACAAATGACAAACTCAGTAAAAGCAAAAACAGCAACAGAGAACTCACGCAAGAACAACAAGATCGTAAAAGATGTGATCTCAAACCTCACGAACGCTCGTGAAGACTTCAACAGTGCAGAGACCGAATATCAGTCAGCCAAGCATAAGATCTACAATGTATTGTCTGTTGTCTTTGATCAGTATGTAGCACTCAAATCAGCAGACAAAGCGAAAGCCGTGCGTGAGTTGTTTGAGAAGAAAGTAAAAGAGTTAAAAGATGATCAATCAATCGTAGCAACGAAAGCAACATCATTAGAATTACTCGTGTTGCGTGTAGTGATCGGAAATGCATTCAAGCAAGAGCGAGAGAAAGTCTATGCGCGTGTGTTGCGTTTAGCACTTGCTGAAAAGATCCACGAAGACGCTGAATTATCATTTGTAGATTGGATCGTTGGCGCTGGCGGAATCGAAGAAGTTCGTCGCTCAGAAAAAACGTCATCAAGCGCAGATCAAGCCAAAGCAGCAAGAGCGCATTACAAAGCAGCGTTAAGCGCATTATCTGTCAGTGTTCCAAAGTCAGTAGAAAAGAAGTTTGTTTCAGCAACAACAAATGCTGATGACGATTTCGTAGTAGCACTCGTTCGCAAGAGTTCAATGACGATCGTAGCAACAACAGACAGCCAGTCAGCAGTCTCAGCAACACTGAAATCGCTGGGGAAAAACTTCAAGTTAGAAGAAGTAGAGCAGAACATCGTTGATGCTGAACAGAAAGAAAAAGCAAAAGCAAAAGCAGCAAACTCAAATTTTGCAATCAGCAAAACGACAGCATTACAGGAGGTAGCATAATGTATTGGGATGCAGAAACGATCGTTGCTTTTGACGACTTAGTTTTTCCAAATGATGTTGATGAAGAAGATTTTCGAGATTTCTTAGATCCCGAATTCTACGACAATCTCTTAGTCTATGGACCACCTGGGACAGGAAAGAGCGTATTATGCTCTGCGATTGCTGCTGCACGAACAGACAGCAAAACGCTCAGAGATTTAAGACAGAACATCGTTTATTTTGACTGCAAAGACAAAGATCAGAACGCAAAGATCTCTGGGGAGAAATTGTTTAACGAACTGAATTACAATCGCTGCTTTTTAGATCACGGATCAATCTATTTCTTTGACGAAATCGATGAGTTGACCCCAAACCAAGACAAGCAACTCACTGCATTCATCAACGAAGCAAACAAGCAGTCTCGTGTAATGATCTTAGCAACGACAAATGTTGATGTGCGATTAAAGACGAAATGCCCATCACCTGCACTCGTAAGCCGAATGTCTTACAAGTATTTCATCAATGAACAACGAGCAGAAGATTTTGCAGACTTAGTTCGCAAGAAGTTTGCTGAAGCAGGTTTTGATCGCAGCGTTGATGAAGTGCGTGACTTACTCGTAGCAAATTTTGGGTCTGAAAAAGTGAGTTTTCGTGATGTTCGTCCACTCGTAAACAAGTTGATCCGACGAATGAATCAATCTCCAAAACTGCGTTTCGTGTAATAAACTACAATATCTCATCGTGCGATTTTACCTTACCGCACGATGTATATTTTCTTGGTATCTTAGTTCTGTAAGCAACAGAAAAGTGAGATACCAATGCCACTCAATACACAAAAATTTATCCGCATCATCAAGAAATCAGCAGATCAGAACGACGAATTTGAAATCGTAGATATCTCCAAAAAAAAGCATTTAATCGTTCGCACAAAGCACCTGAAAAGCAACGATGTGTTCAATGTCGTTTTACCACTCACTCCGAGCAACACTGCCGCTGCTGAGAAATGCACCATCAAGATGTTTAAAAAAGCACACCAGTCCTTCACTCAGTGTGCGCGTTATTCTGGGAACGCTTTAGCAGCATAAACAGAGACGAGTTAGATAAATACAGATAGAAATGAAGCATCGCTTAGCGGTGCTTTTTTGTTATCTGCTGGCATTACATCGTGAGTTGTTAGTTTGGGTGTTGAACACCCAGTATCAAAGTATAATCTTGCTACTAGCAAGACATAGTAAAAATGCGTTCATAAAAACAATAAGTCTCAAAACAGTAATCACGTCCTTACAATCAAGAAACATATTACAACGCCTTTTATCATCTCATGAAGTGTAAGTTTAGAAGCCAATCAATTTCATTTTATAACCTTTAGCTTTGAAGCTGGGATCAAGTATTTTGCCCGCATCAATGACATTCAAATCCTTATCAAGAATTGAATAAACGTGATTAGTACTCCAGCTTGGATCCCAATCACTTGGGTTTTGTAAAGGCGCGTAACGCTGATTGATTTTCTGATCATTTTTCCAACGATCAGCCACTTCAGAATTAGACATTTCACGAACTGAACCACCGCAGAAGAAATCTACATTACCGTCACCATTCAAATCCTTAAACATTGGGTTACCACATGTTTGATTCCATACTATGCCCTCCGTCATCCAGGTATACTGAGGATGAGAGCTAATTTTATCTAGGGAGTCTTGCATCTTACGAAAACGTTTTGGGTCTGCTTTTGTAAATGCACTGCGATAAATTTCTTTAGCTAAAAACTTACGATTGCCTCTATTTTCGAAAGCAACAATTACTCCGCCAACACTGTGACCACCTACACCAATTGCAACAAGATCGACATCACCATCATTTTGAAAATCAACTGTAGCACCCGCAAAAGTGTCTTTAAGATAAACATCTCCTTTTGCTTTCGCATCAGTAGACCACTTATCCATGTTCAATTTAGTAATATTGCTCCAATTGAACTTACCCGAACTATCACCCCAAAATATTGTTGGGCTTTTCATTTGATTGTTACGTACACTTCCCCAACCTTTAGTGACTGTCTGATCGCCAATTGATCCAAACACCGTAATATCAGTGCTACCATCGTTATCAAAATCAGCGACTCGGAAGCCCCAGACTGGCTGAACCCAACCGTGATTTTTAACAACAGGTGCCTTTAAGCATCTGACACGTTTGAAATTTCCGCGACCATCATTCATTTCACACATGATGTTTTTATTACCCAAATGGTGATAGATAATATCTTGATCACCATCGTCATCTAGATCGCCAACACCCATTGCATGGGTAAAGCCATTTTTACTAATGCGTTTTGACTTAAATTTACCGTTACCTTGATTGGTAAACACATACGCACCACCAAACATTTTGCCAGAAGCATCATACCAAGAACTGGCAACAAGGATATCCAAGCGACCATCTCCATTGATATCTGCATATTTCTGAAAAGGTGCAACTAGCGTAGTTTTAGGTGACTCAATACCTTCGAACCAGTCCCAATCCTTCCATTTTTCAATATATGGAGCAACAACTAGGTTACCAGTTTCATTCGGTGAATTGCCTTTTACATCAGCAAAGGGTGAATCCGCGAAAAAAATTAGATCATCGTGACCATCATCAGTAGTGTCAAAGGCAGTCAACCACGTATAGCCAAACCAACTCTTGCGCATAGCGTCCGACATTTGAAAATTTACAATGCCTGGAAAATTATCGAAACGATGTTGATCAGTGACAGCTATTTTCGCAATACTATTTAAGCCACGGGCTGATATCGACGATCTCAAATCAGCAACTTCACTCACATCAAGTTTACCGTCATATGACGAGCCATTATCAACATAGAACTTCTCAAGTGCTGTCCGTGTTTTACCACCGTAAGAACCATCAACAGGACCAGCATTGTAACCAAGTTGATTTAACATGCGTTGTGCAGAAGAAACTGTATCTGACATCGCTGGACCAACAAATCCAAACATTAGCATCATGGTGATAAAAAACTTATGTTTCATGTGAGGTCCTATCAGCACAGGCAAAAATATATCAATTAGATACATAAACTCGTGAACACAGGTTAGAGTCAATTGATAGTTGTCTCAGTGTTGAACTATCAAAGTGAACATTGTTGGCATTAGCTCTTTTAATACTGCTCGTAGAAAAAAATAATTGTCAAATGTTTGATTTTATTGTAAAATTTCTAAAATTATTGGAATCTAGCGTATGCAAAAAAACATCAACCAGCACCTAATGAACATTTTATTGGTATCGCTTGCGTACATAATTTCGATGATTTTAGTGAAATCAGTCATTGTACCAGCACAACAAACATATTTCCCCGCAATTACTACATTTGCTGCACTTATATTTCCACTACACGGCGTAAGAGTACTCGCAGCATGGCTATTTGAAAAATGGTCAATTGTTTAT
>Ga0233426_10004717_pt1 | contig 10090 bp, 5 predicted proteins | sample SI_118_April2016_6_FD_179875 | JGI IMG/M metagenome (GOLD analysis project Ga0233426, IMG submission 179875) | Seawater microbial communities from Saanich Inlet, British Columbia, Canada - SI_118_April2016_10_MG | ecosystem: Environmental > Aquatic > Marine > Inlet | place: Canada: British... | reverse complement strand
TATTCTTTTCAAGCTGAAGTAATATTCTTTTTTACTCTCTCATCAAAATCAATCAAATCTTCTTCATTATAAGTATTCCCTAAAGATATCATTGGACGAGAATGTTTTACTTTTGCAAAACTAGACTCTATCATCTCTATTCAGACTGTATCTCAAGTAGTTTCAACTATATTAAATTTAGATTCTAATTGTTGAAGTTTTTCTAATAATATATCGTATTCGTAATCTGATATAATAGGTTCTTCTTTATTATAATACAAATCACTATGATATTTAATAAGCTCTTGAAGTTCTATAACTTGTTCAATTGTAAAAGTATTTAACTCATTATTAATAAAATCTTTAGATTTTTTAAGCATTTCTCTTTTGTTTTAGTTGTAAGTATTTTAAATAGTTTAAGTAGAATTAATAATTCTCAAAATGAAAGATACTCTTTATTGTGAAAAACTTTTTAACATTCTAAAAATATAATATATATACAATAATTCATGTATACATTTTTGAAACAAAACATATAAAATAAGCCAAAAAAACAGTAGTTTTTAACAATTTATAAAATAATTAAAAAAGAAAATGATATATCTACTATTTTTAAAAAAGCCTTACTCTTAAGGAATATTTAAGGTTGTAATATACTTAAAACAAATCAATACAAATGTGTCAAGCTTAATAATTCGTCAGTTATTAGTAAAACTGATATACTAGTTATGTAAGTTAGTTCGAGAGAACACATGACTTACAGCTCATTAAAATAATTTATACTTGACCAGATGGTTCTTACAGAAATCTAGTAAGATTACCTAATACAAAAAGAACTTCGGTTCGCACAAAAATAAAAACAAAAATAGGTCGAATAATTATATTCATAGAGTTATTAAAAATAATTTAATAGTTGTATGAATATAATTACTTCACCAAAAACACAAAAAATTGAACTCACGTTCAAAACAAAATAAAAATAAAAAAGCATGGTGAATAGCTTTTCAACATTACCCAAGTTCGGTATAAATTAGGAAGATTTGAGAACTTCCACGAAGAACCAAGATTAGTACTTCAAACCTGATCTATTTTCCCCTAGACTTACAAAACATTACGTTATTAGTCTAGGAAGTGAAAACTAGACAAATAACGACTTAAGCCCCTATTACCCAATATGCTTAAGTTTTTCTATGTCTAAAATTCTGAGCTAAAATATTTTTTTACAATATTTTAGCTCTTTTTTATTATTAAATTTTCTAAACAATTAAAATTAACTATAATTAGAAAAATAACTCCTAATTATAACTATGGAACAAAAAATACTAGAGTTTTGAAAACTCTTAGCAAATGCTAAAAATATACTGTTAATAAATCACGTTAGAATGGATCCTGACTGTTTCTGAAGTCTTACGGCCTTATATTTAGTCTTAGAAAGAATGGGATATAATGTAGTAGCAGTTAACGATGATAAGAACCCTAAGGATTTCAGTTTTTTAGAAGTTGATCATATAATTAATCCCGAATTAAATATTTCAGAATTTAAACCAGATTTAATAATCTCACTTGATGCAGCATCGTTATCTCAACTTGGTGAAACATATATCAATAATGAAGAAATATTTAAAAATACTGATTTTGTAGTATTTGATCATCATATAACAAATTCCGGTTTTTGAAGTTTAAATATTATAGATACGAATGCCTCTTCAACATGTGAAATACTCTTTAAAGCACTCGAAACACTATGATTAGATAAATATATTGATTCTAAAATTGCTACATTGTTAACTGCTTGAATACATACAGATACAAATATATTCTACAACGCAAACACAACTCCCGAAACACTCAGAACTGCAGCAAAACTCATGGAGTTTTGAGCTGATTTCAGATTACCTATGTATGAATTCTATAAAAAGAAAACATTCAAGAGATCAAAACTGTGGTGAGAAATACTTAAAGATATTCAACAAGATGCAGATTGAAAGATTACTTATGCTATTATAAAAGAAGAATATTTAGAAAAAACTGACACGAGTAATTGAGATTCATCTTGAGTTACAAATGAATTTCTTGCTAATATGGATGGAAGTGATGTATGCTTTATGCTTTATTCTATATGAGAATGAAAAATTAAAGGATCAATGAGAAGTAAATCAATGAATGTATCAGCTCTCGCACAAGATTTATTCTGATGAGGATGACATAAACTCGCAGCTTGATTTACAAGTACTTTATCAATGGCAGATACAAAAGAATTATTACTCAAAGAACTAAAAAAACTCCTATAAGGAGTTTTTTTTATGCAGTATCTTCAATATCCATTATTGATATCACTGCTGATTTTCTCGTATCTATTTGATGAACAATTCAGTTTGGCATAGTAGGTTTAACATAATGAGCATCATCAATTGATATAGACTCTATTATTCTTTTAAATACTCTAGCTGTTCATGAATGTCAAACATATAATACATTTTTTCATTCTTGTGATCATAAAGTTTCTAATATTCATTCTAATACTCTTAATTCAAATTCTTGTGTTCATTCCACACCATTATTTGATTCATTTTTATACGCTTTCCTTAGTTCGACATTATTTGAAGTTCAAAATTCATTTTGTAAGTCTTCGTGAGAATAATCTTTTAATCTCCCGGCAAACATTTCTTTTAATTTTGCATGATTTATATAATTTATAGGAAATCATTGTTTATTCTCGATTTCAGTTCAAATCAGTAATCATGTATTTTTAGTTCTAGATAATCCACTTGAAATAATAGTGTTAATCGTAATATTTTTATCAGCACATATTTCTCACATTTCTACTCACTGATTGATACCTGTAATATTTAATTCTGAATCTACATCTCAAGGATTCATTAATTTTTGTAAATTTCTATCAGTTTGTCAGTGTCTTACAAAATAAGTATGAATATTGTTATTTTCTCTATTTCTTAGTAATTCTTGAATATTTTTTGTATATAAAACAATATTATGCTCTAAAATTATATTGTCAGATATAATTTTACTAATTGAATCACATTGTGTATCAAAAGAACTTAGATTATTAAAATCAAGAGAAGATGTTCACATTATTTGATAAATAAAAAATAGTATAAATTGTTTTATAACTCCTTATAATAAATATACTATATTCCCCACAAAAATCAAAATAAAAAAGAAGATTATTCATCTTCTTTTTTATTTTTAACTTTCTATTAATTCATCTGAATTTTCATCAGTAATTTTTATTTTTTTATCTTCTATTTTTTTATTATTTTTTAAAACTAATTGATAATACAATGATGGTATTACAAATAGAGTCATAGAAGATCAAGCGATAAGTCAGAAAACAATAGTAAATCATAGTCATGCCCAGAATTCATCTTGGAGTGCTAGTGGCAGTACACCAAATACTGTTGTGAGAGTTGTAACTATAATTGGTTGTAAACGTGACTTCCCTGCTCAGATTATAGAATGAAGATCATCAATCCCTTTTTCAATATTATTATTTATTCTATCAATTAATATAATTGCATCATTTACTACTACTCATGTAAGTGCAATAAATCAAATCATAAATGGCATAGAATAAGGATTTCAAGTTACATATAATCATATATTTACTCAAAGTAGAGCTAGTATTACTGAATATAATACAATTGCAGGTTGTCTGAATGAATTAAACTGAAATACTAAGATACTGAATATCAAGAATAATGATATAAATAATGACTTAAATGTAGATACAATTAAATCTTGATTTTCTGCATTTTCTCAACCAGCACTATAAGATATACCTTCTGGAAAATTATATTGTTCAGCAAAATTTACAAATAATGGTTGAATATCTGTTGGTAAGAATCATGAAATAATATCTGATTCAACAGCTATAGATATTTTAGAATCATCTCTATTAATTGAAGATACAGCCTTAATAAATTCATAATCTGCATAGTTTCAAACTTTAATATCTCATACTCTAGTTTTAATTATTAGATTTTTAATATCATCTGGACTTAGATTATCATCAAATTCTTTAATTTTTAGTACAATATCATTATCTTCATATGTTGATTTAATAGATCCTGCCTTTATACCATTCGTATAAAAATATAGTTCTCATAAAATATCATCAGGAGTTAATCATGCTTCTGCTAATTTAGCTCTATTAAATTGGAATATAAACTGACCTGGACTTTCAGATGAAGATGTTGTAGCATTTTTAACTCATTTAATAGTTTTTAAATATGCTTTAAATTCTTCAGCAACTTCTTTCAATAATGTAACTTGATTTGAATTAGTTGCAATTAATTTAATTCATACTGGTTTTCATGTAGGTGGTCATCAAGTTTGCGTCTTAATAGAAACAGATAAACCATATTGTTCTAATAATTTTAAATCATCAAGAATTAATGTTTCAATTTCAAATACTGATTTCAATCATGCTTTTTTTCTCTTTTTTGGTTCAAGTAATTCAATATATGAATCTATTTTATTACCAGAGATAGTATTATAATAAACCTTTAATTCTGGATATTTAGATATTGCCTCATCAATGATTGGTAAATATTTTCTCAACGATTCATTATCTGTTCATTCTTTTGTAGATATTTCTACATTAATAACAGATTCATCTGTAGCTGGAAATAATATAAATCCAATTTGAGGAGCTAGGAAAATAAATGTAGCAATCATAGCTATAACTGGAGCTATTATGATTATCATACGTAATTTTGTAGATAAAATTACTATCTTAAGCATATTATAATATTTTAGTCACATAGCAGATAAAACTCTTTCTCTTAATGATATTTTATCTTCATGCATTTCAGTTTTTCATTCTCTTTCATAAGTAAGAAACTCTGATTGATTATCTCAAAAAGTAGCTTCTAATTTTTCATCAATATGATAATTTTTACTATTTTTTACTAATTTAATAAATAAAGTTGAACTAATAGTTAGTGATAGTAATAATGCTGCTACCAATGTTGTAAAAACAGTAATTGGTATAAATGCCAAGAATTTTCACATAACACCAGGTAAGAACATGAGTGGTAGAAATGCAACTAATGTTGTTAATGTACCAGCTATTAAAGGTGCTTTATATTCCTTTACAGCTAATAATATAGCAGCTTTTCTATTATATCCTAACTTCAATTTTTCACTCGCTCATTCAATAATTACAATAACTGTATCAATCGCAATTCATAGAGTTAATACAAGAGAGAAGTTTGTTAAAAAATTTAATGACATTCATAAAGTATCTAATACTAAAAATGTTATTAAAAATGCTAATGGTATTAATAAAGAAGCAATAATTGATTCTCTTAATCAAACAAATAATAATATAGTAAAAAATACTAACACAAGAGTTGTAATTGCAGTATTTCATAAATTACCATAATCTTCTTTAATGATTTCAGATAAATCTTTCGTATAAAGAATTTTTAATCATTCCATATCTGGATTAGATTGTAAAAATTCATTTAGTGAATCTTTTGCTTGTACAGAAACTTGAAATATATTAGATCCTTCTTTCTTATTAAAAACAAGAGAAGTATAATTATAACCAGATTCTCATTCAAATCATAATTTTTGAATATTATTTGTTTTGTATTCTGTAACAATTTCTGACACATCTTTTAAAAATACATAAGATCCATTATTTCATCTAAGAACAACATTTTTTAGTTCTTCAATATTTTTTAATTCTCATTCAAATCTGAAATCATAATTGAGTTCTCAAATAGTATAATTTCAAATTGGTGTATTTTTATTATATGTTTTAATACTTTGAGATATATCTCTAATACTTAAGCCTAATAATTCTATTTTTTGTTTATCTAATAATACTTTAATTTCATAATCTGAAGTACTACTTCATCCTCAAAATCATTGTAAATCTGCTCAACCTAAATCAATTGAATCAATTCAATTTGATCATTCTAATGCATTCTTAATTAATTGAGATTTAGAAGTTAAATCAAAATCAGAAAATTTATCTGGATTTCAATATAACAATACTTCAAACATTAATTCATTAGAACTAGATAGTTCTATAACATTAGTATCTTCTGCATCTTCAGGAAGGGAAACTTTATCAATCTGATCTTTTATATCAGTCATTACTTCCCTAGTATTTGCATCATTATTAAGTTCTACAGTGATTGAACTCACTCAAACAGATGATGAAGAAGTGATTTTTTTTATTCCATCAATATTTTTTATTTCTTTTTCTATTTTTTCAGTTATCAAAGAATCTATATCATTTGGATTTACTCCAATATATGGAGTTGTAATTCAAATAATACCAAATTTAATATCTGGACTTGATTCTTTTGGAATAGTAAAAAGAGAAAAAATACCTGCAACTATAATAAGAAAAATAGTTAAATATGATACTTTGTATCTTCTTACCCAGAATCAGAAAAATCCTGATTCTAGCTTTTCATTTACTTTTTGAATTGTATTATTCATTTATATCATTTATTTTTAAATTAAATTTTTCTGAATCATAATTATCTACATAGTTGAGTATAACTGTATAATTTTCTAAATTTTCTTCTACAATTTCAATTTGATCATTATATATAGTACCTAAATTAATATCCTTAATTAATATTAAACCTCAACTGAGAGTATTTATTGAACCTCTATTATTAGATCAAATTTTTACAACATTCACAGGAATAAGTTTATTTGGAACCTTTACAGGTATAGTAACTGAAACTATTGATCCTAATAAATTAACCTTATCCTTTATTTTGACTTTTCATTTATATTTCAAATTTGCATCTGCAGTTTGTGATATAGAATAAATATATCATTCAAATATATCTCAAGCATAATTAATATATGCTTTATCATTTATACTCACAAAATTTAATTCTTGTTTAGTAAATCATATTTCAACTAAATTATCAGAGTTGTTTACTATAGAGACAACTGGACTACCCATATTTATTTCTTGACCGATATCTACAGAAATATTTGAAATGATTCAACTAATTGGAGCAACAATATTTAGTTTATTATATTGTTTTAATGCCTGTTTATATCAAATTCTACTATCAGTGATAACTATATTTAAATTCTTTAAAGTTAAATGTTTATTTATTAATGCTTCCTCTAGTGTTGCTTTGGTAACATCAATTTTATAATCTAGAGATTTGATAAAAATCCTTTTATCTTGTTCTAATAATTCTATTTGTTTTAATAATGACTCTTCTCAATTTTTATATGTTTCTAGAAATGAATTTAAACCATTTTTTAATCAAACAAATCAAGAATTATTTCCATTAAATATGGTATTATATCATGAAACTTGAGTCTTAAATCAAGATAGCTCTGCATTAGATAAATTTCAAATACTTGTGATTGAATTATCAAAAACATCATCTAACTCTACTAATAAGCTATCTATTATTTCGTATCATTCAGAAATAATAATTATATTATTATTAAAATTACTTGTTCATTCAAAATCAAAGTTAACGTTAATTAATTTCAACTCTTTGTAATTAATTAATTGCTTTAGTAATTCTTTTGTATCATTAAGTTGTTGAGTATTTTTTCTCCCTAAATAATCTTCAAAATCATCATTTTTATCTTTATTATCTTGAGTAATTCATAATAGTTCATCTGAAAAATCAGTTACATCTTCTACGAATATAGAAAAATTACTTAAATCTCTGTTAAATGAATTTTTAAATCATTGAATTTGTTCTAAGTTTCAAATTTTTAAATTATCATAATCTAATGCTAATTTTTTAATTGTGTTCTCTATTTTCACTAATTCTAAAGAAGATGTAGATAAATCATTATCAATTTCAGAATTTGAAATATCTCTTTTTATATCTTCTATAGCTTTATTTAATTTAACTTCAGTTGAGTCATAATTTAATTTTGCTTTTTCTAAGTTATTTTCTGCACTTTCCAAAGTTAAACCATAGTTAGCAATATTATCTGATATTGAAACTAGATTATCTCATTTAGATACAAATTCTCATTCTTTTTTTGATATAGCATACACTCTCCCACTCACTTGAGAAGTAACACCTATATCTTGAGTTGAAGTTATTTTTCAAGATTTTACTAAATCAGCAACATTAGTAAATTCATTAATATCTTTAGTATCTAATAAGAAATCTTGTTTCAATTCTCATGTTCATGTTGATCATGAAGCAGTATTTTCATTTTGTTCTTCATCTGATGAACAACTCACTAATATTAATGATAATAATAGTGTAAATAGAACTTTTTTCATTTTTTAATATTTATTAATTATTTTTTTAATTTAATACATTGATTTTGTATTTCTTTAAATGATTTATCTGATTTAATACTTTCATAATCTCAAAATAATCCATTCACTATCACTGCTGCAAAATTCATAACAAAATCTTCAAATTCATCATTAGTTTTAAAACAATTCTTATTATTAATAATACTTGCAAAAAAACCTTTTATATTAGCTACAAATGATATGAATTTAACATCTGTGAATTCATTTCAAGATAATATCTTCATAAATTCAATATGCTTAATAGAAAGATACTCATCATTAATTTTTCCAATATAATAATCAGGATTTCAATTAATAAGATTTTTAATTATTTCATTTTTTTGAAAAAAACCTAATGATCCTATCATATGTAAGTAAAATCTTTCTTTAATATCTGGTGTAGACTTTACTAAGTCTTGCATATATATCAATCAATGCTCTAAAATATCATCCATTATATGCTCATATAATTCTTCTTTATTTTTATAATAAAGATAGAAGGTTCATTTTGCTATTCAAGCTTCTTTTACTACCATATCAATAGATACTCTCTTAACTCAGTATTTTCAAAATAATTTGACTCAAGATTTATATATTAACTCCTGTTTATTTTTTACTATCATGTATTCTTATGACTAAATGACTAATATAATGTATTTAGTCATATTTTATACTATTTCCATCAATAAGCAAAATATTGTAGTTGCTTTTAGATGATTATTAGTTGACATTATATTATAATGTATTTTTAATGAAATTAATATGATTTATTCTTGCAAAATGTTGATTTTCTATATAATACGCACAGTCAAAAAATCATATATATATTTAATATTTATAGACAAATGTGAGAACATCATAAACATACACAAAGAATCAAGACAGAAGAAAGAACTGCTATAATAGAACAAGTTCTTAATGCTTGATTAAAAGAAACGATTAAACTATGAGAAGAATTCACAAAAGATGCCTTCCATAAGATAAAAAATAAAATTTATTGAACGCATAAATTAGCAAAACCAATTCCTAGTATTGAATTAATAGAAAGATATAATGAATTAATAGCTACAGGTGAAATGGAAGAAGATTTATTCTTCAAAAAAATATTAAGAAAAAGATGAGTAAGAAGCCAGTCTGGAGTTACTGTTATTTCATTGTTGACAAAATTTTGGGGTTGTCCATGAGAATGTGTATATTGTCCAACATTTGAATGATTACCAAAGTCATATATTCCTAATGAACCAGCTGTAATGAGAGCTGAATTAAATAAATTTGATCCAATAAAACAAATACATAATAGGCTTAGATCATTAGAAATAACTGGACATAAAATAGAAAAAAATGATGTAAGAATCATTGGTGGTACATGGTCAGTCTATCCAATAAAATATCAAGAAGATTTTATTAAATGAATATATGATGCATTTAATACATATGATGAGATGAAAGAATATATAGAAAAAAGTGATTTATCTACTGATAGATTTGCTACTTTCAAAATCAACGAAATGTACAAAGCTAAGATTTCTCCAACATTAGAAGAAGCTAAAAAAAGAAATGAAACTTCTAGATGTAGAATAATTTGATCAGCAATCGAAACAAGACCTGATTGGATCACTCCTGAAGAAATTTCTAGACTTAGAAGCTACTGAGTAACAAGAGTGGAAATAGGATATCAAACTACTTTTGATGATATTAATGAAATCAATAAAAGAGGTCATGGAAATAAAGAATCTATAGCAGCAACAAAAATGCTTAAAGATGCAGGAATGAAAGTAGTAGCTCATATGATGCCTAATCTATTATGATCAAATCCAGATATGG
>Ga0233426_10004716_pt1 | contig 10093 bp, 10 predicted proteins | sample SI_118_April2016_6_FD_179875 | JGI IMG/M metagenome (GOLD analysis project Ga0233426, IMG submission 179875) | Seawater microbial communities from Saanich Inlet, British Columbia, Canada - SI_118_April2016_10_MG | ecosystem: Environmental > Aquatic > Marine > Inlet | place: Canada: British... | reverse complement strand
AGCTTAAAAGCGAAAAAATCAAGCTCAAAGCAGCTATTCTAACAGTGGGAGGATTTGCTATGAACAACTTGTCCAATGCCAAACTGAGTGATTATGAGCATATGATTAAATTGAATTTTTTCACAGCCATCAATGTCATCAAACCCGTTCATAAATGGATGTGTGAACTAGGTGGCGGTGATATTTTCATGATTGGATCGCGTCCTTTATTTGAAGGTTCTAGCAGGGAAATCCTGCCTTATACCCTCTCAAAGAGTCTGCTATTACAATTGACCCATTCATTGAATGAATCAAGCGCTGAAGATAAGGTTTTCACGTCTCTTATCGTACCCGGCACCATAGATACCCCTATCAATCGTCAACAAATGCCCGCAGCAGATTTCACCCAGTGGACACAACCTCTAGATATTGCCCATGAAATTCATCAATTGATGGAACAAAAAGATATTACCCTCAAAAAGTCTGTTGTGAAATTGTATTGAAAGCAAAAATAAAAGTTAATTGAAAATATAAATCGAACCAAAGTAAACCCTATTCGTAAAATAACTCGGTTGCTCATTTAATCATCTTATCCCTAAATCTTAAAATGTCTGAAATAATTAAAACTACGGAAATTGCCAAAAAATACATCATGGGTAGCGAGACCATTCATGCACTGAAAACCGTTTCCATTACCATCAATAAGGGAGAATATGTCGCTTTTATGGGTCCTTCGGGATCAGGGAAGTCGACTCTCATGAATCTCATTGGCTGTCTCGATACGCCCTCCTCAGGTCAATACGTGCTCAACAATCAAGACGTCAGTGATCTTACCGAGAACGAATTGGCAGAAATTAGAAATAAGGAAATTGGCTTTGTTTTTCAAACCTTTAATCTCTTACCCAGAGCCTCCTCACTTGAAAATGTAGCCCTTCCCTTGGTATATGCAGGTTATTCGAAGGCGGACCGCGAAGCACAAGCCTATGCGGTATTGGAAGGTGTTGGATTGGGAGATCGTGCTTATCATAAGCCCAATGAACTCTCTGGGGGCCAACGACAAAGGGTAGCCATCGCCAGAGCTTTGGTAAATAATCCAAGTATTATCCTCGCCGATGAGCCTACCGGTAATTTAGATTCTAAAACTTCCTATTCAATTATGGGTCTTTTTGAGAAACTGCATGCTGAAGGAAATACCATTGTTATGGTTACCCATGAGGACGACATCTCGAGGTATGCACATCGGATTGTAAGGCTCCGTGATGGTATTGTAGAATCTGACGAAAAAAATAAAGAAATTATTACTGCTGAATTTGATTTATAATTATGGCTTTAAAAATTTACACAAAAACTGGTGATCATGGAAAGACCTCTTTATTAGGTGGTGAAAAAGTAGCCAAATCTGATCTGCAAATTGAAGCCTATGGGAATGTGGATGAATTGAATGCCTTTGTCGGTTTGCTGCGAGACCAATCTGGAATAAATAGTTCAAAAAAGGACCAACTCATCTGGATCCAAGAAAATCTTTTTTCTTTAGGTTCAATACTTGCCTGCGTCACAGACTTTAAAGGCATGAAGTTACCCGAAATATCAATAACTCATATTCGACAGCTTGAAACATGGATCGACAAATATGAAGAAGATTTACCAGAACTTACTTCCTTCATATTACCTGGAGGTCACGCAACCGTTTCTGCCTGTCATGTGTGCCGTACCGTATGCCGAAGAGCAGAACGAACCATCGTCAAATGGTCTCTTCATAAAGAAATAGATAAAAATATCACTTCATTTATCAATCGCCTTTCCGATTATTTCTTTATCCTTGCTAGAAAAATATCCAACGATCTAAATCTGGACGAAACCCCTTGGATAGGCAATAAAGAATAAAACAGACATGTCCATCCATCAAAAAGTTTCTATTACCCAAACGACTCAATCCAAATTAGCAACTACTGATTTAATCAATCCTATATTTGGAAATGTATATGCTGACCATATGTTCTGTTGCGACTTTAAAAAAGGTGCCTGGCAAAATGTGAAAATTATCCCTTATGGAGACATCAGTATCAGTCCGGCAAATACTACCTTGCACTATGCTTCTACTATTTTCGAGGGCTTAAAAGCGTATAGAAATATACACAAAGAAATCGTCGTATTTAGACCTCAAGACAATGCGAAACGTATGGTATTGAGTGCTGGCCGAATGTGCATGCCTGGTATTCCTGAATCTATCTTTATGACCGGCATTACCGAGTTGCTGAAACTTGATCACGGTTGGGTAACGAATCATCCCGGTACATCACTCTACATTAGACCCTTTCAAATAGCCATGGATCCCTATGTGGGCATACGACCTTCCGATGACTATACTTTCATGATTATCACTGGGCCTGTTGGGGCTTATTACTCACAACCTTTAAAAGTTAAAATTGAAACTAGTTATACCCGTGCCGTCTTGGGGGGAACTGGATTTGCGAAAACAGGTGGTAACTATGCCGCAGCTCTTAAGCCTGCGCTTGAAGCCCAAAAGGAAGGTTATGATCAATTGATTTGGACCGATGGTGTGTCACACCAGCACATTGAAGAATCGGGTACGATGAACCTCATGTTTATCATCGACGATATCCTCATTACTGCCCCCATTGGAGATACCATTTTAAATGGCATCACTCGAGACAGCATCTTGACAATTGCCGAAGATCAAGGTATGAAGGCTGAAGTGCGCCCCATTACTGTGGCTGAAATCATTCAGTCCATCGAGCAAGGGCGTTTGCAAGAAGCATTTGGCGTAGGTACTGCAGCCACTGTGGCCCCCATCAAAACCATAGGATATAATGGTATTGATTATGAATTATCGGATGTCAAATCCAGGAAATATTCTCTTGGGTTTTTAGATACTTTGGATAAAATAAAATCCGGTGTCCTTGAAGATAAGTTCGGATGGATTTATAAAGTCTAAATTAAAAACAATAAGATGCCTTCAGTGATGAATCAACTTTTGGTAAAAATTATTACCCTTTTTGGTTTTGTATTGAGTGCCTTTTTAGCTTTTAATGCTCTTCAACTCAGTAGTTATAGTTCAGATGACAATGGAATAGAATATGTTCCCTCTCTTGATATCGGGGACACAGATTCTATGTCAATAGATTCCTTAATTGTAGAGACAGAAGATTCAACGTCCCTATCTGGTGATAGTTTACTAACTCAGTTCGGACATTCGCTTCCTGTTGTTAAAATAACCATCAACGAAAAATATCTCTGGTCAGAAGATTCTGGATTATTTGTGATTGGGGATAATGGAGCCGAATATGCAGGCCAAATTGCTAATTATTACCAAGATTAGGAATTCCCAAGTTATTTGTCGTATTGGGAAAATGGAGAGAAAATTTTTATTGATACGATCGGATTTTGAATTAAAGGAAGAGGAAGTAGAGCTAAACCTAATAAATCTATAGGCCTTTATTGGCGTGATAAGTATGGAAAAGGCAAACTGAAAGAACAGATTTTTGATAATTATCCATTAGAAGAATTCGATAGATTGAGATCCAGAACTGGTGGTAGCGACGGTGAACTCACGTTAATTAAAAATGCTTTTATTACCCGAATCATGGAGGGTAAGACCTTATTTGAAACCGCGTCTTCAAAAATTTGTGTCCTATATATCAATGAACAGTACTGGGGACTTTATATTATTCGGGAAATATTAAATACCCATCATTTCAGAAACAAATATGAATTAGATAGAGATTTTATTGACATTTTGCAGGGGTTCCTCGATTATCCAGGTATTTGTGATGGCACTGCTGATCAATTTATGAATGAAGTCCTGCCTTTATTCCTTTATGAAGATCTGTCACTCGACCAAAAAATTGTGTAAAGGTAAATGAGTTGATGGATCTAGATAACATGATTGATTACTTCATTGCTCAAACCTATATCGCTAATGTTGACTGGCCCGGTAGTAATATGAAATGGTGGCGCTCCCAAAATAATACCGAATTTAATAAATGGAAATGGATCTTTTTTGATGTCGATTTTGGTTTTGTTTTGGATCGTAAAGAAATTTTATGGCTTGGGAATTATTACCAAGTAGGGGTAGAAAATGTCGCCTTTCCCCAAATTGCACCCGGATATCTACTCTTCGATGCACTTATGAAAAATAAAACTTTTGAAATAAAGTTTTTAGAAAGATATCTATATTTCATTGAAGACGTTTTTGATCCAACAAGAGTCGAAGATATCCTTCAAGAAATGATTGATGAAATAGGAACCGAATGGATAAAGCATGAAGAAACTTGGCCCTATTATAAATATTATGATATATGGATCTTAATTTTAAATGATATGTTAGTATTTAATGAGGAAAGAAACCAATGGATCAAACCTCATATTGAAGAACTCCTAGAGACTGCGCGAGAATAATAGAACCACTTTAACCATCGCTTTGTCATTCTTACATTTAAAAAATAAGAATGGTTAGTACAGATAAATTCTTTTAGGTCGAGGTTTTATCTATCTTCGCAGCTTAATAAATTTTTCACTAAAAAAAGTTTTTGATCCGATGACAACTGATCAATTAAAAGACTTGAAGGCACGCATATTGGCCTTGAGGAGGTTTCTTTGACTACGATGCTAAGAAAAAAGAGCTCAAAGAATTAGAATTAGTTTCTGCACAACCTGAATTTTGGGTAGATCCCAAGGAAGCAGAAAAAACCATGAAAATCATTCAAGGGAAAAAGGCCTGGACTTCAAGTTATGAAAAACTAGAAGAAAGCCTTGGGGATACTGAAACCCTATTTGAATTCATGGAGATGGGTGAAGCTACAATACCAGAAGTAGAGCAAGCCTTTCAGCATGCGTTAAAACAAACCGAAGCGCTTGAATTGAAAAAAATGCTCTCTTCAGAGGAAGATCAGCTTTCGGCCATGTTACAAATCAATCCTGGTGCGGGTGGGACCGAAAGCAATGATTGGGCGGGGATCTTAATGCGCATGTACATCATGTGGGGCGAATCCAATGGATACAAAGTGAGAGAAGTTGATTTTCAAGCGGGTGATGTAGCGGGTGTCAAATCTGTAACTCTTGAATTTGAAGGTCCCTTGGCTTATGGGTTTCTGAAATCCGAAAACGGCGTTCATCGATTGGTTCGAATTTCTCCATTTGACAGTGGTGGCAGAAGGCATACCTCATTTGCCTCGGTTTATGTATATCCCGTGGTGGATGATAGTATTCAAATAGAAATCAATCCCAATGATGTGGCAATGCATACCTCAAGATCAGGAGGAGCCGGAGGACAAAACGTTAATAAAGTAGAGACTAAGGTTCAACTAACGCATAAGCCTTCTGGAATTGTAGTAGTCTGTCAGGTCGATCGGTCGCAGCTAGCTAATAAAGAGCGTGCTATGACCATGCTTAAATCCCAACTTTACCAGATTGAAGTAGAGAAGAAAAATGCAGAACGGGATAAGGTGGAAGCAGGAAAAATGAAAATAGATTTTGGCTCTCAAATAAGAAATTATGTCTTGCATCCTTATAAATTGATTAAAGATGCACGAACGGGACATGAACGAACAGACGTGCAAAACGTTTTGGATGGCGATCTTAATGATTACATCAAGGCCTTTCTTTTAAGAGATAATAATGATTAATGATCATGTCGATACACCATCGATAACGCCAAAAGCAAAAATTTATACCCTGAGTTTCTGGCTGTTATGTGCCAGCTCTTTTTTGTTCTTTGGTTCCTTCTCCATGATTTTACCTGAGCTACCTGATTATCTGGCTAGCTTAAAAGGTCAAGAGTATTTGGGCTTGATCGTATCATTATTTACCCTCAGTGCCGCAGTATCTCGTCCATTCAGTGGCAAATTGACCGATAAATGGGGGAGAATCCCCGTCATGTTCATTGGGGCTTGCATCAGTGGTCTGGCTGCATTGGTTTATCCTTTAACAACCACTGTTTTTGGATTTCTGAGCATCAGATTATTACATGGTTTTAGTGCAGGCTTCAAGCCAACCGGCACCTCCGCTTATGTTGCTGATATTATTCCCACAAAGCGGCGCGCAGAGGCTCTAGGCATCCTTAGTATGTTTAGTACCATTGGTATGGCATCCGCTCCTATTCTCGGTTCTTGGATTTTTTTAACCTACGATATCAATACGCTTTTTTATTGTAGTTCGGTCTTTTCCATTGGTTCGGTACTGATTTTATTTGGTATGAAAGAAACGCTCAAAAACAAAGAGCCTTTCAAGCTTGCTCTTCTTAAAATAGGGAAAGCAGATTTGTATGAACCTTCGGTTATTCCTCCTTCATTGATTATGGTGCTAACGACTTTTTCTTTTGGAACTGTGATTACCTTATCCCCTGATTTTAGTGGCTTTTTGGGTATTCAGAATAAGGGATTATTTTTCTCATTTTTTACGGGTTCCTCACTTTTGGTTAGATTCCTAGGTGGTAAGTTGTCTGATCATTTTGGACGTATATTAATTTTAAGATACAGTACGCTGTGTTTGTGTATTAGTATGATTATTATTGGCTTTGCCACAGATGCTACAACTTATTTTGCTGGAGCCTTTCTTTTTGGGATAGGTTATGGTCTCAATTCCCCTACACTATTTGCTTGGGCCATAGACCTATCACCTGAAAAGAGTATAGGCAGAGGCATTTCAACTTTATTTATTTTTTTAGAAGTCGGTATTGGTATGGGCTCGCTTATATCCGGCAGTTTCTATCAAGGTTTTAATGCACGTTTTCCTTGGCTATTTATGATTTCGGCATTTTTTTCATTTATTGCCTTTATCATTGTGTTAACTAAAAAAAGGTGACTCCTAAACTATTAAAATGGCTTTATGGCTTGGTGGGTATGGTTCATTTATTGGGCATTGTATTCAATAATCAAGAAATATTAAATGCTACGAAGCCTTTTTTAATGCCTATCCTGCTCTACTATGTTTATCAATCTCAGATTGAACAGGTGACCCTAAATACCATCCTGCTCTGGATTTCATTGGTGTTTGCTTGGTTAGGTGATTTGGCCCTTATGCAAGGAGATACTTATTTTTTATTGGGCGTCGGCATGTTTTTCATGGCTCAGCTATGTTATATTTTCTTATTTCTAAAGTCGGTCGAAGAACCTATTAAATTAAAGTTCCTTCCTTTACTTCCTTATCTACTAGCTGGCATTTTCTTGTTTTACATCCTTCTTCCAAAAACAGATGAGCTTCTGATCCCTGTTTTTATCTATGGCCTTAGTCTCATAGGTATGGCAGGTATCGCGAGAATCAGACAGGGAAGAACGAATATCAAAAGTTACCGCTACGTCTTGATAGGAACCTTACTCTTCCTTATCTCTGATTCCTTATTGGCCCTTAATAAATTTGTTTGGGATATTCCTTACGCTGGAATAGGTATCATGACGACTTATATGGGTGCACAGATTTTGATCACAGAAGGCGTACTTCAGGACAATTAATGACCCGAAATGATCACTTAAATTCGATATTACTTATTCAAAAAACTCTTTCATTTTTTCATAAAATCCCTTATCATTCTTTGACGGTGCGGGTATGAAATTTTTTGATTCTTTGAAGTTTTCTAAAATACTACGCTCTTCTTTTGAAAGTGTTTTTGGTGTCCAAACATTGAGATGTATCAATTGATCTCCTCTACGGTAACCCTCAATATCTTTAATTCCTTTTCCTTTTAATCTTAAAATTTTGCCACTTTGAGTTCCTGAATCAATTTTAATTTTCACCTTTCCATCTATGGTGGGTACTTCAACAGAGGCGCCCAAAGCCGCATCTAAGAATGATAAATAGAGATCATATATGACATTATTTCCATCTCTCTTCAGCTGATCATCCTCAATTTCTTCAATGACAATCAATAAATCGCCGGCAACACCTCCTGCTACTTCATTTCCTTTACCCGACATCGATAATTGGATGCCATCACTGACTCCAGCAGGTATTTTTATGGCAATGACTTCTTCTGTGCGGTTCATCCCTGAATTATCAGCTCCTGATCCTTTACTATCTACGAGTTCACCGGCACCTCCACATGACGGACAGGTAGCGCTTGACATCATTTGACCCAGCATCGTATTCATTACTTTACGTACTTGGCCCGTACCTTGGCAAGAAGGGCAAGACTTAAAAGTGGTCGATGGATCTACCATGAGCCTATTGACCTTGATCTTTTTCTCTACTCCCTCAGCGATTTCTTGAAGGGTCAATTTAATCTTAATTCTTAAGTTGGTGCCTTTTCGCCTACGTCCACCTCTTGAGCCACCCCCACCAAAAATACTCTCGAAAGGGCTACCTCCACCCCCACCGCCAAAAACATCGCCGAACTGTGAAAAAATATCCTCCATATTCATAGAACCTCCAGAGAATCCTCCGGCACCTCGGTTACCTTGATGACCATATTGGTCATAACGCCTTCTTTTTTCATCATTGCCTAGGATCTCGTAAGCCTCTGCCGCTTCTTTGAACTTATCTTCAGAGGCCTTGTCGTCAGGATTTTTGTCGGGATGATATTTTATAGCAATTTTTCGATAAGACTTTTTAATCTCATCTGCAGTGGCACTTCGGCCCACTTCTAGTATTTCGTAATAATCTCGTTTGCTCATCTTAATCTTTGGATCCAGTTACAACTTTGGCAAAACGGATCACTTTCTCACCAAGAAAGTAACCAGGCTCGACAATGTCAATAATTTTACCTGCTAAACTTTTATCAGGTGCGGGTATTTGGGTGATCGCCTCATGAAAATCCTCGTCAAAATCATCTCCTGAAGCCGTTTCCATTTTTTTCAACCCCTTGCCTTCAAGCGTATTTTTAAATTTATTGAAAATCAATTCAACGCCTTCAACAGCGCCTTCCGTTCCCGCTTTCAATGCTCGATCAAAATCATCTGCAATAGGAATTAAAGCCTTCATTAATCCACTATTGGCGGTACTGATCAATTCAAGACGTTCTTTAGAAGTTCTTCTCCTGTAGTTTTCAAACTCAGAATATAATCTTAAATATTTGTCCTTGTATTCCGCTACCTCTGCAGCTAAATCGATCTCTTCTGAAGCAGCAACTGAATCCTCTTCTGAATCCTCCAAATCAATAGTAGACTCCACTGCTTTGTTTATTTCTTTAGCTAGTTTTTCAATATCTTTTTTCGCTTTTTTATCTGCGCTCTTTTTCTTCTTTGTCATAGATCTCTTAATGAAAGTACTTAGACCACACCTAAGACAATTTTATTGCCAAAATACAATATGATGACAATATGACAGATGTCTAATTTAGATACCGCCAAATGGCATCTTTTAACGCCATAAAACCTTGAGCGGTCCAACTCGAAATATATAAATGTGACACCGTTGTCAGGGTTGCCGAAATTTCAATTTTTAATTCATCATCAAGCAAATCTGACTTTGAAATTGCTAAAACCCTTTCTTTATCTAAAAGTTCTGGATTATGTTTTTCCAACTCTTTGAGCAGTATTGAATACTCTTTCACAATATCATCTGCATCTGCAGACACCAAAAAAAGCAAAATGCTATTGCGCTCAATATGCCGCAAAAACCGAGTCCCCAATCCTTTGCCCTCTGCAGCTCCTTCAATGATTCCTGGGATATCGGCCATCACAAAAGACCGATCCTCACGATAAGCCACTACGCCTAAATTGGGAGTCAATGTCGTAAAAGGATAATCTGCTATTTCTGGCTTGGCCGCAGACATAGCTGCGAGCAAAGTAGATTTACCTGCATTTGGAAACCCGACCAAACCCACGTCGGCCAACAGCTTTAATTCAAGAATTACGGCCATTTCAATGGCCTCTTCTCCCGGCTGCGCATACGCTGGTGCCTGGTTGGTCGCGGTTTTATAATGTGAGTTTCCTTGTCCCCCTCTTCCTCCATTAAGCAAAATTTTTGTTTCGCCATCAGCCAAAATCTCTAATAATTTTTCTCCCGTCTCAGCATTCCGTGCGATCGTACCAACGGGCACCTCCAAAATAATATCGCTTCCGTTCGCCCCAAAGCTATTTTGGGCACCTCCATTTCCACCACCGTCTGCCCTTATGTGTTTCCTATATTTTAAATGCAAGAGCGTCCACTGATGGCTGTT
>Ga0233426_10004714_pt1 | contig 10099 bp, 9 predicted proteins | sample SI_118_April2016_6_FD_179875 | JGI IMG/M metagenome (GOLD analysis project Ga0233426, IMG submission 179875) | Seawater microbial communities from Saanich Inlet, British Columbia, Canada - SI_118_April2016_10_MG | ecosystem: Environmental > Aquatic > Marine > Inlet | place: Canada: British... | reverse complement strand
TAAAACTAATTGCGGTCTGGACGAGACTCGAACTCGCGACCCCCTGCGTGACAGGCAGGTATTCTAACCAACTGAACTACCAGACCGTTGCTCTTAGCGGTTGCAAATATAGAACTTTATTTAGATACAGCAAGAAAAAACAAAAAAAATAAGAGAATAATCCTAACGCATATTCCTTCTTAAAGAACAATATTTCTTTTGGAGTAGTTGCGTTTTTAAATATACAAACCTAAGCCATTAACAAACAGATGAATGGGTCTTTATTAAATTTATTTTTAAGAACACGCCCTAGATATATTCAAGAAAAAGCACCTAAACACATCCACCTCCTTCTTATTCACTATCAAAAGAACCTGATAAACTCCAATAATACAACGATGTTAACCTTGTTAAGTTTTGTAACTTTGTTTCAATGAAGGACTATCTTACATTATTGGTTATTTCCTTTTTTTTCGTGACACATGCACAAAAAGAAAGTAAATTAATACAGCAGACCGAACTGCAAGCTGATGTTTTTGTCGGTTGTGACTACGATATGAACTATTACTATTTTTCAAAAACAGTTTTATCAAAAAAAACAAAAAAGAACGAACTAAATTATACCAACTTCCTATTTGGAAACATAACATCTGTTGACATATCGAATCCATTAAAAATAGTAGTTTTCTATGAGGATTTTAATGTAATAATCCTTCTAGATAGCCAACTTAACGAACTAGACATACTTCAGCTACCGTACGACATAAGTCATGTTACAAAAGGAATTGAAAATCACATATGGCTTTACACAAGAAATACACAAACCATCGAAAGCTATAATTATAAAACAAAAACAATCGTCTCAAAATCACAACCATTAAAAAACACCAATGTTTTAGCTATGAAAAGCACGAGTAATTATGTATATCTCTTAACTCCGGGCTACATAAAAACATATGACTATCTCGGAAGCTTCATCCACGAAACAAAAGCAATGAATGTAATCGATTTCCAATACAACAATCGTGTATTGTACACGCAATCCAAAAACACTATTCATAAGATTAAAGATTCGAAAGAAACATATATTCTCCCACAAGCAATAAAAATAAAAAATTTCTTTACCATAAACCACCACCTTTATATATTTGACGGTTCTCAATTATATCTTTTTTCTACTGAGAAAAAATAATATATTAGCACATTAATCACTCTAAAAATCAGCGAATGCACATAGCAATAGCAGGAAACATAGGCGCAGGAAAAACAACGCTTACAGAACTTTTAGCAAAACACTACAACTGGGACTCCCATTTCGAGAATGCTGAAGAAAATCCTTATCTAGATGATTTTTATGGAGAAATGGAAAGATGGTCATTCAACCTTCAGGTGTATTTTTTAAACAGTAGGTTCGATCAAATATTGAAAATTAAAAATAGTGGCAAAAACATCATTCAAGATAGGACCATTTATGAAGATGCTAAAATATTTGCTCCCAACCTACATGCAATGGGTTTATTAACCAATAGAGATTATAACAATTACGCTTCATTATTTGATTTGATGGAAAATTTGGTAACACCTCCAGACTTGTTAATCTACCTAAGAGCAGACATCAAAACTTTGGTAGGTCAAATACACAAGAGAGGAAGAGCTTATGAAAACACTATTAGTATTGAATACCTAAGCAGATTGAATGAAAGATACGAAGCATGGGCAACGCAATACAACAAAGGAAAGCTATTAATTATTGACGTAGATAATATTGACTTTGTTGAAAACCGAGAAGATCTTGGAAATATTATTGACAAGATAGATGCACAGATACATGGTTTATTTTAACCTCAACCTAAGAAACAAAAAAGGGACCTCCATTGGGTCCCTTTTTTTATTTTTAATAGCAATAGCAACAAGCTATATTTTAAGCAATACGTAATATAAATTGCATTGGATATTTCAATTTCTTTTAAAGATAGCCTGAGTTTCATCTTCTCCCTTTAAAACCATCTCTGCTGGAGTTTCGACAGGTAGTGCTAATTCTATAACTTCTGGTTTCATCGCTTTCTCTTGTACATATGTTGCTATCACAACATCGTTAGCAATACTTGGAGCAATCACCAAAGCCACCACAGACATCAACTTCAATAAAATATTTAAAGAAGGCCCCGAAGTATCTTTAAAAGGATCTCCAACAGTATCTCCAACTACAGAGGCCTTGTGCGCCTGCGTTCCTTTTTCTCCTTGCTCTTCGATTGTTTTTTTTGCATTGTCCCAAGCACCACCGGCATTCGATTGGAATATCGCCATCAGCACACCACAAGTTGTTACACCTGCCAAAAGACCTCCTAACATCTCAGGTCCTCCAGCAAAGCCAACTAGTACAGGTACAGCAATTGCCAACAAACCTGGTAACACCATTTCTTTAATAGATGCTTTTGTAGAAATATCAACACATTTGTCATATGCTGCAACCCCATCTGCCGCATCAAAAATAGCTCTATCTTCTTTTGAAGCCTTCGTCATATCGGAATCGTACTTACGCATCACTTCCAAAGCCGCTTTTAACGCAGGAATGTCTCTAAACTGACGACGCACTTCTTCAATCATTGCCATTGCAGCTCTACCCACAGCGTTCATAGACAAAGCCGAAAACACAAAGGGCAACATCCCTCCTATTAACAATCCAGCCATTATTTTAGGTTGCGAAACATCAATAGCTGTCACATTGGCTGTTTGCATAAAAGCAGCAAACAAGGCCAAAGCAGTTAAAGCGGCAGATGCTATGGCAAAACCTTTCCCCACAGCGGCAGTTGTATTCCCTACAGCATCTAATTTATCTGTACGCTCTCGCACCTCTTTTGGCAATTCTGCCATTTCCGCAATTCCACCCGCATTATCACAAATAGGCCCATATGCATCAACAGCCAATTGAATCCCTGTATTGGCCAACATTCCAACCGCAGCAATGGCAATACCATACAAACCAGCAAAATAATGCGAAATAATAATGGCAGCAGCAATTAACAGAATCGGAATCATTGTAGACATCATTCCAACCCCCAAACCAGCAATGATATTCGTTGCGGCTCCTGTTTTAGATTGTTCTACGATAGACATCACCGGCTTTTTCCCCGTAGCCGTATAATACTCGGTTATTTTACCCACAGCCAAACCTGCTACCAAGCCCGAGATAACAGCATAAAACACTCCCAAAGAAGTGTATTCCAACCCATTCAACACAAATGCTCTTGGTATAAATTCTTGAATTAAAAAGTACGTTGCAAGTGCCATTAATCCTGCAGAACCAAATTCTCCAATATTTAACGCTGTTTGTGGATTTCCACCATCTTTTACTTTAACGAAAAACGATCCTAAAATAGACATCACAATACCCACAGCTCCAAGAACCAATGGCAAGTACACGGCTCCTAAACCTTCAAAATCAGGAGTAATAATAACCGCTCCCAATACCATTGTACCGATAATAGAACCGACATAAGACTCAAACAAATCAGCTCCCATACCCGCAACATCACCTACATTATCCCCAACATTGTCGGCAATCGTAGCCGGATTCAAAGGATGATCTTCAGGAATACCTGCTTCTACCTTACCCACTAAATCAGCACCTACATCAGCTGCTTTGGTATAAATACCCCCGCCTACACGTGCAAACAAAGCGATAGAAGAGGCTCCTAAAGAAAACCCAGAAAGCACATTCAATACCAGTGCCAAGTTTTCAGAACCAGGCCAAAGACTTTGGTATATCATAAACAAACCACTCAATCCTAAAATCCCTAATCCTACGACACCTAATCCCATAACAGCACCCCCTGCAAAAGCCACCTCTAAAGCTTTCCCTAATGAGGTCCTAGCAGCTTCTGTAGTTCTCACATTTGCCTTGGTAGCAACCCTCATTCCAATAAACCCTGCTAAAGCCGAACAAATAGCACCTACCACAAAAGAAAAAGCAACCATTCCACTAGACCCCAACTCTGAAACCCCTTTAAAATAAAGCAATACTGCCACTGCAGTCACAAATATTGCCAAGACTTTATATTCTGCCTTTAAAAAAGACATGGCACCATCTGCAATATTTTTTGCAATTCTTGCCATTTTATCGTTTCCTTCCTTCTGTTTCGAAACCCAAGTGTTTTTGAAAAACACAAAGGCTAAAGCCAATACCCCAAAAAAGGGTAAATAATTCACGAGTAATTCCATCTCTAAAAAGTTTTTGGTTTAAAATTTATTTTTGGTTAAGATTTTCTAAAATAGGTAAATATAATAGACAAAAAAAACACCGTGTCTAAATTAATAAACACGGTGTTCCTGTTTTATGAGAAAAGTCACTTAAATCTTAAAATTCCCTTTCTTTTTATCTTCACTATTTTCGTAGCGCGCTACACACTCATTATAAATTTTAACCGCAGCTCCAGCATTGCCCCAACCTCCTGTGTCTACTTTTTTCTTTTCTAAATCTTTATACACCTGAAAGAAGTGTTCTATTTCCTTTAGTCTATGCGGATTTAAATCAGAAATATCCGTTTTATTACTCCAAATCGGATCTGAAACAGGAACGCAAATAATTTTCTCATCGGGTCCTTTTTCATCTGTCATATAGAAAACACCTATTGGACGTACTTCCATAACAACCATAGGATACGTAGGTTGATGCCCTAAAACAAGGATATCTAAAGGATCGCTGTCCAAAGCCAACGTTTCAGGAATAAAACCATAATCTCCAGGATACATCATAGAAGAAAACAACATTCTATCGAAACGAATTTTATGCAAATCAAAATCGTATTCATATTTATTTCTACTTCCTTTAGGTATCTCAATCAAGACATCAAAAGTTATTGGTGACTCTACACTCATAGTTTGTTTTTTTTTATTACTTACTAATTTGTGCTAAAATAGTTAAATTATGCCTTCTGAATAGACAGAATTATACAAAATTTACGCTAACGTTTTCTAAAGGAATTCCAACAACACACAAAAAGGATTATTTTCTAAAAAACACTTAGGTTTATTGCATAAAAAAAGCCTTTTCTCTAACATCAAGAAAAGGCTATTTTTTTCAAACAAAAAGATTTATTTAACGTATAAAACTTCTTTTACTTCTTTGATTACATCGGTATAATCTGGCAACCATTCTGCCAATAAAACAGGTGAATACGGAGCTGGAGTATCCGCTGTATTGATTCTTTTGATTGGAGCATCTAAATAATTAAACGCCTTCTCTTGTACTTGGTATGTGATTTCTGTAGAAATATTACCATACGGCCAAGCTTCTTCTAGTATAACAAGCCTATTTGTTTTCTTTACGGACGTAATGATAGCATCTATATCCAAAGGACGAATTGTTCTTAAATCAATAATTTCACAAGAAATTCCTTCTTTAGCCAACTCATCTGCAGCCTTGTAAGCTTCTTTTATAATCTTACCAAAAGAGACAATCGTTACGTCAGTTCCTTCTCTTTTAACATCAGCAACCCCCAATGGAATGATATACTCTCCCTCTGGAACCTCACCTTTATCACCATACATTTGCTCAGATTCCATAAAAATCACAGGATCGTTGTCACGAATAGATGCTTTTAACAAACCTTTCGCATCATATGGATTTGATGGCACAACAACTTTTAATCCTGGTGTATTTGCAAACCAGTTTTCAAAAGCTTGTGAATGAGTAGCTCCCAATTGCCCTGCTGATGCAGTAGGACCTCTAAATACAATTGGACAAGGAAATTGTCCACCAGACATTTGACGAATCTTTGCTGCATTATTAATAATTTGATCAATCCCCACCAAAGCAAAGTTAAATGTCATATACTCAACAATAGGTCTATTACCGGTCATGGTAGATCCCACAGCAATCCCACCAAACCCTAACTCGGCAATAGGTGCATCGATTACTCTTTTTTCTCCAAACTCATCTAACATTCCTTTCGAAGCTTTGTAAGCTCCGTTGTATTCAGCAACCTCTTCACCAATCAAGTATACGCTTTCATCCAAACGCATTTCTTCACTCATTGCCTCGCAAATCGCTTCTCTAAATTGTATTGTTTTCATTTTAATCATCTTTATGAATCAGCAAAAATAAGGATTTTCAACTCATAATTCCCATATAGTTTTCAAAATAAATAAAAAAACAACCAATGGAAGTTATCTTTTAGTCACAAAACAAAACACTTTATCTCATTTTTTAAAAAAACACATGTATGCTAGGTGAAAATTACCAACACCTCAATCATAGCAACCTAAAAATCATGAGCTTCTTTTATGCAACGAAACAAATAAAAATACAGCCAGTCAATCATTAAAAATTTCGTCAAAAATTAAGTATCTTCGCATTACTTAATATACAAACACTACAAGTCTTTATAACTATGAAAATATTAGTATGTATAAGTCATGTTCCCGATACGACTTCAAAAATAAATTTTTCTGACGACGGTGCCGCTTTTGATACAAATGGCGTACAGTATGTAATCAATCCATATGATGAGTTTTCACTTGCAAGAGCCATGTGGTTCAAAGAAAAACAAGGTGCTAGCGTTACGGTAATTACCGTTGGAAATGCAACTACAGAACCTTCTCTAAGAAAATCACTTGCCATTGGAGCAGACGATGCCATTAGAATTGACGCTGAAGCAACAGATGGTTTTGCCGTAGCAAAACAACTCGCAGAAGTAATTAAAGGAAATAATTATGACTTAATTTTAACAGGAAGAGAATCTATCGATTATAACGGAGGGATGGTTCCTGGAATTTTGGCAACCTTAATAGATTTTAATTTTATCAATAGCTGTGTTGGCTTAGAAATCGAAGGAACAAATGTTACTGCGACTAAAGAAATCGATGGAGGTACAGAAACATTAGCTTCATCCTTACCTATAGTCATCGCAGGTCAAAAAGGACTTGTTGAAGAAAAAGACCTTCGTATACCAAACATGAGAGGGATTATGATGGCACGAAAAAAACCTTTAGCAGTAATTGCTAGTAATAATTCAGAAGCCCATACAAAGGCCATTAAGTTCGACAAACCTGAAGCCAAAAGTACTTGTAAACTAGTGGATGCTTCCGCAATCGATGAATTGATAGACCTGCTACACAACGAAGCGAAAGTTTTGTAAACAAAAAAAACAACGTTAACCTATAACACACAATATATGTCTGTATTAGTTTTTGCCGAGGCATCGGAAGGAAAATTTAAAAAAATTGCGTTTGAATTAATTTCTTACGGAAAAAAAGTAGCTGCGCAATTAGAAACTCAATTGATTGCACTAACCATCAATACTGAAAATCCTGCTGAATTAGCAACGTATGGTGCTGATAAAATTGTAAAAGTAAACCATGGTGATTTGTCCAATTTTAACGCTAAAATTTATGCCGCTATTATTGAACAAACTGCAAAAAGGGAAAACGCCGAAGTTGTGGTTATCGGTTCTAGTTCTAACGGACTATATACAGCCCCTATTGTTGCAGCAAAACTCGAAGCAGGCTATGCTCCGAATGTTGTTACCACCCCTACAAGCATTACTCCTTTTACTGTAAAAAGGAAAGCTTTTTCAAACAAAGCTTTTAATTACACAGAAATTACAACACCCATAAAAGTAATTGCTCTTGCAAAAAATTCAATAGGCGTTACAGAAAACCCAACAAATTCAGCTGAAGAAGACTATGCCCCTGAAATTATTTCATCAGGAGTAACCTCAACAAACATCAATAAAAGTGCTGGAAAAGTATCCATTGCTGATGCAGACATAGTAATCTCTGGAGGTAGAGGTTTAAAAGGACCTGAAAACTGGGGGTTGATAGAAGACCTCGCGGAAGTTCTTGGAGGCGCTACGGCTTGTTCAAAGCCTGTGTCTGACTTAGGATGGAGACCCCATGGAGAACATGTTGGACAAACAGGAAAACCTGTGGCTTCTAATTTATACATCGCCATTGGAATTTCTGGAGCCATACAACACCTTGCAGGTGTAAATGCTTCTAAAGTAAAAGTAGTTATCAATACAGACCCAGAAGCTCCATTTTTTAAGGCTGCCGACTATGGCATTGTTGGTGATGCCTTTGAGGTTGTTCCAGAGCTTATTAAAAAGCTTAAAGAATTTAATGCGAAAAATTAAGTTTTTTTATTAAATTTAATTGAGAGCCAAGACTTTTCTTTAAAGGAATATGAATACATTTTAAGGAGTAGTCTTGTCTCTCTTCACTTCAACCAATGATTATATGAGTTTAGTACAACTGGACATCAAAGGAATTTCTTACAGTCAAACCCAAAGCGGTGCATACGCTCTTGTGTTAACAGAGGTAAAAGGGGATAGAACATTGCCCATTATTATAGGTGCTTTTGAAGCACAGTCTATAGCTATCGCTTTAGAAAAAGAAATCAAACCACCAAGACCACTGACGCATGATCTGTTCAAAACTTTTTCTGAACGATTCCAAATCAATATACTTCAAGTAATTATACACAAATTAGTGGACGGAGTATTTTTTTCCAGTATGGTATGTGAAAAAGACAGTGAAGAAGAAGTTATTGATGCAAGAACATCAGACGCTATTGCATTGGCTACACGATTCAATGCTCCTATTTATACGTACGAAACCATTTTAGAAAAAGCAGGAGTCTTTTTAAAACTGGAAGCTGAAGATATTGTTAGTGACACCAGTGAACTAGAGTTGGATGAAATTACTCAAGATACTGCAGAAAAAGAAGATACTACCTTGAGCCGAATGACATTGCAAGAGCTTCACAATCAACTTCAAATAGCTATTGACCAAGAAGACTATGAAACGGCGGCATATTTACGAGACGAGATAAGCAAGCGCTAATTATCTACGTTACTATTTTTGTAGCACCTGTTCATTACTTTTCTAAAAATAACAACACTAGAACTTTTTTAAAACCGTGCTTTTCTTATTTTTGTAATCCTTGTGTTTCATATACACAAAAAAAATTACACCATGAAGCAGTATTTAGACCTAGTAAAGCACGTACAAGAAAACGGGGTATTTAAAGGAGACAGAACCGGTACAGGAACCAAAAGTGTATTTGGCTATCAAATGCGATTTGACCTAGCTGAGGGATTCCCAATGGTTACCACTAAAAAATTGCATTTAAAATCTATCATCCATGAACTTTTATGGTTTTTAAAAGGTGACACAAATATCCAGTATTTAAAAGACAACGGTGTTAAAATATGGGATGCGTGGGCAGATGACAACGGCGACTTAGGACCTGTGTATGGGCACCAGTGGAGAAGCTGGAATAGTGAAGAAATTGACCAAATAAAAGAGGTTATCGAAACACTTAAAACAAACCCTAACAGCAGACGAATGCTCGTTTCTGCATGGAACCCAAGTGTATTACCGGACACTACTGTTTCATTTTCAGAAAATGTTGCCAACAACAAAGCAGCTTTACCTCCATGTCATGCCTTTTTTCAATTTTATGTAGCTGACGAAAAACTATCTTGCCAACTATACCAGAGAAGTGCTGACATCTTTCTAGGAGTCCCTTTTAATATCGCATCGTACGCTTTATTAACCATGATGATTGCACAAGTAGTAGGCTTAGAAGTTGGAGAATTTATTCATACGTTTGGAGATGCACATATCTATACAAACCATTTTGAACAAATAGAAGAACAACTTTCTAGAGCGCCCAAACCATTGCCAACCATGAAAATAAACCCCAAAATAAATTCAATTTTTGATTTTACTTTTGAGGATTTTACTTTGGAGGGATATGAACCACATCCATCAATAAAAGGGGCTGTTTCTGTATAATTTTTTAATACCTTCAAGCAATTTTATTTGCTATGAAACAGACAACCCTAATGTTGCTTTTTGCGATTTTTATTTATTCCGCAAATGCCCAAAAGAGAAACGATCTATATGAGACAAATCCGAAAAACGATCTTTCGCTTTACTTAAAAAAAAATGTATCCTCCAAATTACTAAAAGATGTAAGTTACAAATATGCAGGTGCTCCCATTATAAGAGCTTCTTTCTGCATCGATAAAAACGACGAAATTTACAATTTCGAAACCACCAATAATGCTAAAAAACTTGACTGCGCCTTACAACGTGCTTTCGAAAACTACCC
>Ga0233426_10004712_pt1 | contig 10103 bp, 11 predicted proteins | sample SI_118_April2016_6_FD_179875 | JGI IMG/M metagenome (GOLD analysis project Ga0233426, IMG submission 179875) | Seawater microbial communities from Saanich Inlet, British Columbia, Canada - SI_118_April2016_10_MG | ecosystem: Environmental > Aquatic > Marine > Inlet | place: Canada: British... | reverse complement strand
TAAATTCAGCTGTATATATCTTTTGTTTTTTACTCATCTTATAGATCCCTAAATGGTGTAACTTATTTTAACTGTTTAGGAACTAGATGCTAAATTTTATTGTCTTAAAATGTAGTGGCATTATATACAATTAACTGACGCGGATGGTAATTTATCTCAAACTGTAAATGTAAACCGCTTTAGCCTGCTTAATGGGCCGCTAAGTTATTCTGGTATAACCTCATACAATCCAATATTCAAAACCGTAAGAATACCACTGTCACGCTTTAAAGGTATCAATCTAAAAAAGGTCAAAGGTGTCCGATTTAATTTTAATCAAACACCATCTGGATCCATCGCCTTAACCAATATACGTTTTAATAAGCAATTTGGTATGGGTTACAAACTCAGTTGGCTGATGGATGATGTTTCTGAAGAAGCTACTTCAGTCAATTCGTTACCACCTCTTAGATTTGTTGTCCCTTTAGTAGGACACTCAAACCTTGGTAATAATACGGTTCCAGAAAAATTAAATCGGATTAAATCTGTATCCGCAGTAGGAAATACCTCAATGCAAACATTATTGCCAACTAAATCAATGGACATGGTTGATATACATTTAGAAAGTGACGTTTATTTTCCAGTAATGAACCGTTTGCCCGAGCTAAAACTAGGTGGAAAAATATATAATGTAAGCCGATTTGCCGACAATGGCTCTCAAAATGAAATTATTTTTACCATTCCCAAAAGTGATTATGAGCAGCTGAGCAATAACGAGCTGTTTGAAGTAAAAAATGGAAAGATATGGGTGTTTAAGAAATATCTGTCGTAGGAAATGCATGAGCTATTGCACGTCAATGCTGGGCCTTTCGGCGCCAGCCTACGTTTTAATTGAATACCTACCAGAGCATTGGTGCCAACTAATAGAGATAGCCCGATTGAATCGGGCTGAGTAGAGGTAGGAAAAGTAGGCTGGTGCTGAGCAAAGCGAAGCCCAGCATGGGGGGGTGCAAACAAGATATACGCTGTAGCAGACCTGTAATGAAAACAGTTGATTAAGCCCTACCCTGTTTAAGGCAGGGCTTACCGTTATGTGTTATCTAACCTATCAACAGTTCATTCATCCTTTTTACAAAATCAGCGGGATTATCGAGCTGACCACCTTCGGCTAATACTGCTTGCTCAAATAATACTACACCCCACTTTGCAAAACGATCATCATCAGCACAGTCATGTAGCTGTTTGATTAGCTGATGATCTGGATTGATTTCAAAGATAGGCTTGGTTTCAGGTAATGATTGACCAGCCGCTTGTAAAATGCGTTGCATTTCAAGCCCCATATCTTCTTCATCTGCAATGATGCACGCAGGAGAGTCAGTTAATCTATGGGTGATGGTGACATCTTTTACTTTATCACCAAGTACTTTTTTCAAATGCGTTAACATGGACTCGAAAGACTTGGTTTGTTCCTCGACTTCTTTTGCATCTTCTATATCAACTTTACCCTTGCTGATAGAGTGTAAAGACTTCCCATCAAATTCTGTTAAGTAACTAACCAACCATTCATCCACACGGTCGCTTAATAACAGAACCTCAATGCCTTTTTTCTTAAATATTTCCAGGTGAGGACTGTTTTTTGCAGCGTTATAACTTGATGCTGTGATGTAGTAGATTTTATCTTGATCTTTTTGCATCCTATCAACATATTCTTTCAGTGAAACAGTTTGCTTCTCTGAATCAGATGATGTTGTTGCAAAGCGTAACAATTTAGCTATTGCCTCTTTATTAGATGCATCTTCAATCACGCCCTCCTTCATTACCAGACCAAACTCATCCCAGAACGTTTGATAAGCTTCAGCATCATCACGACTTAATTTATCAATCATAGATAAAATTCGTTTTGTACAAGCAGCACGAATGCTATCGACTTGTTTATGATCTTGTAAAATTTCACGCGATACATTTAATGGTAAATCACTAGCATCAACAATCCCCTTCACAAATCTTAAATATCGTGGCAGAAATTGAGAGGCATCATCCATAATAAAGACACGCTTGATATACAGCTTTAGACCATGTTTAACATCTTGTTGCCACAAATCAAACGGGGCGTGGCTAGGTATATATAATAAGCTGATATAATCTTGTTTACCTTCAACGTGGTTATGCGACCAGGTCAATGGACTTTGGTGATCATGAGAAATGTGTTTATACAGTTCTATATACTCTTCGTCACTAATGTCTGATTTTTGTAATGTCCATAAAGCGGTTGCTTTATTAACTGTTTCAAACTCTTCTTTATCTTTCTTATCTTCTTGACTGGTCACTTTCATAACGATTGGCCAGCAAATGTGATCAGAGTATTTACTGATAAGATTTTTTAAGCGCCACTCACTCAAAAATTCTTCCTCATCTTTTTTAAGGTGGAGGATAATAGATGTACCATGTTCTTTAAGGGCAGCATCACCTATAGTAAATTCCCCTTCGCCTTTAGACTCCCAAACCACACCCTCTTTCGCGTCAAGGCCTGCCTTTCTTGTTTTAACGGTTACTTTATCAGCAACGATAAATGAGGAATAAAATCCAACACCGAATTGGCCGATTAGTTGTGAGTCTTTAGCACTTTCACCTGTTAAATGGCTTAAAAATTCTTTGGTGCCTGATTTTGCCAACGTACCTAAATTTTCTATGGCTTCTTCACGGCTCATACCAATACCATTGTCCTTGATGGTTATGGTTTTCTTTTTTTTATCAAAGTCGATTGCAATCTTTAAATCAGAGTCACCTTCATACAATGAACTGTTTGATAATGCTAAAAAGCGAAGTTTATCAAGTGCATCAGACGCGTTAGAGACAAGTTCTCTTAGAAATATTTCTTTATTACTATAAAGCGAATGTATCACGAGGTTTAACATTTGCTTCACTTCGGTCTGAAAGCCCATGGTTTCTTGCTTATGTGCCATGTGAAAATCTCCTTTATAAGCTAAGTATTAAATTTGCAGTGTTTCGCTTATATATGCGGATAAAAAAACAGATTTCAAGGGCTAATTCATTTTAATGTTTACGTTATGGAACCATACCAATACGAGGCCGATGTAAATAGATTGTGACAGTACGAGTGGATGCGACCAACTGACCATTGGCATCAACTAACGTTGCAGATATAGTGTGTGTACCTCTGTTTATGTTTTTTAAAGAGAACTGCGTTTTAGATTGAGATTCACCGATGGGTTTACCATCAAGTACCACCTGTATTTTGTCCCCTTCATTTAACTTTGGCTCTATTTCAATACTAACCGATACATGGCCTTGGTTATTTCGGATGGTTGCTTGATTCTTAGGTTGAATAATTTTGATTCGTTGTTTGGCGTGTTTTCTAGGTGGCGCTTTATCTTTCCTTTGAGTTAAAACGTGTGTTTGATGATAAAGTTGAATGTCTGGAAGATTAATTGGTGTTGCACCTAGATGAGGGCTATCTGAAAAGTGGACAGTGCCTTGCTCGTCAACCCACCTATATACGTCAGCATAAGAAGGTATACAGCAAATTATACTAATGCAGAGCGTTAAACATGATTTAAAATAGGACGTTGTTGTCATTGTTTCAACTTTTTAACACCAAGCATCTCAAATAGGAACTTTAGAATTCCTGGCTGCAAGCAGCAAGGTGACTGATAGTGGGCTTAAGATTCCCCCGTGTTTTGATTAGCAACTATAGTACATCTCAAATTCAACTGGGTGTACCAGGCTTTTTAGTCTATCAACATCTTGTGAGTATAAATCAATATAGCTATCGATAAACTCTTTGCTAAATACATCACCTTGTAATAAGAACTCATGATCTTGGCGAAGATGTAACAATGCGTCTTCAAGTGAGGTTGCGACGGTTGGTACGTCAATGAGTTCCTCAGGAGGTAGATCGTATAAGTCTTTATCCATTGGCTGACCTGGGTGTATTTTATTTTGAATACCATCAAGGCCTGCCATCATCATTGCAGAAAAAGCCAAGTATGGGTTAGCTGTTGGATCTGGGAATCTTACTTCAATTCTCCGCCCTTTTGGATTACTAACGTGAGGTATACGAATAGATGCCGAACGGTTTCGAGCAGAATAAGCTAGAAGCACAGGCGCTTCAAACCCAGGAACCAGTCTCTTGTAACTATTGGTTGCAGGATTTGTAAATGCATTTAACGCTCTAGCATGCTTTATGATTCCACCAATGTAAAACAAAGCTGTCTCAGATAGACCTGCGTATTGATCACCTGCAAAGATATTTTCTTCGTCTTTCATAAGTGACTGATGACAGTGCATACCACTACCGTTATCACCAACCAATGGTTTTGGCATGAATGTAGCTGTTTTACCATAATTATGAGCAACATTATGGGTAACATATTTTAGAATTTGCAGCTCATCTGCTTTTTTTGTAAGACTATTAAATTTGGTCGCAATTTCACATTGGTTTGCTGTTGCTACTTCGTGGTGATGTGCCTCTACTTCAATGCCCATTTCTTCTAATATCAAACTTATAGCCGATCGCAGGTCTTGCGATGAGTCAACTGGAGGGACGGGGAAATATCCACCTTTAATGTGTGGTCTGTGGCCAATATTTCCACCCTCAATAACTTTACCAGAATTCCACTGGGCTTCTTCAGAGTCGATTTGATAAAAAGCGCCGCTTATGTCTATATTCCAACGAACATCATCAAAAAAGAACACTTCAGGCTCAGGACCAAACATCACTTCATCTGCAAGCCCTGTTGATTTGAGATAAGCTTCTGCACGTAAGGCCAACGATCGTGGATCACGGTCGTACCCCATCATTGTTTGTGGATCAACGACATTGCAACGGATAAAAAGAGTGGCATCTTGGTAAAACGGGTCTAACTGAATGCTGTCTAAGTCAGGTAATAACGCTAAATCTGATTGATGGATTTTTTGCCACCCTTTAATAGAGGAGCCATCAAACATTTTACCATTTTCAAGAAAATCATCATTAATGGCACTCACAGGTATCGTAATGTGTTGCTCTTTACCTCGAGTATCAGTAAACCGTAAGTCTATAAATTTAACATCATGTTGATTTATAGTTTCAAGCAAGACTTCTTTGCTCATTATGCTCTCCAAGATATTGTCGTGTTAAAAAGCCGCTTAAGTATGATAAGTGACTTATGAAATCCAATCGATTAGACTATAACCGATTGAAATTTTTTTTGCTAAATATCCTAGCAAATATTTTTTAAAAAAAGATGCAGTGGACTATAGTCTCACTGTTGTTGGGTATAACGTAGCAATTTATTTAGATAGGCTCATATGGCGGCATACCAATATCAAGCAATCACATCTTCTGGGTCATCCTCTAAAGGAGTGATTGAAGCAGACTCAGAACGTCAAGCAAGACAACTTCTTAGAGAGAAAAACCTAGTACCCATTGAAGTTCAGGCCGTTAAGCGCTCACACACAAGTAAACAAAAGAATAAATTATCAGCACCTGATCTCGCGCTATTTACAAGACAATTGGCCACATTACTTGCCGCAGGGATACCTGTTGAAGAATCTTTGCGTGGCGTCATCGAACAAACCGAAAAGCCAAAAACGAGACAACTATTAATGGGCGTTCGTTCGAAAGTGGTGGAAGGTTACTCTCTAGCACAAGCCATGGCAGAGTATCCTTTGGCGTTTCCTGAATTGTATCAAGCAACAGTTGCTGCTGGTGAACAGACTGGGCGACTTGATATTGTATTAGAAAAGCTTGCAAACTACACCGAACATCAGCAACAGACCAAGCAAAAAGTTCAACAAGCGTTGATTTACCCTTCTTTAATGGTCACTGTATCCATTACTATTATAAGTTTCCTGTTGGCATTTGTCGTACCCAAAATCATCGAAGTCTTTAGCACAAGTGGACAGAGTTTACCGCCAATGACCCAGGTGTTAATTTTATTGAGTAGTTTTGTAGAATCCTATGGGCTTTACTTTATTATTTTTTTTATTATTGCACTACTCATATTTAAAAGAAGCCTTAAAAACGATAAAGTACGATTGATGTGGGATAAGTTATTATTATCATTACCGATTTTTTCTTATTTGGTTCGTACTGTTAATATGGCACGATATATTCATACCTTTAGTATTTTATTTGCTGCAGGTGTTAATGTACTGGAAACCATGAAGGTATCTGCGAGCTTACTAACCAATAAGATCATGAGCAATGCTTTTGATAATGCTACCGTAAGTGTTCGTGAAGGAACAGCGATTCACGTTGCACTAAAAGAAACTGGGTTTTTATCACCGATGGCCGTGCATTTAATCGCAAGTGGTGAAAAAAGCGGTATGCTTGCAGAAATGATGGAGCGATCTGCTTCACACCTTGATTCAGAAGTTAAACGCATCATTGATACAGCACTAACCCTATTAGAGCCGTTAATTATACTCTTTATGGGGGCGGTGGTTTTATTTATTGTACTGGCAACCTTATTGCCAATATTTTCTATGGAGCAATTAGTAATATGAAAAAACAACATGGTTTTTCTCTTATTGAAATTATGGTCGTTGTGGTAATACTTGGTATCCTTGCTTCAATCGTTGTGCCTAAAATCATTAGTCGCCCCGATGAAGCCAGGGTAGTGAAAGCTAAACAAGATGTATTAGCAATAGAAAATGCTTTAGACTTATATCGGCTAGACAATGGGTTCTATCCTACAACCGACCAAGGGTTGGATGCTTTAGTAAAAAAACCAACATCAAGCCCTGAACCTCGAAACTGGAAACCCTACTTAAAATCATTACCAAAAGATCCTTGGGGTAGAGCATATTTATACTTAAACCCCGGACAACACTCAGAAGTTGATGTATTTACTCTTGGTGCAGACGGACAACCCGGGGGTAAAGACATTAATGCGGAAATTGGTAATTGGGATGCGAAGTAAGCCAACAAAGGCCCTTCTAAAGCAATCAGGATTTACATTAATTGAAATCCTGATTGTTATCGTTATTGTTGGAATTACGCTGACTTTTGCTCTATTGTCGTTTGGTGATTTTGGAGGAGAGCGAAGAATCATCGTTGCAGCAGAGCATTTTGTAAATTATGTTAAGCTAACTCAACAACAAGCCATCCTTGAAGCAGGAACATTAGGTATTAAGCTCCAACCCACAGGCTACCAAGTCTTAAGGTACAGCAGTGATGGCTTATGGAACCAAATGCCTGATAAAAGCATATATGCTTACCAGTCCGTACCTTCAAACGCAAAAATAGAATGGAAATCAACCATTAAAAGCAATAAATCACCAAACATTGTTATTAATGCTTCTGGTGACATGAGCCCTTTTACAGTAACGTTTACCAAAGTTAACAAACAACCTATTATTAGTGTTAAAGGTATGCATGATGGACAACTGGCGATAATAAAACATGACACCTCAAAATAAAACAAACGCAGGGTTTACATTAATAGAGGTGCTTTTAGCGCTGGCGGTCATCGCCATAGCCCTTACCGCCCTGCTAAAAGCGTCTTCACAAGATGTTAGCTTTACCCATCGCATCAAACAAAAAACCATAAGCCATTGGGTTGCTTTGCAAGCCGTTACCAATATCCAGTTAGGTATCATTACTATACCGCCAGGACAGCCTAGTACTCACGTCGTATCGATGTTAGACACCAGATGGTATTGGCGGGCCGAACAAACAAGCACACCAACTGACAACATCAAAAAAATAACCATATTAGTTAGCCCCAACCGAACAGGTCCCTTCATGGAAGAGTTGGTTGCATTTAGGTACCTATTATGAAAAAAGCACCAAACCAGAGCTGCTCTATAAAAGGCTATACCCTCATGGAGGTGTTAATAGCATTATCGGTGTTTGCAATATTAACCGTGGTTACATCTACTGCTATGTACAATGCCTACAACACAAGGGCTCGTGTGAATGAGCAAGCGGATAAGCTAAATTCACTTCAGTTGGCCATGACTGTTATCGGCAGGGACACCAAGCAGATTATAGAGCGGACTATTAAGGGCGAGGACATGGTTACGATTCCGGCATATATAGGTGATGATAATTATACTGAATTTACAAGAGACGGTATGGTGAATCCCAATAGCAGCGAAAAAAGAAGCACATTGAAACGAGTAGCTTATTTATGTCGTGATGAACAATTGATTCGTAGAAGTTGGGCCGTTTTAGATTCCCCAAAAAGGAAACAATATAATGATAAAATCTTATTAGATAATTTGTTTCATTGCTCCATGTCATACATTACCCGAAGCAGGCAGATACTCGATGAGTGGAGAGCAGGTGCTGTGCAACAAAATCAAAAAAAAGAACCTTTACCCGTTGCCCTTCAATTAGATCTTAACATTAAAAATTGGGGCAAAATGCAATTACGGTTTATCATTCCTGAGGCACTATATGGACAATAGAGTAGCTAAGCAAAAAGGAAGTGCGCTGCTTACTGCCTTATTTATCATGACGTTGGTTGCCATTACGGCTACTGCGATGAGTACTAGACTAAGGCTTGATATCTATCGAACCCAATTAACAATTAAAAGTGATAAGCTATATTTAGCATCACAAGCGGTTACATTTTGGTCGATGGATAAGCTATCGCAAAAGGAATTTGAACACCCTCTACCCAAAATTACTCACTATCCAGAGCGTTATCAGACACTTTATCCAAGCGTTGAAGCAACTGGTGAACTAATTGATTTGCAGAGTAAATTCAACATCAATAATATCGAAGATCGTTTTTATGCAAATGTATTTAAAAAATTAATTGAAAACCTTGTGCCCAAAATGAGCTCAAAGGAACGAATCCAGCTTGTTTATGCCACACGCTCATGGATTGGGAAATACAGACCAGGTAGAGGTAAAGATAAATTATTTAATTTCTATTTAAGCCAAAAACCTTCTTATGTCCCTAGTCATCAACCGCTTAAATCGATTTCTGAATTTAGATTAATTAGAGATGTAAATGCTATCCTTTATGAGACCCTTGAACCTTATCTTATCGCCCTACCAGGCCGAACACCCATCAATATACGTACAGCATCGACGCCTATTCTTAGTGTGATGGGCAAAGGTTTATCGGAATCAGATATTGACGAGTTATTATCTACAGTCAAAGATGATGGTACGTTTGATAAGCAAAAAATAAGGGATGCGGTTCAAAAACTAGATATACCTATGGAGCAAATTACAACTGAAAGTCAGTTCTATTTAAGTAAAGCCGTAGTTAAGTCAGGGGACCTTACCTTAACAAACTATACATTACTAAATCGCGCGAAGGATTTAAAAGGGAATGTTCATGTAACGATTGAGATCGAGAGCTTAAATACCTTATAACTGAGAAGCCATTTATTTTATTCCTTGGATGTATTTACGTTTTCTACGGGCTGTTGCTTCAATAAACTATTATACAAGACTTGTCCTTGCTCTTTTTCATTTGTAGACATTTCCTTTTCAAGCCGGTTTAAATCTTTCTGTGCTTGTTTATACTGATTGCCTGCTGAAATTTTGAGCCAAGCATAAGCTTTGACAGGATCTTTTGTTAACCCAATACCTGCCGCATATAAATAACCAAGTTTACCCTGAGCTACTGCGACACCTTTTTGAGCTGCAAGACCGAAAAGGTAAGCTGCTTTCTGATAGTCTTTTGCCACCCCTTTACCAGTAAGATAAAGTTGGCCTAGCTGAGACTCAGCAAACCCATTTCCGTTGTCTGCCGCAAGCGAAAACCAGTAAGCAGCCTTCTCTACGTCTTTTTTTACACCCTTACCATTTAAATATTGATACCCCAGATATGCCTGAGAATCGGTGTGTTCTTGTGCTGCCGCTTGTTGAAGCCAATATGTAGCTGCTTTTTGATTTTCAGGAATTCCGTATTTTCCACTATAGAGCAAAGCCAAGCTATACTGCCCCCTCTTATCGCCTTGCATGGCTGCCTTTTCATACCAGTCATGGTCTTTATTCACATCTTTTTTGACGCCATAACCCATCATATACTATAATGCCACTACATTTTAAGACAATAAAATTTAGCATCTAGTTCCTAAACAGTTAAAATAAGTTACACCATTTAGGGATCTATAAGATGAGTAAAAAACAAAAGATATATACAGCTGAATTT
>Ga0233426_10004711_pt1 | contig 10104 bp, 7 predicted proteins | sample SI_118_April2016_6_FD_179875 | JGI IMG/M metagenome (GOLD analysis project Ga0233426, IMG submission 179875) | Seawater microbial communities from Saanich Inlet, British Columbia, Canada - SI_118_April2016_10_MG | ecosystem: Environmental > Aquatic > Marine > Inlet | place: Canada: British... | reverse complement strand
TCCTGAATATCAGATGAACCTAAACACCCCAATAAAATAAGATTCTGTCTGATTTTTAAAATAAAGTGATATTGTGAGCAGGAAGATTACTTTGGCATCTCAAATCGTTCAAAAACTGTAGCTGAAATCGTTGAAGCTGCATCACGAATTTTCGCAGCTTCTATATAATCAATCTGAGAGAAGAAGTGCTTAAAATGGGAGTAGTCTCTAAATTCAAGAAGCACAACCTTATCGGCTTGCATATCAGGAGACAAAGCATGCGGCTCTTCATCGGATGCATGAATTATCACCTTTTCTCGCACAAATATAGGTGTAGCGAGCTCAACATAGCGTGAATACCCGACTTGGTCGTTAATAGCAAATTTAGCGAAGACGAGTGTAGACATAATCTAATTATTTTGAAGTAAAGATAGAAGGAATTGATAAATAATGCAAATTCCAAAAAAGATTGAAAAAGGATTGTTAGCTTCGTTTTTAAGTTAATGTGAAATAAAATTAGTAAGACTTTAGTGTCTTTATTGTTTGCTCAAAAGGAAAACGGACACAAAAACAATAGTTTTAGGGTGTAAAAAAACCTAATCAATTAAATGTTAATTGATTAGGTGTTTTATTTGTGGAGACGCCGAGAATCGAACTCGGGTCCAAACAAGCAGCCAAAAAGCTTTCTACATATATAGTTCTTATTTAATTTTCGTCTAAAAGCTGATTAAGAACAATCCATTTTTAGCTTATCTTCTTTAGCTTCAAAAACTTGCCAAAGCTACAAGTTTTCTATGTTTATTTTTACGATGCCCAAAAATGAAGCGCCATAAACCAAGGCTTTTCATGGACATAAAGCTTGCACACCTTGTGTGCCGAGGCCAATCCTACTGTAATTCGGATTAAGCAGCTAAAGCGTAGTTATCTTCGCCGTTTAAAAAGTTGAAATAAGTTTTACAAGAATAATTTCATTCCTTGATATGCTTACAAATTCACTGTCCTTGCTGTCAAAACCAGTCGTCCCCAAAATGTCAAAGATGTACTTCTAAAAAAAAATACAGATTGCAAAAGTATAAAAAAAATCAGTTGCTAATCTCTTTAAATTCTAATATCTTCGAGCAAATATTATACCACAATATATTATGAAGTTTGGCATTATTAAAGAACGTAAAAATCCACCAGATAGGAGAGTTGTTTTCTCTCCAGAAAAGTTAAAAGAGTTTCAAGAAAAATTTCCAGATTCGGAGATTAATGTTGAAAGTTCTGATATTCGAGTTTTTTCTGATGAAAGTTATGAGGAAATGGGCTTGAAAGTTACAAATGATGTTTCTGATTGTGATGTTTTATTTGGGGTAAAAGAAGTTCCTATTGAGGCTTTAATCGATAATAAAAAATATTTTTTCTTTAGCCATACCATTAAAAAACAACCTTATAATAGAAAGTTATTAGCAGCAATTTTAGAGAAAAATATTGAACTGTTTGATCATGAAACCATCATTAAAGAAAATGGTGCGCGTTTAATTGGTTTTGGACGTTATGCAGGAATCGTGGGTGCTTACAATGGTTTTAGAGCATTTGGATTAAAAAATGAAACATTTAATTTGCCAAAAGCAGCAACTTTAGACAGTCAAAAGGAACTAATAGCAACACTAAATAAAATCAACTTACCGAGCATTAAAATTCTTTTAACAGGAAACGGAAAAGTGGCATACGGTGCTAAAGAAATGTTAGATGGAATGCATATTAAACAAGTTTCTGTTGATGATTATTTAAATAATTCATTTGAAGAGCCTGTTTATTGCCTTGTAGATGTTTTAGATTATAACAAACGCAAGGACGGGGAAGTAATTAATAATTATGATTTTTATAAGCATCCAGAAAAATATGAATCAGATTTTATGCGTTTTGCGAAAGTAACTGATTTTTTTATTGCTGGTCATTTTTATGGCAATGGAGCACCCTATCTATTTACGAGAGAAGATGCAAAATCTAAAGATTTTAAAATAAAATTTGTGGCAGATATTTCTTGTGATGTAGATGGGCCCGTGGCTTCAACATTAAGAGCATCCACAATTGCAGAACCTATTTATGGTTACAACCCCGTAACTGAATCTGAGGTAGATTATAAAGATAAAGGCGCTATCGTAGTAATGGCAGTAGATAATTTACCTTGTGAATTACCCAAAGATGCTAGTGAAGGTTTTGGCGAACTATTTTTAGAAAATGTAATTCCTGCTTTTTTTAATAATGACAAAGATGGTATTTTAGAACGTGCTAAAATGACAGAGAACGGAAAGCTTACTAACCGTTTTTCATATTTACAGGATTATGTAGATGGAAAAGAATAATGTTACAAGATAAACAGTTTCTCATAGATTTAGCAAAGATGAAAATGCCTTTTGGTAAATATAAAGGTAGGTTTTTGATTGATTTACCGGAACATTATATTGTTTGGTATAAAACTAAGGGTTTTCCTGCGGGTAAATTAGGAAAGCAAATGGATTTAGTTTATGAGCTCCAATTAAACGGACTTGAGGATATTGTAAGGGAAATAAGAAGGAAATTTTAATTTTTTTATTTAACAACAACGCCATATGCAATATGCGCAATTCCTAAGATAGAAAGAGAAGAATACCAGTAGGCCGGTATTAACATGCACATAACTGCTAAAAGCAGACTTAAACCAGATAAAATTAACAGGTTTTTTCGTTCTTTATCCTTGAATAGAAATAGTAAAACTGCGTAAAGAAATAGAAAAATAGGAGTGAGGTAGTCTATTAAACCAGCACTCAGCACTAGCATTAATAGTGTGAAAATAACTATAATGTAAAGGATATATTTTCGAGATGCAACTTTTGTTTCTCTATTCCAAAGCTTGTGCTGAAATTTTTTAGCACTTCTTTTTCCGCCAAAAAACAAGGCTAAGGACGAAAATAAAAAGACCAAAAGAACTAGAGCGATTATTAATGCTTCTATAATTTCTGGAGATAACGTTCCCATGGGATTATCATCAATTAAAAAACCGTCTAAAATAGTTTTTATTAAATATCCTACAATAAAAAAATAAGCTCCAATAAGAATGCTTGTAAAACCTTTTAAACAGAAATTAATTTGAAAAGTATTGTGCATATTTGAAGTATTTATTGGCTAATATACAAAAATGAATTCTGCGAGAAAATTCATTCTAAATGAACCGGAACAAATTAAATCTATTTTAGTGCTTTTATTAATTTTTACTAAACGGAATGTTTTTGAAGTTGTTTTATTATGATGGGTAAAATTAATTTTACTCTGAAATATAGATGCTATATTCTCTATAAACAAAACGATATTTATAAATTATTAATCGTTTTTCTAATAGCGTCTAAATTAGTTAAAAGACCTTCTAAATTGTCTAAATGCAGCATATTTGCACCATCACTTTTTGCATTTGCAGGATCGAAATGAGTTTCTATAAATAACCCGTCAACATTATTTACAATTCCTGCTCTGGCAATCGTTTCGATCATTTCTGGTCTTCCTCCAGTAACCCCAGCAGTTTGATTTGGTTGTTGCAATGAATGTGTAACATCTAAAATTGTTGGAGCAAATTCACGCATTTCAGGAATTCCTCTAAAATCAACAATCATATCTTGGTAGCCAAACATAGTCCCTCTGTCTGTAATCCACGCTTTATTAGAACCCGCATCCTTTACTTTTTGCACAGCATGTTTCATTGCACCTGGACTCATAAACTGTCCTTTTTTTAGATTGACAACTTTTCCAGTTTTTGCTGCTGCAACGACTAAATCCGTTTGACGCACTAGAAAAGCAGGAATCTGCAAAACATCTACATATTCCGCTGCTTTAATAGCATCAGAAACTTCATGAATATCTGTTACCGTTGGTACATTAAAAGTTTCTGAAACTTTGCGTAAAATTTTTAATGCTTTTTCGTCTCCAATTCCTGTAAAACTATCAATTCTGCTTCTGTTTGCTTTTTTAAAACTTCCTTTAAAAATAAAAGGGATGGCTAATTTATCAGTAATCGTAATTACTTTTTCAGCAATTCTTAAGGCCATTTCTTCACCTTCAATTGCGCAGGGTCCTGCTAAAAGAAAAAAGTTATTAGCGTTTGTGTGTTTTATATTTGGAATTTGAGATAAAATCATTTGTAAAAATTTTGCACAAAAATACATAAAAATTAGGTGTTATAATGCGATAGGTTTTAAGATTCTGAACTAAGAGCGGGAAGATGGGTATGTTGTTTTCTAAATAGTGTTTTGAGGATTGTTTTCTATTATATTGGTTATATTTATATTTTTAAAATGAAAATAAAATGAAAAAAATATCGATCGCTTTAGTGGCATTAGCATTTATAATTTCTTGTAACAGTTCAAAAAATGTCAGTGAACCAATTGTAAATTCTGTAAATACTAAAATAGTTAAAAGTGTATTTTTTATAGATTCAGTAACGGTTAAAAAACATTTATATACCCTTGCTTCTGATGATATGGAAGGTAGGAAAGCAGGAACCGTAGGTATTGAAAAAGCTGCAAAATATATAGAAAATGAGTTTAAGAGAATTGGTTTAACCACTTTTGAAAGTTTAGAAACCTATAGACAAACCTTCAACTTTAAACCTAGAAGTAGTAAAGAAGAAATTACGAGCGCCAATATTATAGGAGTTTTAGAAGGCAAAAGTAAAAAAGATGAATATGTAATTGTTTCTGCACATTATGATCATTTAGGAAATGAAGGAAAAGGAGAAGATAAAATTTACAATGGTGCCAATGATGATGCTTCTGGGGTTACAGGAGTTTTAGCATTGGCAGAATATTTTAAGAAAGTTGGTAATGAAAGAACAATTGTTTTTGTTGCTTTTACTGCTGAAGAAATGGGTTTAATTGGTTCTACACACTTTGGAAAAGGAATTGATGCTAACAAATTTGTAGCAGGAATTAATTTAGAAATGATTGGTAAAGTACCAAGTTTTGGGCCAAATACAGCGTGGTTAACAGGTTTTGAACGTTCAGATTTTGGTAAGATTATTCAAAGGAATTTAAAAGGAACAGGTTACCAATTGTTTCCTGATCCCTATAAAAATTTTAATTTATTTTTTAGATCAGACAATGCCTCTTTAGCTCGTCTCGGAGTGCCTTCTCATACTTTTTCTACAACTCCTATTGATGTAGATAAAGATTATCACAAAGCTTCTGATGAAGCAGAGACTTTAAATATGACGGTAATTACACAAACGATTCAAGCTGTTGCAAAAGGGACTGAAAGTATTATTAATGGGAAAGATACTCCTTCAAGAGTAGTTTTAAACGAGAAAAAATAAGTTTTAAAACAAATATTAAAAAAGAAAGTCCTTAACAAATTAATGTTGAGGACTTTCTTTTTCTAGAATACAATTTCCTAAAACTGATATCTAATAGCTAATGCTAAAGAAGAATTTAAACCATCATAATTTCCTGTAATAACAACTTCTGGTCTATAATCTAAAGAAATTAAAATAGGGGCATCAAAATTATATTCAATTCCAACTATTCCAGCACCAAATAAAGAAGAATATCCAGAATCAAAACCTGCACCAAAACCTGCATACCAGTTAAATTTATCTTCTAAATTCCAAACCCATTGATACAAACCTGTACCTTTAAAACTACTGAATTCGTCTCTTAAACCTAAGTTCACTTCTAAACGATTAGAGTTATCTAGTTTCTTTTGATAAGAAATATCAGCACCCAAACCATTTCCGCCACTAAATCTTAAACCAATTGCATTGTCTGAAATTTCTTGAGCGTTTGATGAAAATGTTGTAGCCAAAATAAAGCCAAATCCTAATAATATTTTTTTCATAATTTATTTTTTAAGTTAAAATCAATGCAAATTTAAAAATTAGCTTTTCTAAAAGAAACCAATACGTTTATAGTTTTGTTAAAATATGTTTCTAATTATTAAATACTTTAATTCTTACAGCTTCAGAATGACTGCTAAATTCTGGCGCATACATGCTTTGTATAGTTGTAATTCCGTTACTGAAATCGCCAGTACTGTTTACTCTTATATCATACTCAAAAACATAAATACCTTTTGGTAATTGATCAAAAAAGAAATTAGTTGCAGCATCTTTTGTGCTTTGATAATAGCCTAAATTGTCTTGCCATTTGTATTTTGATAACACATGTATTGGTTCAACACCAGAAGCTCTCATATCTTTCATATGTATAAATTCCATATTTCTATCACTTCTTAATTCAATTCGGACAGTAATCAAATCACCTACTTTCAACTTCGTATTTTTATCGATTTCTTTTAATTCTTTGCCAGCATCAGAATTTACTTTTAGGAATAATTTTTTATTGATTTTTAAAGGAGTTTTTGCAGAGGTAATTTTGTCTAAATCTTCAAAGTACTGCCAATACAAACCTCCCCAAGCAACTCCGGTTCCTTTTTTATTGATGGTGACTTCGGCCATATCGGGTTTAATTTGATCTCCATTCCAAGAAGTTTTAAAGTAACCTGTTCCAGCTTCTAGTTTTACAGCTGGCATTTCTGCAGTATTTATTTTTTGATTACCGACTTTAATATCTACCATTTCTGTAATGGAAAACCAATCATTGCCGTTCAATAATATGGCATATATAGCTTCCGTAGTTGCTTTGGTGGTTTTCCAGTTGTTGGTTTGCTTATTTTTTAACAACCAAATTTTTAGATTATCTATGGTTTTTTTATCATTTTCGATTTCAGAAAAAGTTTCAATCATCAAAGCTTGCGTTTCCACAGGAGCTTGATAGTAGAAAAATCCAGCAGTATTTTCTTTCCAATACATTCCTAATTCATCTGAAGTAATAGAATTTTCTTTTAACGATTTTATAATTTTATTAGCAACTGCTTTTTCTTCATTTCTAAAAAGTGACAACGCGATTTGACCTTTGGCGTATAAATTAAATTCATTCCAATATTTTGTAGTTTGATTCTGATAATAATCAACTGCCGCTTGAGTTTTATCATCTAATGAAATATTCGCATAAAAACTTCGCATATATAAATATTGAATCGTAAAATAATTTAAATTATTTTTTGATAAAAATTCATTGAAAGCGATTTCTCCTTTCTTTTTTGTTTTTGAACTTTCTTTAATTTCTGAGGCTCTTTTTAATAGTTGTGTATATACCGCTAAAAATTCGCTGTCTAAATACTCAAGAGCTTTTTCAATGATGTTTTTAGTTGTTTTGTTAAAATCAGTAATTCCTAACTTTTGTAAATGGCTAAAACCTGTAACAATATGTTGCGTGATAAACTTACTTTCATATCGACCGCCTTTAAACCAAGGAAACCCGCCAGAATCCATTTGAATATCTTGCAATTTATGAATTGTTCTTTCTTGCTCATTTTTCATTTTTGATAGATCGAATAACATCGCAATTCGTTTCTTCTGTTCAGTTTCTGATGCTGCATCTCTTACCCAAGGTGTTTCTTGAATGATGATTGATTTTAATTCCTCATTTTTTTCTAAGTTAGATAGTAAAGCGTCAGAAGTTTTCCAAGCATCAAAAACTGCTTGAATTTTAGGATTGGAATTCGCTACAAAACTCGCTAGCGTATTTGCATAATACTTAGAAAACATTTGTTCTGAGCATGCATGCGGATATTCCATTAAATAGGGTAAAGATTGAACTGCATACCGAACAGGATTTGAGGACATTTCTAAAGTCAACTTATGATTCTTTAAAGTTGATGAAGTATTTTTTTTCAACTTATCGAGGGTAAATGTTTTAGTTTGATTTGAGCGAACCCAAATAGGAAGTGTTTCTGTAACCAACATTTTGTTTGTTAAAATAGGCAATACATTTTGCTCGCCATCGGAAAAAGCACCCGAATTTGCAACAATTTTATATTGAACTGCTTGTACAGTTTCAGGAATTGAGATTTGCCAAGAAACATTTGTGTTTCCATCTTTATCAACAATAAAACTTTTGGTGGAATTTGTATTTTGAAATTCCATATCTATTTTTTTCCCAGAAATAGCATCTGTTAATAAGAGCTTTGCTATACCACTTAATTGATTGTTGGTTAAATTGGTGATTTTAGCACTCAATGTAATTGTATCTTTTTCACGCAAGAATCTTGGTACATTGGGAACCACCATTAATTCTTTTTGAGTGATTGTTTGCAATGTTTTTGATGACGATTTTAAATCAGTTGTATGCGCTAATAATTGTAATTTCCATCTTGTTAACGCCTCTGGCATCACAAAAGAAAAACTTACTTTTCCATTTTTATCGGTTTTTAATTGAGGGAAAAAGAAAGCAGTTTCTTTAAAATTTTTTCGTATTTGTATCTTTTTTAAAGAAATTTTTTCTTTGGTATTATCTTCAATTTTCATGAAAGCTATTTCTTCAAGTTCTTCAACCTCTAGTCCATCTGCCATTTCAATTTCATCCGTTTTTCCTTTTTCGGAAATACCAGACATTCTTTTCATCATAAAATTCCTATTTCGTGCAAATCTAAAACCAAACCATTTATAGTTTTCGTTTACGATTGATGGAAGTCCAAAATACTTTCTTTGATTATTTTGGATATTAAAACGAGTGTTTTTAAAACTAGTATTTGCTTTAGAAACATTGTAGGAGTAATAATTAGTTTTGGGAGTTACTGGGTTGAATTTCCAATTATGCGCTTTAAATTCATCTAAAGAAGCATCGTACATAGAAGCTAAAACTTCTGCTGTAAGTGCATCATTTTTGTCGTTTTTAATGGTAAAACTCCAAGTTTCTTTTTGTCCTGGTTGTAATTTGTCTCTAAAAATGTTGGTTTCAATTTCGATGCTTTCTTGCTTTTCGGGAACACTAATTAGTACGTTTCCACTTTCAAAATAATTATAATTTACAAAGTGATATTTAATTGCAAATCCGCCAATATCTTTTTTTTTCACCGGAATTTTAATAATTTTAGAATTGTTATTTAATTTCACCAAACACGTTTCTACAATTTTATGATTCTTTTCAACTTGTACAACAACAGTAATGTTTTTTGAAGCAGAACCAATTTGTAATTCTACTTCATCTCCAATCTCATAAAACGTTTTATTTGTATTGATAAAAAATAATTTGTTATCTGGAACTGTTTTCTCTTTTGATGAGAAGAGGGTAAACCTTTTTTCATCTTTTACATCTTTTCCAAATTTATCTTTGCTATTTAATATTACAATATATTTTCCGGAAATCCAGTTTTTAGTATTTTTTAGAATAATTTCTTTAGAGATTGATGTGTCAAAGTTTATACTGAAAACTAGCTCTCCTTTTTTCCATTTATTTTCATCACTTTCATTATCTGTATAGGCGTCATGTGGAAATAAAGTTCTGAAGGTATTTTCTGAAATATCTTGATATTCAGGAGTAGGCCAAGGTCTTTTTCTAAGAGGGTTTTTAGGTGATTTTAATTTATAAATTTTGATACTTCCTTTGGCTGTTACAAACTCATCATTTAAGTTTTTAGTATCGATTTTTAAAGCGGTCTCTTTTTTGTTTTTATCAATCTTATCTTGTGTATAAATAGTTGCGATTAAAGCGTGATAACCAACTTTTACAATAGTTGATGCACTTCTGGTCTCTCCATTAATATCTGTAACATTCGCTGTGATTTCATAATTAAAAACAGGGAGATTTTCTTTTAAAATATTTTCATCAGGAATGGCTTTAAATTTTATTTCAAAATTTCCTGATGCATCTGTGCTACTTTCTCCGTTTGTAATTTCTTGAGTTTCACCTATAGGATTTGGTCTGTACCAAGAATACCAGCTTGGATATTGTGCTTTTCTATAAACCCTATATACCACTTTTGCATCTGTAATATTAGCACCAGAAAAAGTTTTTGCAAAACCTTTAATCGTAATAGAATCATTGATTTTAAAACTTTTTTCTGTGGGATTAAATTTAGTTTCAAATTTTGGCCTTTTGTATTCTTCGACAGAAAAGAAATACTTATCAAAAGTAAAGCCTAATTTTTCGGAATTTGTATTTTGTAGTTTTGAGGTTATTGAGTATTCACCCGTTAAGCCATTATTTGGAATTATAAATTCACCAGCAACAGATCCAAATTCGTTCAGCTTTAAATCTACTTTTTTGACTTCTTGAT
>Ga0233426_10004709_pt1 | contig 10108 bp, 6 predicted proteins | sample SI_118_April2016_6_FD_179875 | JGI IMG/M metagenome (GOLD analysis project Ga0233426, IMG submission 179875) | Seawater microbial communities from Saanich Inlet, British Columbia, Canada - SI_118_April2016_10_MG | ecosystem: Environmental > Aquatic > Marine > Inlet | place: Canada: British... | reverse complement strand
TGTATTTCAATATCGCTTGCTTGACCCTGAAATCCACCAGATGGTTGGTGGGTCATAATTCTTGCATTAGGAAGACAATATCTTTTATTTCTTGCTCCTGCTGTTAACAAAAGAGAGCCCATGCTAGCCGCTTGACCAATACATACAGTAGAAACATCAGGCTTTATATATTCCATAGTGTCGTATATTGATAAACCAGAAGTAACCACCCCCCCCGGAGAATTAATATACATGGATATATCTTTTTTTGGATTTTCAGCTTCTAGAAATAACAATTGTGCACATACTAAAGAAGCAATCCCGTCATCTATGGGTCCAACTAGAAAAATAATTCTTTCCTTTAACAATCTTGAATAAATGTCATATGATCTTTCGCCTCTACTTGTTTGTTCAACAACCATAGGAACGAGAGCTGACTTTTCATCAGTAGTATTAAAAGAATTATAAAAGTTGTTAGACATCATTTAAATGACTCCTCAAAAATAAATTATTATTATTTCTTATCTGTTTTTTTTACTTTAGTTGTTGTTTTTTTTGACACTTTACCTGTAACTAATTTATTTGATTTTTTTGCTTTCGCAGCCTCTTTTTTTAAATCTAATTCTTCTTGTTTATAGAGCTCTTCAACTGTCACAGTTTTTTCTTTTGTGCTTGCTAATTCCATAATAAAATCAATTATTTTATCTTCAAATATTGGTCCAGAAAGTTGCTGTTGAGCATCAGGATTATTCTTGAAATAATCCATTACCTGTTTTTCTTGACCAGGATATTTTTGTATTTCTTTCATCATAGCATTTCTAGTATCTTCTTCTTCAACTTTGATATTATTTTTTCTACCAATCTCAGAAAGTAAAAGTCCTAGCCTTACTCTTCTTTTTGCTATTTCAGATGCATCCAGCTTTTCATCCTTCGACATGCCTTTATCTGCCTCTGGTTCATTGTCATGATCATGTTCAGCATGATTATGATCAATGTCTGGTTTTGCGTTTGGATTCATTGCTTTACATATACTATTATATTCTTCTTTTTCAAGGGTCTCAGGAAGCTCAAAAGAAACAGTTTCTGCTAATTTGTCTAATATCTGTCTTTTAGATTTTTCTCGGCTAGCTTGATCATGTTGTTTAGACATTTGTTCAGACACAGCTTTTTTTAAGGCGTTTAAATCTTCCATTCCTAAAGTTTTTGCAAAGTCATCATTAATTTTAACATCAACATCTTCTTTTATTTCGCTGATAGTTGTTTCAAAATTAGCTTTTTTTCCTGCTAAATTTTTAGCTTGATAGTCATCTGGAAAAGTAACTTTAACGTCAATTGTTTTACCTTTTACGGCTCCAACCAAACCATCTTCAAACCCAGGAATAAATGTATTTGATCCAAGTTTTAAGTTATGGCCTTTAGCTTCACCACCTTCAAATGCTTTACCGTCGACTGTTCCTAAGAAATCAATAACAACAGTGTCACCAACTTTTGCAGCCCTATTTTGTTTTATTAGGGCAGTACCAACATTTTCTTTAGCTATTTTTTCTACAGCATCCTCAATTTCTTTATTACTAATCTTAACAACGGGCTTAGTAATATCCAGACTGGATAAATCAGGAATTTCAAATTCGGGCATGATCTCAACAGATAATTTTGCTTTCAAGTCTTCGCCGTCCTCAAAAGAAACAATTTCAATTTTTGGCTGAGAAGATGGCGTAAGTTTATTTTTTTCCATAGTCTCTTTAGTAGCACTATCAACAGATTCTCTAACCACTTCACCAAGGACCTGTTTTCCAAACCTGTTTTTTACAACTGAAACTGGAACTTTTCCTGGTCTAAAACCAGGAAGATTAGCCTCTTTAGCAATGTTAACAAGTTTTTCATCAACTAACTTACTAATATCTGAACTAGTTATAATAACTTCAAATTCACGCTTTAAACCTTTTGACAAAGTTTGAGTAATTCCCATATTATTAGACCTTTTTTAAATTCCTAATTCGATTGTATTTACATGATGTTGGTGCGGGCGAAGGGACTTGAACCCCCACACCTTGCGATACAAGAACCTAAATCTTGCGCGTCTACCAGTTCCGCCACGCCCGCATATTAATCAAACTATATATAATTTAATTAATAGCTAACTTAGGAATGCCTAAACGTCAAGCTAGAATCAAAAAAATGAGCTGGGGCGAGTGACCGGCTTCGAACCGGCGACCTCAGGTACCACAAACCCGCGCTCTAACCAACTGAGCTACACCCGCCATACTTCATTATAATGTTAAAATACTTTAACATTAATTAAATAATTTTAATTATTAATAAGTCATGTATAAGTATTTAACAATTCAAATTTAATCAAGGTTTTATTATAGTGGAAAAAAATTTTTATAAAATTGCTGATAGGAACAATAATCTAGGAACAGAAACCGCATTTACAGTTTTGGCAAAAGCCAACAAATTAGCATCTGAAGGTAAAGATGTTATAAATTTAGGAATTGGACAACCAGATTTTCCTACCCCACCACATATAGTTGAAGCTGGTATAAAGGCTCTAAAAGATGGACATCACGGCTACACTCAATCAACAGGAATACCAAAACTAAGAGAAGCTGTATCAAATGATATTTTTAGACGACATAATGTAAACGTTTCACCAGATAAAATTTTAATAGTTCCTGGAGGAAAAGTAATTATATTTTTTTCAGCTATGTTGTTAGGTGAAAAAAACAAAGAAATTTTATACCCTAATCCTGGCTTTCCAATATATGAATCTGCAATTAATTACTCCGGTGCAAAAGCAATCCCTTATAAACTTAGTGAAAGTATGGGTTTTTCTTTTTCAGCTGACGACCTACTCAACAAAATTAACGATAAAACCAGCTTAGTTATTATAAACAGCCCGGCAAATCCAACTGGTGGCGTTGTACCTAAGAAAGAATTAGAAAAACTTGCAAAAGGTTTGATGGATTTTCCAAATGTCACTCTAATGAGTGATGAAATTTACGATCAATTTTGTTTTGGTGAAAATAACTTTACCTCGATGTTAACTTACCCTGAAATTAGAGAGAGGCTTATAATATTAAATGGATGGTCTAAAACATATGCGATGACTGGATGGAGATTAGGTTACGGTATATTTCCTAAAAAACTATATGATATAGCTGAAAAACTAGCTGTTAATATACATTCTTGTGTAAACGCTAGTGCTCAATTTGCTGCATTAGAAGCATTACAAGGTCCACAAAACTGTGTTACAGACATGAACAACACATTCAAAAGAAGAGCTGAAATAATGCAAAATAGCCTTAATAAAATAGAAGGGTTTAGCTGTCAAAAGCCTAACGGCGCTTTTTATTGTTTTCCAAACATAACTGGTACAAACAAAACTTCAACTGAAGTACAAAATCTGCTTTTAGATAAATTAGGAGTAGCCACAGTTGCTGGACCATCTTTTGGTGAGTACGGAGAAGGATTTTTAAGGCTTTCCTGCGCGAGCTCTGATGAATCTATTGAAGAAGCCACAATGAGAATAAAAAGTATTTTTTAAATATTTTTGCTTAATTTTTAATCATTTTTTTTTAAATTATACAAATTTTCAAATGTTATTTGAGAATTTGTTGTAAATAATAAATATATATTTTTGAAGGATACAATATATGAAAAAAATTGAAGCTATTATTAAACCGTTCAAGTTAGATGAAGTCAAAAATTCATTATCTCTCATTGGCATACAAGGTCTTACTGTATATGAAGCTAAGGGTTTTGGTCGTCAAAAGGGTCATACTGAATTATATAGAGGGGCTGAATATGTTGTCGATTTTTTACCAAAAGTGAAAATTGAAATAGTTGTTGACAACGACCTTGTTGAACCAGCTATCGAATGTATAGAACAGTCTGCGAAAACTGGTAGAATTGGTGATGGTAAAATTTTTGTGTCATCTATTGATCAGGCTATCCGTATTAGAACGGGTGAAAAAGGTAACGAAGCAATTTAATTTATAAATGGAGTAATCACAAGATGTCAGACGCTAAAAAAATTATAGATATTATCAAAGAAAAAGAAATTCAATTTGTAGATCTTCGTTTCACCGACCCAAGAGGTAAAATGCAACATGTATCTCAACATGTTAGTACTATTGACGAGAAAAGCCTTTTGGAAGGGTTTATGTTTGACGGTTCTTCAATTGCAGGTTGGAAGGCTATAAATGAGTCTGATATGAAGCTTATGCCAGATTGTTCAAGAAGTATAGTTGATCCTTTCTTCTCACAACCAACATTATCAATTTTTTGTGATGTTTTGGATCCAATATCTGGAACTCCTTACGAAAGGGATCCTAGATCAACTGCTAAACAGGCTTTATCCTATATGAGTTCAATCGGTATAGGTGACACTGCATATTTTGGTCCTGAACCTGAGTTTTTTGTTTTTGATGATGTTAAATATGAAGCTGAAATGCATTCTGCGTCTTACACAATAGATTCTTCTGAAGGACCATACAACTCAGGAAAAAATTTTGAAGAAGGTAACATGGGCCATAGACCTGGCATCAAAGGTGGGTACTTTCCAGTACCTCCAGTTGATTCTGCTCAAGATTTAAGAAGCGAAATGGTTCTATCACTTGTTGATATGGGAGTTCCAATGGAAAAACATCATCACGAAGTTGCGCCATCACAACACGAGCTAGGAATGATGTTTGGAACATTGATTGATACTGCCGACAACGTCCAGTTATATAAATATGCAGTTCATAATGTAGCTCATTCTTTTGGTCAAACAGCTACTTTTATGCCTAAACCAGTTGCAGGTGATAATGGTACTGGTATGCATTGCCACCAGTCAATTTGGAAGGATGGTAAGCCTTTGTTTGCTGGTAACCAATATGCTGAGCTTTCAGAAATGTGTTTGCACTACATAGGTGGGATTATTAAGCATGCTAAAGCACTCAACGCTTTCACTAACCCATCAACTAATTCATATAAAAGATTGATACCTGGTTATGAAGCACCTGTAATTTTAGCATATTCAGCTAGGAACAGATCAGCTTCTTGCAGAATACCTTTTACTGACAGTCCAAACGGCAAACGAGTTGAAGTAAGATTTCCTGATGCTACGGCAAACCCTTACTTAGCATTTTCTGCCATGTTAATGGCTGGTTTAGACGGTATTCAGAACAAAATTGACCCTGGTAATGCGATGGATGAAGACTTATATGAGCTTCCTGCTAGTGAACTTGCAAGTATACCTACGGTTTGTGGCTCTTTAAGAGAAGCACTTGATGCGCTAAGAGAAGACATGTCTTTTTTAACAAAGGGTGATGTTTTCACCGAAGACCAAATTGAAGCTTATATTGATTTAAAGATGGAAGAGGTTGTACAGTTTGAACATGCTCCTCACCCAGTTGAATTTAAAATGTATTATTCTAGTTAATTTCAAATATATGAAAAAAACCCAACAATAAGTTGGGTTTTTTTTGTTTTCAAATAATATTATTACTGCTAAATGTTGTATCCTATTTATTAATTAATACTAGATAATGTGATAAAAAAAATTTATGAAAGAAAATCTATTAAACCAAAATCCTTATTCAGCTTCAGAGATTGAAGTTTTAGAAGGCCTCGAACCTGTCCGTCACAGACCTGGAATGTATATCGGTGGAACAGATCAAAATGCTTTACACCATTTAGCTGTAGAGATAATTGACAATTGTATGGACGAAGTTGTTGCGAAGCACGCAACCATTATAAAGGTGGAACTCTTAGAAGATAACTTTATAAAGATAAGTGATAATGGTAGAGGTATCCCTATTGATAATCACCCAAAATTTAAAAACAAATCCGCATTAGAAATAATTATGACTACATTACATTCTGGCGGCAAGTTTTCAAATAAAAATTATACAACATCTGGAGGTTTGCATGGTGTTGGAGCATCAGTTGTAAACGCTCTTTCGGAGCATATGAAAGTAGAAGTAATAAGGTCAGGATTTTTGTATAGACAAGAGTTTTCAAAGGGATTACCTACCACGGCACTCTCAAAAATAGAGCCTACAAAACAATCTAATGGAACAATAATAACATTTAAACCAGATAATACTATCTTTGTAGACACCCATATTTTTAGTCCTGAAAAAATTTATAAGATTTTAGAATATAAGGCATATCTTGTTGCAGGAGTTCAAATTGATTGGAAATGTCACTCTTCATTATTAACTAACAGCAGCACCATACCTACATCAAAAAAATTATGTTTTTTGGATGGATTAAGCGAATATATTCATTCTAAAACATCTAAAACTCCAATGTACACAACTTCATCTTTTAAAGACAATGTTAAAATAGAAGAAGAAACTGTAGAATGGGCAATTCGATGGTTTGTTGAAAATGAAAATAGTTTTGTAGAAACGTTTTGTAACACTGTTCCTACTCCTCTTGGTGGAACTCATGAATTAGGTTTCAGACAAGCTTTAACAAAAGGTATAAAAAATTTTGCAATTATAAAAGGTTTTAAAAAAGCTAATGAGCTTGTTTACGATGATTTAATGCTTGCAACTGGTTCAATATTATCTGTTTTTGTTAAAGACCCTCAATTTCAAGGACAAACAAAAGAAAAACTAGTTAATTCATCAACTACCAAACTTGTAGAAACAGCCATTAAAGATAGGTTTGAAACCTGGCTGTCTAATGACACTGAAAAAGGTGAAGCGATCCTTAACAGAACAATTAGCTATTATGAAGAAAGAAAAAGAAAGAAAAAAGAAAAAGATGTATTAAGAAAAACAATAACAAAGAAAATTCGTTTACCAGGTAAATTAGCAGATTGCTCTAGTAATAAATTTGAAGAATCTGAACTTTTTATTGTAGAAGGTGATAGTGCTGGAGGATCTGCTAAACAAGCTAGAGACAGGAAAACGCAAGCTGTTCTTCCCTTAAAGGGTAAAATTCTAAATGTAGCCAGCGCTTCAAACGAAAAAACTGCTCAAAACCAAGAAATCAACGATTTAAAACAAGCAATGGGATTAAATCATAATTCTTCTAAATATATTGATAGTTTGAGATACAACAAAATCATAATAATGACAGATGCAGATGTTGATGGCGCTCACATTGCTGCTTTACTTTTAACTTTTTTTTATAATAACTTTCCTGAGATTATAGAAAAAGGCAATTTATACTTAGCTCAACCACCTTTGTATAGAATTACTCTAAATGGTAAATCATTTTATGCACAAACAGAAGATGCTAAAAATGCTATTATAAATGATAAATTTTCTGGAAAAGGTTTAGTTAGTCGGTTCAAAGGATTGGGAGAAATGCCTCCATCTCAATTAAAAGAAACAACTATGAATCCTCAAACAAGAGTTTTATTGAAAATCACACTCCCTAAAAGAGATATAAATGAAGCAGATGACAGGAGATTAGTTGACGAATTAGTTAATATTCTTATGGGAAAAAAACCTGAGCTTCGTTTTAAATATATTCAAGAAAACGCTAATTTAGTCTGTGAATACGATATATAATTAAGTCGCTCTAATTAGTTTTAATTGACTTTTGGGGATAAGAAAGCAATAAAGTTTAAAATTAGTAATTAAGGAATATTTGTGAGCTTTGAAAAATTAGGTTTATGTTCAGAAATTTTAAAGTCTATTAAAGAAAAAGGCTATGTAAATCCAACTGAAATTCAAGAAAGAGCAATTCCACAAGTTTTGATGGGAAGAGATTTGCTTGGGTGTGCACAAACTGGAACTGGTAAAACTGGATCCTTTATAATGCCTATAATAGAAATATTAAACACAGGTAAAGCTAAATCTAGAATGCCAAGGTCTTTAGTATTAGCTCCTACAAGAGAGTTAGCAATGCAAGTTTCTGAAGAATTCAACTTAATAAATAAACATTTAAGACTTCAAATGGCATTATTAATTGGGGGTATTTCTTTTGTTGAACAAGATAATAAATTAGCCAAAGGTGTAGATGTACTAATCGCCACTCCCGGCAGACTTTTAGATCATATGGAAAGAGGCAAAGTAATATTAAAAGATTTAAAAATACTTGTAATAGATGAAGCAGACCGAATGCTTGATATGGGCTTTATTCCTGATATAATAAAGATCAATAAAATGTTGCCCAAAATAAGACAAACATTATTTTTTTCGGCTACTCTTTCTAATGAGATACGAAACATTGGAAAAAATTTTCTTATAAATCCTAAAGAAATTTCAATTAGCCCTCATTCAAGCACGTCCTCAAATATCGAAAGTTTTTTGATTAAGACCATTAAAAATAATAAATTAAACGATTTAAGAAAAATATTAAATATTGAACAGGTTAAAAATGCAGTAATTTTTTGCAACAGAAAAGTAGATATTAATAAAGTTAACACATTTTTAAAAAGATATAATTTTAAAACAGTTTGTCTTCATGGCGATATGAGCCAAAGTTCTAGAATACAATCTCTTGAGGATTTCAAAGATGGTCTAGCCAAAATTTTAATTGCTTCCGACGTAGCAGCTCGAGGAATAGATGTGGCTGGTTTAAGCCACGTGTTTAATTATGATGTTCCTATTAACCCTGAAGATTATGTTCATCGAATTGGAAGAACTGGAAGAGCTGGACTTAAAGGAAAGGCTTTTACTTTTTGTGAAGATGGTGGTGAAAAAAATATTTTAACAATTGAAAAGTTAATTAAAAAAAGTATTCAAATATACCATTTAAATGATATTAATTCAGAAAGCACTGATTTTAAAAACATATCTTCGGAACAAAACAATCAAAAAATTAAAGAAACAAACAAGAAAATTAAGAAAGTTTATTTTCTTCCTATTGAAAACTTTATAAATTTTAAAGAAAGCGGTCAGATTCCAAATTTTTTGACTAAAAAATAAATTTTAAATTAGAGCTTTATTTACTATCTCAGATAAATCTGATGATATCGGTTGATCAGAAATATCTTTAAGAGCTTTTTTCATTTTATTTTTTCTTATTTCATCGTAATTAGTAAATCTAGTTAACGGTAAAACTAATCTTGCAGCAGCTTGAGGGTTATTTTTATCAATCAAGCTAACTTGCTTAGATATAAAGTTATAACCAGATGAATTATTGGCATGAAAAAGTAAAGCATTATCTCTCTGAAATGTGCCTAAGACTGATCTAATTTTATTAGGATTTTTGTACTCAAAGGCTTCATGCGATAACAAGTCATTTATAAAATTTAATCCTTGACCTTCTACGTTTAATATAGACATTAATTCAAACCATTTCTCTATTACTAAGCTATCTTCTTTCCATTTTAAGTAGAACTTATCTAAGAAATTAAATGGTATATCTTTTCCATAAACACATAAAGATTTGAGTCCAGATATTGACAATGTCATATTTTTACTTGAGGTGATTTTTTTAGCTAAATTAACACCTACCTCATTATTAATTAGTACTAAGTAATTTAGTATTTTTGCTAGTAAAGCTCTTTCCCCTTCTTTTGTATCATCTTCAATATCGTTATGATAGAGATCAAAAGCCTTGATTTCCAGAACATCCTTAAGAGCATTTCCAATTATAATCATAAGTTTTTTTCTTTTGTTAAAAACCTCAATTGGATCAGAAACATCTAAAAAATTTTCAAATGTATTTCTAGATGGAATTTCAAATAAATGGGAAAGCAAAGAAGTATTTAAAGATTTTTTAGGTAATAAATCTTGTAAAACAGGGATTATGGAAGAAAGAGTATTTTTATTTAAATAACTATCTAAAAATAGATTTTGAATAGCATCCCATTTATTAAAACCATCACTATCAAATTTTAAAATCTTTAGATAATCATCATTTGTTAAGTCGGTTTTTAAAATAACTGGGGCAGAAAAATTTCGTAATAAAGAAGGAGTAAACTCTGAAGTTTTAGAATAGACATTCATATTATCATAACTTTTAGACAATAAATAAACATGTTCAAATTTTAATTCTGAATTATTTATCTTAAACTTAATTAAAGATCCATTTTTATCAATTAATGATATTTTTATTGGAATGGGTAATTCACTCGGTTCATTATTTATTGATTGTGAGATATTAAAATGGCAACCATTTTTAATTTTTGTTCTTAATATATCTACTTTTGGAGTTCCTGATTGGCTATACC
>Ga0233426_10004704_pt1 | contig 10116 bp, 13 predicted proteins | sample SI_118_April2016_6_FD_179875 | JGI IMG/M metagenome (GOLD analysis project Ga0233426, IMG submission 179875) | Seawater microbial communities from Saanich Inlet, British Columbia, Canada - SI_118_April2016_10_MG | ecosystem: Environmental > Aquatic > Marine > Inlet | place: Canada: British... | reverse complement strand
TCCGTGTTAAATAGTTTTTTAAGCAAAAACATTTTGGAGAATGTTGGTGGACACTTCAAGCTGCAATATTTCTACAGGTCAATTTTTCACCACACTGAATTTACAGCAGTATACGGACGTAATCGATTTTACCGGTACCGTTACAGCAGAAGTAAAAAATAAAGATATAGAGTCTTTTTTGCATCACCATTTTCCCGCCAATGATGTGCCTAAAAATGTTAGAGATAATTTTTTTAAAGTTCTGTATCGCTATATACCGAACAAAGACTGTAAAAGTGTAGATATTACCCCTATATCAAATGAGCTTAACGAGTCCTTGGTCTTAGCGGATGCTCGATGTATTGCGGATGTTCATGTTAAATATTTAGGAAATATGGGTGTAAAAATGGCTTTATCCATCCCAGTCATTATGCATAACAAACTATGGGGTATCGTTGCTTGCCAAAACAAACAGCCCACCTATTATCACCCAAGTGATAGAGTCAATAGCCGCTTATTGGTTGATAATTTTTCAATGCAGGTTGCCTTATTAGAAGCGCGAGAAAAAAATCGAAGACAACAAGACTTGTTGGAGCTTAACAATGAGCTTGAAGAGCAAATCAAATCGTTTAATACCTTACCTTCTTTGTTTAAAAAAAATGGTTTGGACTTGAATAAAAAAATGGATACCTTGGGGTTTGCGGCGTACATTGAAGGGGAAATGATTTGTGTTGGTAAAACACCGTCTAAATCAGAAATCAAAACACTATATAATTGGCTTATTAAAAAAGGTAGTAGTTATGTCATTCAAATTGATGATGTCGTTGATGAACTCCCAGAAGCATCATCATATACCTGTCCTGTATACGGCGCCTTATTAGTGAGATTTTTGAAAACAGACCTTGGGTTTGTGATGTTTTTTAGGGATGAGTTTGTAAAGTCAATTACCTGGGCTGGTAATCCAGATGAGTTGATAAAAATATACGGCAGTAAGAGCAAATATTATCCCAGATCCTCCTTTTCTTCTTGGCGCCAGACGGTAAAAGGAAAAAGTAAGCCTTGGGAAAAAGACACCGTTGATTTTGCTGAAATGTTTCGGCAAGTGATAGCTGATAAATGGTTACAATTGATGTTGCATGAAAAATTAAGATTAGACCATCTTACTAAAGTGTATAACCGCAGCTACTTGGATGAGTATATTAACAACACAAAAAAAGAGCGCCGTAAAAATAACTTACCCATTTCTGTTGCGATGCTTGATATAGATGATTTCAAAAAACTCAATGACACCTATGGCCATCCTTTTGGCGATCGAGTGTTAAAAGAGATTGCTAGCATTTTTAAGCATGGAGTTCGCGCTGAGGATATTGTTTGTCGATATGGTGGTGAGGAATTTCTAGCAGTACTTGAAAGCTGTAGCCAAGACATGAGTAAGAGAATCATGCAAAAGGTACTGGATATAATTAGAAATACAATTTTCAAGAACGCAGACAATAAGGAAATCCGCTCCACCGCGTCTATTGGTATATCAATATTAGATAACAATAAAAAAGCCCTAACCACCATTATAAAAGAAGCTGACAACGCATTGTATGAAGCTAAGAGTTTGGGTAAAGATCGGGTGGTCGTCTATAACCCAAAGCAAAAAGGCGACGCTGAATGAGCTTATCTTCAGAATTAAAAGAATCTACCAGCGCGTATCATGTTAAAGCTGAAAAGCACCCTTGGGTGCGTATGCTCATGAAAAAGGAGCTGACTTTAACAGCTTATTATCAATATTTAAGTAGATTGCTTCCTGTATACCAAGCGTTAGAAAATGCATTAATTGACGCTCCCGTTGATTTGGCGTTTGATAATCGTCTCATGCGCACCACTAAAATTAAACAAGACCTAGATTATCTAAGACACTTAGGGATGAATACCATCTCTTTAGAAGATGGTGCATATGGTGCTTATATGAAAACTTTACCGAATAAACCATGGCCTAGCTTGGTTGGACATGTTTATGCTCGCTACTTTGGTGATATGCAAGGCGGACGTTTTATCAAAAACATATTGAAAGCACATTATCACATAGAGGATGAAGGCCTGAATTTTTATGATTTCAATACGTTTTATGATGCTTATCCCGAAGGCATTGGTATGTTGCGCAGCACAATTGACGCCTTAAACCTTTCTAACACAGAGCGGAGTGATGTTATTAAAAGTGCAAAAAAAGCTTTTGTGCTTACCTACCAAACGATGACGGAGTCTCTTAATTAAACTTAGTTAGATATAGGGGAGGCTTACCGGATAATCAACATTTATTTGATTTTATCATTTAATTTGATGAAGCATCATTACAAGAAAACTTTGTTTATTGGTTAGAAGAGCACCTCCCTAGTATCTTTGCAAGATTTCGCCGAGGTTCAGGTGATAGGGTTGGCCCGTCAGAGGGATTTGATGGTATCGTTCCAAAATAATTGCTACGACAGGCCATCAATCAGCAAAATCAATAAAAATCCCCAAAAGAAGCAACTGGTGACCCAGGGTGTTTCTGTGGGTGATTCATGAGCCTCTACCAATAATTCTTCAGTAACGAGATAAAGGAGCGCGGCCACACCAAAGGCTAGAAAGGCGTCTAAATAGATATTAGACAAATGGGATAGTATCAAAGCACCCAACGTGCTTCCCAATGGAATGAGTAAAGCTAGAGCGCCTGCTATAGCTAGCTTTGTAGTGAGCCCTACACCTCTTTTTCCTAAGGTTGCTGTTGTTGAAAGCCCTAAAAAGAGGACTTCAATAGCCAGGGCGACCGCAATTAAAATGCCCCCTTGTGTCCCGGCTAAAAATGCAATACCAATGAGTACACCATCAATAAAGACATCAATACCTACAGCCCCAACAAGCCCCAAAGAAATATCAGCACCTGGTTTTCCTTTTGACTCTAAAGCTTTGGTTAGTTTTTTTAAATAAAGCATCAGTAAAACACCAAGGCTAAACCCAATAACCAAAGCGAGAGGGTGATTATCAGCCCCAAGTTTTGGTAATAACTCTTTAGCTACTGCTGCAAAGACAACACCCGCTGCAAGGTGTTGGGTTGAAGAAATAATACGTCTTGAAGGTTGGTAAAATGTACCCATCGCGCCGCCAATGACTAAAGCTAGTGCCGGGATAAAAGTAAATATTCCTCCAATCACTCTGGCTCTCCCTGACGAACCTATTGATTAATATACAGTAACCGCTAATATCCTCTTATACAAGGTAAAAGGTGAGGCAAGTTATGAAGCTTAAAAATAAACGGGTATTGATTACAGGAGCATCTAGCGGAATTGGGGAGGCGTGCGCGCATCAGTTTGCAAAAGCTGGGGCACATGTGTTGTTGTGTGCAAGGCGCTTTAAAAAAATTGAGACATTAGCCCGTACACTCGAGGAAAAATACGGTATAAAAGCCCACCCCTTTGAGTTGGATGTGCGCTCAAATGATAAGGTAACTAAAGCTATAGCCAACCTACCAGATGCCTGGAAGCAGATAGATATTTTATTAAATAATGCAGGGCTTGCAGCGGGTCTTGAGACCATTCAAGAAGGTAATGTCGATGATTGGGATGCAATGATGGATACCAATGTAAAAGGCCTTTTATATATGACGCGTGCAGTATTGCCACAAATGGTGGCGCGTGAATCAGGACATATCATTAATATTGGCTCCATTGCTGGTCATGAAGTTTATCCCAAAGGTGGTGTTTATTGTGCGAGCAAGCATGCAGTTAAAGCTTTAACCAAAGGGTTACGGCAAGACGTGTTAGGTACTAATATTCGGGTGAGTAGTGTCGATCCAGGTGCTGTAGAAACTGAGTTCAGCTTGGTGCGCTTTAAAGGCAATGAGCAAAGAGCCGATGCAGTATACCAGGGGTTTCAGCCTTTAACAGCAGAAGATGTTGCAGATGCCGTTTGTTATTGTGCATCAAGACCGCCTCATGTAAACATTAGTGAGATTTTAATTATGCCAACAGCGCAAGCCGCGGCGTCAATGACTTCACGAAAAGGTAGCTGAGTTGGACTTTTCTAAAAAGCTGGTTACACTTTTGATAACTTAATTAAGTCATAAAGGAATATTATGTATACGGGAAATTATGTGTATCACCACGATGAGCAATCGTTATTAGGATATCTCGCATATGATGATAACAAAAGTGGTAAAAGGCCTGCAGTATTGGTTGTTCATGATTGGTCTGGTCGCAATGAGTTTGCTTGTAAAAAAGCTGAATATTTAGCGGAGTTAGGATATTTGGGGTTTGCTATTGACGTTTATGGTGAAGGACGAGTAGGCGACTCTGTTGAAGAAAAGCAAGGGCTGATGATACCGTTTGTGAATGATCGCTTATTGTTACTTAAAAGACTTCAAGCAGGGCTGGATGCGGTTTTACAACTATCAGAGGTAGATACAAGCCGAGTCGCTGTTATTGGTTTTTGCTTTGGTGGGTTGTGCGCTTTAGATTTAGCTAGAAGTGGTGCTGACTTAAAAGGCGCTGTTAGTTTCCATGGCTTATTGAATAAACCTGACGGATTTAAAGATGCAGCGATAAAGGCAAGTATATTGGCTCTGCATGGTTATGATGATCCAATGGTGTCACCTGAGCAAGTAAACGTGTTTTGTGATGAAATGACAGAAGCAGGTGCTGACTGGCAGGTGCATATGTATGGCCATACCAAGCATGCATTTTCAAATCCAAATGCACATGACGAGTCATTGGGTACGATATATGATCCAAAAGCTGAGCAACGTTCACTGCAGGCAATGAAAAACTTTCTTGCTGAGCAATTTAAGTAAGGGTATACGTTATGTCACATGGATCGGTGATTTTTGATTTAGCTGAAGAACTTGGTAAGGTCTTAACTTCGAGAAAAGTACGCTGTGGGGTAGCAGAGTCTTGCACAGGGGGTGAGCTATCCTCAATCATTACATCAATACCTAATTGCTCAAATTGGTTTGATAGAGGCTTTGTAACCTATAGCAATGAATCCAAAACAGACATGCTTGGCGTGCCTCCCACTATTATCCGTAAAAATGGAGCCGTCAGCGAGCAAACTGCAAAGGCAATGGCTGAAGGGGTGATTGCACATAGTGATGTGGATGTAAGTGTTGCCATTACCGGCATTGCAGGTCCTGGGGGTGGAACTAAGTCTAAGCCTGTTGGTACAGTTTGGATTGCTTGGGCCGGTGACTTACAGCAAACCTTCAGCCACTGCTATCATTTTGAAGGTAACCGGCCAGCAATTAGATACCAAGCTATCCAAGTGGCTTTAGAAGGGTTAATAAAACGTTGCGATCTAGCCTCACACCCGATAGCCCGCAAGAAAAGTAAAGAGCGATATTTCTTTGCATTGGTACCAAGCAAAGAAGTCGCGGATTTGATGTATAAGCAAGCTAAATTACAATTTGATGAACCAGGGGTGAAGCTTGTTCCAAAGCCTAACCTACATCTAACCTTAAGTTATTTAGGGAATGTACCACCTGACTTTTTGCAAGAAGCCATGCGTATTGCTTCACCTTTAAAAACAAAAGCCTTTGACTTGAGTATTAATCAAACTGAAGTGTGGACCAGAAAAAAAATAGGCGTACTAGAAACCAACAAGCCACCAAGTGAGTTCTTACAGCTGGTAGAGAACCTTAATCACAACTTGATTTCAGCCGGGTACAGACCACCTAGCAGGCCATTTTTACCCCATATAACCGTCGTTAAAAAGTGGCCTGAAAAGCAAGTTAAGCGAGCTATGGAGCCAATATATTGGTCAATAGACTCATTTTGTTTGATGAAATCAACCAGTAAAAAAGGCAGTGTTCACTATGAAGTTATTGCTGAATGGCCTCTTAGCAAAGGTAAGTCTAAAGCGAGCGAATAGTCGATTTGAGCAACTAAAAATCCGTTCGGGCTGCGGAGGCGCTTAGCGCCGTCTCGAAGGCTGGGTAAGCTGCAAGCCTTTCGAGACAACAGCTATACTGGCTCCTCAGGGTGAGCGGGGGGCTGCTTATCAGAGTAGCGAGAGTGGTGTTTTTGCCCAGCCATCTTGACCTTAACTACAAGTCCTAGCTATTATGATTTACTCTTTCATTTAATAGGATGTAAGTTTCGATGGACAAATATTCACAAATTACAAAAGACATTAGCAAACAACTCGGTGCTTTTAATAAAGAAATGCCAGATGTTATGGCAGGTTTTGGTGCGTTATCAAAAGCTGCAACCAAAGATGGTGTTTTGGATAAAAAAACCAAAGAATTGATAGCGATGTCATTGGCAGTAGCGAATCACTGTCAGGGTTGCATTGGGTTTCATGCACAAACGCTGGTTAAATTAAATACGTCTAGGGAAGAGCTGCTGGAGACCTTATCAATGGCTATCTATATGGGTGGAGGACCTTCTTTAATGTTTGCAGCTGAAGCATTAGAAGCTTTTGAAGAGTTTAGTCAGTAATATTTACCCTTCCGCCATAGCGCATAGCGCGACGGCGGATGAAGGCTTAACCTAAATCAGGCAATCCACCCTGATGTTGCATTTGTTTTGGGCGATTAAAGAGGGGGTTTCCTCCTTCATTGCTCGCTTGATGATTTGCTTGAGGGTTTTTGTCACAAGGATACTGCTTAGTTAATCCTGCAAGAGCAACTTTCGATACCGACATTTTGTCTTTTTCGTTTTTAGATCCTGGTAGGTTGCTATAGGTTTGTTGTATCAACTCGTTCATTTGTTCAGCGCTCAATTTGGTGCTGGAAGGCATGCAAAATAAAGGATGGCCCCCAGTTGCTGCGGATTCATTGGCAAGAGACAATGATTCGAGAACATTTTCACTGGTTAAAATCAATATATTTCGAGCAGAGCGCGCCCAAGCTTGGGATTCTGGGTCGGATTTCATTTCCATCTTAGGGATGTTGCTGGCTATATTCATGAAATGGTCCATGGTATCAGCCATTGAAAACGATGAAATTGCAGTTAAAACAACCAGTAAAAATATACGCTTCATATCAGCCCTCATTTAGCTAGATAGTTCTGCCCCAATGGATTGTAACTCACTGAAGCTTAAAAGATCATATTGTACAGGATTTGCAGGACAAATCATCACCCCGCACTCAAGAAACGTACTAACCCCATTTCCAAGTATTAATAGAAGGAAAAGTATCATTAACCCTGTAACAAGCTTCCTTGTTTTTTCAACCTTCGGCTGAAAAGCGTTGTTCATACATAACCCAATGCCGACAAGACCAACAATAAACATAAAAACGATGGCAGACCAATTATATAAGTGCAGGCCCAACAATGGAGGCCCAAAACCGGGATCACCAGGAGCAACATGCAAAAATACTTGTCTTAGGGCGACACTAAACCCTAACACAGAGGTGAGGAGCATCAAGCCATAGTTGCTGGTTTTAATGCCATTTTTAATATTCATACACAAACACAAACCAATCCCGACAAATGCCGTACGTTGCAATAAGCAAAGAGGGCAGGGAAAGTCGTGTCCAATCAGCTGATCAATAAAGGATAAGACCAAAATCGCACAAATAATCAATAGCCCAAATACATTACCAAGGTAATGAAATTTATTCTGCGTCATAAATACCCCAACAAATTGCTGTGAAGGTTAAAGCTCAACATACTGACAAAGAGGCAAAATAAAAACTGTAAAGGGACAAATCGATTGGGCTTAAACACAACTTGAATACCGACGAGTAAATATAATAAGAATACGATGGCTATCATAAAAGACGATTCCTTGTTCATACCAAAATATTAGTTTGTATCTATCTAATTGATTAAGTCTTACCATATAGTAAATGATTTACATCCCATGTTCACCATTATTTTGTGGTTAAAATAATTACACCATGGTCGATTTGTATGATAATGAACTATTTCCACTACCACTGAGATCAAGTATGGCCGGCGTAATACATAAAAGAGAGGCTGATTTTTTAGTGAGTAACTGGGTGTACTTAAACAAAAAACCAATCAATTGATACAAAAAAGTGATGTTGATAAAAGTGTTAATTATGCTGGCGTAAGCACGGCTGCAAAAACATTAGTCGCATCCCTTGAGCGAGCAAGAAATACTTATAGGAATCAAATTATTTCTAAAGAGGCGAAGGATTGTTTTTTAAGTGAATCTAATTTGTAGCCTTGATGCAGCGAAGCGTAATCAAGGAATAGAAACGGACATCACATTTGCATCAAACCCCATGAGGCGATAAAAACCCAAAAGTAAACCCAAGTAGAAGAAAGATAAACAGTCCAAAGGATAATGCAATACGCCAGGTAAGGGCTTTAACGGTGCGCTTTGATTTACCTCCATCACGAACCAAAAAGACCAAGCCACTTCCAAGGCTAACTAATATAATTAACATAACAATAATGATTAAGGCTTTGGTGAACATTTGTTATACTCCACATCCTGATGTACAAGATTTGATTTGATAGAAGGTATTGATGGCTAGTTTAGCTGGTTTTAAGCGACGTTTCACCCCTAATTGGTGGATGACAATCTTAGCAGTGTTATTTATAGGCTTGTTTATACGCTTAGGGTGTTGGCAATTAGAGCGCTCGCACGAAAAAAATGAAATACTCATCAATGAGCAAGCCATGGCGACAAAAGCACCTAAGGCATGGTCACCAACCATGAAACGCCCTGCTAATTATCAACGTGTAACCATACAAGGCCAATACATTGGACCAGACTTACTGCTAGATAACCAACACCACAAACATCAGCTTGGCTACAATGTTATAACGCCTTTGCAACTTGAAAACGGTGAGCTTGTACTGGTTGACCGTGGGTGGGTTGCTGGAGATAAGTTACGTAAACAACTACCTAAGTACAAAACGCCCATGAATAATCAATCTATTGCAGGCTATGTATATTACCCCCCTGAAAAAAGGGTCACATTGGGCCAAATGATAGATAAATCCACAGATAAACAAGTCGTGATTGAATGGGTGGATACAAAAGAATTAAGCCATTTTTTGCAAAAAACAGTCTATCCGTTTATTATTCGCCTGGATGAACAAGTAGAGCATGGTTTTGTAAGAGACTGGCCTTTGGTTTCGATGCCTCCTCAGCGTCATTTGGGTTATGCCGTGCAATGGTTTGCTATGGCATTTGTTTTATTGGTTATTTGGATTGCCCTAAGTGTTAAGAAGTCACAATGAATCAACCTCGTCGTAAATATCTTGTCCCAATTATATTGGTATTGCTTTTTGCAGCACCGGGCCTTGCTGCAATTTTCTTTTTTCAGCATCCCGAGTGGCTTAGTGAAGCGAAAATCAACCGTGGGGCGTTACTGAATCCGCCCATATTGCTAGAAAAAAACAAATCTGATGACAAGTGGGTGTTGCTGTATTGGTCGCCAAGCGACTGTGATGAAACATGTATGAAACACCTTGATAAACTGGCACGGATTCGTCTAGCCTTAGGCAGAAGGCTCTATAATGTTGATGCTAAATTATTACTGGGTAAATCAGCGCGTCCTGTTTCTGCCGCGTTTAAATCCCGGCTAAAAGATCAGGATATAAAGGTAGAAACATTCACAGAGACTGAAGAAATATTAGTCTCAAAGTTACCTAATCAATCAAGTATTTATATTGAAAATCCAAAAGGCTTTTTGGTGATGACATACCCATCTGATGTTATTCCAAAAGATATCCATCATGATTTAAAGCGATTTTTAAATATTAAAGAGCAATAACCCTATGAATGTACAGTTGTTAAAATATATAACGACTCTAGCTATACTGCTAGCTTTGTTTGTAGTAACCCTTGGTGCTTACACCCGTCTTACGGACGCAGGGTTAGGTTGCCCTGATTGGCCTGGTTGTTATGGGCATATGGTATTGCCGAAAGGACAAGACGCGCTTGCTAGTGCACAAGGCGTGTTCCCAGAGACAAAACTAGAGACCCACAAAGCATGGACGGAGATGGCGCACCGCTATGTTGCTGGGAGCCTTGGGTTACTGATTTTAGTCATTTGGGGGATGTCTTTCATTTTATTCCGAAGAGCACGCGCTATACCGATAGGGATTCCTTCTTTTTTAATTGGATTGGTTGTGTTTCAAGCCATGCTTGGCATGTGGACGGTGACATTGAAGCTCTTGCCAATAGTGGTCATGG
>Ga0233426_10004702_pt1 | contig 10118 bp, 6 predicted proteins | sample SI_118_April2016_6_FD_179875 | JGI IMG/M metagenome (GOLD analysis project Ga0233426, IMG submission 179875) | Seawater microbial communities from Saanich Inlet, British Columbia, Canada - SI_118_April2016_10_MG | ecosystem: Environmental > Aquatic > Marine > Inlet | place: Canada: British... | reverse complement strand
CAATTAGAAAGTCTAAAAAAGTTTCAACAAACTGCCCATAACTAATCGCTACTTCTTGAACAGAAATATCCCCGAAGGCATTTGTTTGAGATTCTCTTAAAATTAATTTCTTGTTATCTAAATTAATTCCGTCTGAAAGTAATGAAAGTGGCGGTAATAAAATTTGTTTTACTAAAACATCAATTACTTGATTAAATGATGCTCCAATAATAATTCCTATTGCCATATCCATCATATTACCTTTGACCGCAAACTCTTTAAACTCTTGTAATAATTTCATAATTTATTGAATAAGTTTTAAAGATAATAAATATGTTTATTTACAATTTGTAAAATTAACCAGAGGTTTTTGTTAATCTAGCAAATCTAATCGATGCTATTAAACCTATTATCGAAAATATAACTAACATAAAGTAGACGTATTGATGTCCAATGATTCCTGGATTTTCGTCTAATAGATATCCCATTATTGGTCCTGCAAAAATATCTGGGCTATACCCTACAACTGAAATGATCCCAACCGCAGTTCCTGTTAAAGCAAAGGCGACATTTGCTTCTTTTAAAACTGCAAAATATAATGCTCGTATTGAATACGTTCCAACAGCTAAAATTACTAGAGATAAGAAAAATATAAAATTCATGTCAGGTTTAATAATACCAAAAGAGAAAATTAAAGCGCCAATTAACATAGTAACAAAACCAAAAATTATCCAAAACATATTTTTAGTTCTATCTGCAAGTAAACCGATAGCAATACATACTATTGGCCGTAAATATAATTGTAAAGCACCTACTTCCGCTGCTTCAATTTGATCGTAAAGCATAACTTCTGAAGCATACAAAGAGTAAATATCCGTCACTTTATATCCAACATAAGCACACATTATTATTAACATTAATAACCATATTGATTCATTCTTTAAAACACCCTTAATATTAGTTAGAGTATTTAAAGGCAATTCAAAGTTTGTGTTTTTATCCTCCATGTTTCTAAGGAAAATTAAAACTAACAGCCCGATAAAAGCAACCATAAAAGAAGAAAGTAATATTACATACCTAAAAGCTTCTTGCCGTTCTAAAACTGAAGCTGATTCTATATCATTAGTTAATACTATTGTGAATACAAACACTCCAATACTGCCCATTGATGCAGCTACAATTCCCCTGCCTCCATCTAAAAACCCAAATGCCTTCCCTTGATTATTATCTCCCCCCCATAAACGAGTAGCCTTTATCATTGCTCCCCAAAATAAAAATACACTTGTGAATCCCCAATACCCATACAAAATCTGTAAAGTCTGATATGAAGGATAAGAGGCCAAAACAAGACCTCCTAGAGCAGTTAAAAACAAAGCTGATGACATTAGTTTTCTGGGTGAATATCTGTCTGTTATTACACCTCCATATATGATAATAATGCAACAACACCATACACTGAAAATAAACTTCCTAATTGAAAATTATTCAACTGAAAAACGTCTAAAAATGTAGGTCTAAAAACTCTTGATAAGACATATGGCAAAAAGTAAATAAATTCTCCTGATAGGATCAGAAGAGTAAGAATCAAAAACTTTTTGTTATTTATTTCTCTATTCACTAAAGCCTAAAGTACAATTAAAAACGATTAACCTGGTAAAGGAATATCAACTTATGATCTTAAAAATTGTCAAATAGCTGCCAAAATTTGATAAGTTTCAAACAAAAAGTATCTTAGATAAGTCAAAAATGTTCAACTTTTATCAGATTACGATGGGGATGTAGCTCAGCTGGCTAGAGCGCTTGACTGGCAGTCAAGAGGTCGTGGGTTCGAGTCCCATCTTCTCCACAACATTCTATCGGTTAATAGAAATCTTGTTTAATCTACTTGATTGTTATGAGAACCATCACAAAACCCATCAGGGTTTTGAGTGTTTCCGCAACCACATTTTGGTTTATCAGACATAATTATTTTTTATTCAAATATAATATTAAGACACTTTAGAATGAAACTATATTAAAATTCAAGTTTAAATGTTAGTTTAACCTACTTACGAGGATTAGAAGTTGTTGAATTAAAAGAAGAAGATATGCCTATGGTTTAAATTTTTTCATTTTTTGTAAATATATAGGTCTGTAAAAAAAAGAGACTTGCTTTAAAAAGCAAGTCTCTTTATAAAATTGTAATTATTGGTTAAAAACAAAAGTGATTTAAACAAACATTTTTATGAAAACAATTATCAATTTTATATTTTAAATATTATTTATCCCACCATATTCTGGTTGTAAAATTATCGGCACCTTGTCTTGCAACAGCTGCACCATAATTATCACCATTAGTGGCTTGTTCAGAAACTGGGTATATAAGTCTTCTTGGAATAGTACCTCCCGTTACATTACCATCATAATTAACAGGTGTTAATGTAGGGTATCCGGTTCTTCTCCAGTTATTAAAACTTTCGTACTCGTTTAAAAGAGTAGCAGCCCAATATTGTTCACTGATCATTTCCCATCCTTTAGCCGCGTCATAAGGCTTAGCAGCTAAGTAATCAGCAACTTGAGCATCAGTAATAGCTGCAGTTTTAGGGTAAATAGAACCTAGCATCTGCATAGCTGCTTTTACTCCAGCCTCGTAGTGAGTTTTAGCATCACCAGGAACTGACCAACCTCTAAATGCCATCTCAGCTTTTAAAAGTCTTACTTCAGCATATGAATGAAATACCATAGGAACATCCACGCCTTTTAAATTATCATTTAAAGAAGCATAAATTGAATTGTCAGGAACAGAGTTTCCATCACTACCATTTGGCATACCAATTAAATCTGCAACAGCTGTACTTCCGTCAGATGTTCTTTGAGCCAAAACAGTTAGTCTTGGATCATCACTCATCCAATCCATAAAAGTTTTACTCATTCTTGCATTGCCATCAGCTTGCCATACTTCACCATGTCCGTTTTTATTGATTGAATCAGGTCCATCAGTGTGTCGAACCATTGCTATGTGATCGTTAGAAGTCATAGTTCCAGCAGCAACAGCTTTTTCAGCCCATGCTTTCGCCGTAGCTGAATCCACTTTAGTTAATCTCATGGCAAGTCTAAGCATCATTGAGTTACCCCAAGCTTTCCACTTAGTAGTGTTTCCTTGAAAAATTAAATCAGAACTACCCATAGTAGTGCTAGCTCCAATTTGAGCTACAGCCTCTTCTAACTCCTTAAGCATATCCATATAGATGTCTTGTTGAGCATCGTATTTAGGCTTTAATATACCGTTAATGTACCCTTGTCCTGCTTCACTATAAGGAATATCTCCGTATATATCAGTAAGTCTTGTGAAAGCAAAAACTCTTAATATACGTAGCATACCCATTTCTGATCCACTATTACCTTCAGACGTTAATTGAGCTCTAATATCCTCAATTTCTTTAATTACATCTGGATAATAACGATCCCAAAGTGCATTTGCATATTGATCGCTTCTAAAATATTTATCACCCGACCAGTAACCGGCCGTAGAAGATAAATGTTGAATCATAGTGGATTGATAAATTAAACTGGCTCTCCAGTTTTCATATCTACCACCTGATGTTTTTAAAATAGCTGACGCAAACTTGTTTGATGCGTCAAGCTGAGATGCTTTATTTGGGTCTACATTCATTTCCTCGAAACCTTCGCCGAATTCACAAGAGGAAAGAACTAAACTTAAAGCAAAAAATGTTAATAGTATTTTTTTCATAATTATATAAGTTTAAAATTTAAGGTTTATGTTTAGACCTATTGTTCTAGGTACAGGCATCCCTGCTCTTTCTAAACCAACTGCATTACCTGCAGAATAGGATGATTCAGGATCAATGTTATCAGAACTGTTACTTAATAAAAGTAAATTTCTTCCAATAAGCGATACAGTAGCATTTGTAATAAATGATCCTTCTAACATATCAGATGGTAGATTATAACCAATACTTAACTGACGAAGTCTCATGTAATCTGAAGAGTAAATGTTTTCTTCACCAATGTTAAGAGTTTGCGCCCAATAGTCCTCAATTTTACTATGAGGAATGCTAGTTGTAATAACAGTTCCGTCTTCCATCACACCATCAGGTGTAAATCCAGCCTCACGACCTCCAGCAGGAACAGTATCTTTATGCAACCCATAAACTTTATACCAGTTGTTCGTTCCCGAGTAAAAAGAACCACCCATTTTTCCTTCAACTAAAATTGAAGCGTTAAAATCTTTGTATCTAAACGTAGATCCAAGTCCAATAGATTCTGGAGCAACACCAAATCCTAAGATTTTTTTACCTCCAATTTTTGGTACAGGTGTACCTCCTTGCATAATGTGTACAATTCTACCTTGAGAATCTCTTTCGTAAGAATTACCATATAATGCACCCCACTGTTCTCCAACAATATGAGTTACGTTAATTCCTGTTTCTAAATCTCTTGGATTACCAATAGCAATGTTTCCACCAGTATCGTTAGTTGCAACTACTTCACTTGTGTTTTTAGAGTAGTTAATTGACGCGTTCCATGCAAAATCATCAGTTTTCATTATCTCACCTTTAATAAGTAATTCAATACCTGAGTTTGAAATATTACCAAGATTTGCAAGAGCTGCACCATAACCTGAAGTTTGAGAAGCGCTAACTCCAACAATGTCTCCTAGAGTTTCATTGTCATAGTATGTTGCATCAATAGAAAGTTTATTATCAAACATTCTTAAGTCAAAACCAAATTCAGTTTCATTTTTCTCAAAAGGAGTAATTTCGGAATTTGGAATAGTTCCTCCAGAAATAGTTCCAAGAGAAGCACCTAAGTGACCTTGTCCGTATATTCCATAAGATAAACTAAGTGCATATGGGCTATCAGCACCACCTGCTACCTGAGAATAACCTCCTCTTAATTTTAAGAAAGAAACAGTATCTCCAAGATCCATTACATCAGAAAGAACTAATGAAAGAGACGCAGAAGTATACAAGTCATTGTTTGGAGCTTCTTTATCTTTTAAAGATAAAGTTGAGAACCAGTCGTTTCTTGCAGTTACTGTTAAGAATGCCCAGTCTTGGAATCCAAATTCTGCAGATCCATATACTGACTCAATTTGCTTTTCCCAAAAATTGTATCCAGTTGATTGATTTTTTGTGTTCTTAACGTTAACTAAAAAAGGAACAATAAAATCACCACCAGAAGCTGAAACCATTTCCATATTTTGATAGTTAGTCCCTACCCCAACAAACGCAGTTAAAGATAGATCATCAACGATTTGTAAATTATCTGTACCAATAAATGCATCAGCATCGTATTGTTTGAAATTTCTTGATTCTTCTTGAATAGAACCCATTGGTTGAAATCTAGTTCCGAAAGGTGTATGATTTGTTTTTCTTAAAGTATATCTATCCCCACCAATTCTACCTCTTAGGTATAAATAATCTGTTACATCATATCTTGCGTTAATCGCGCCAATGAATCTCTCTTTATTTGAAAGACGATCAAATTCATAAGCAGAATAATATGGGTTAGTATACCATACACTTTCATTTGTACCAAATTCAAGTCCATCTAAGTTTGTACCATTTCCACCTTCTCCTACAGCATTCAAAATATCAATTGAATTTGCAAAGTAACGAGCAGACCAGTTTGAGTTAGAAGGCGCATCCGCCATATTAGGATTTCCTACCTGATCTTCTAAAACATATTTCATGTTAACATCAACAGAAATTTTATCTCCAAATTTATTAGAATTATTTACTGAAAATGAGTTTCTTTTTAAAGAAGAATTTGGAGTAACATCTTGATTATTCAAATTAGTTGCAGAAAAACGAGTGTTAGAATTTTCATTTGCAGTTGAAACAGCAATCGTATTAGTATAGGTTTCTCCGACTCTATAAAATTTTTCTTGATTATCACCAGTGTAAGTGTATGGTCTTGATACGCCATCAAATTGTTCTTTCATTGATCCGTCAAGTTTTCCTCCCCAACTATCAAAAGTTCTGTTTGCAAAACCAACAGTGTGAACACCATCACGACCTTGACCATATATAGTTTGAACATCTACTAAACTGTTGTTTAGAACATCAAATTGCATTGTTGTGTTATACTCTACCCCAATACCCTTAGTGCCAGCTCCAGTTTTAGTGTTAATTAAAATAACACCATTAGAAGCTCTTGATCCATAAAGTGCTGCAGCTGCACCACCTTTTAAAACAGAAACAGATTCGATATCATCTGGATTAATACTTGAAACACCATCTCCATAATCAGTACCACCCCACATACCAGCAGCACCTAAATTATCATTATTGATAGTAATTCCGTCAATAACATACAAAGGTTGGTTGTTTCCGTTTAAAGAACTCGCACCACGAATAATAACCCTACTTGAACCTTTAGCTCCCATCGCAGAACCATTTACCACTACACCGGCAACCTTACCTTGAAGGGCATTAATAGCATTTGTAGTTTTGTTATCGCTTAGTTCTTCACCATCTACTTGAGTAATTGAATACCCAACCGCTTTAACGTTCCTTTTTACACCAAGTGCTGTAACAACAACTTCTGATAAAGCATTATCTGGTTGTAAAGAAACATTAACCGTTGCAGAAGATCCGACAACTACTGATTGATTTGAATATCCAACAAAGCTAAAAACAAGGGTGTCCCCACTTGAAGCGTTAATTGAATAATTACCATCGAAATCAGTTGAAACTCCATTTGAAGTTCCTTCGACTAAAACAGTAGCACCAGGAAGTGGCACACCATTTTCATCAGTTACTGTTCCGCTAATTGATTGAGCTTGTACGGAAAAACCGAAGGCAAACACCAATAAAAAAGAAGACAGAAAATTAAATAATTTTGTTTTCATAGTTAATAATTTGATTTGTTTAAATAATTATAACAAATATATAGTGTTAGGTGTTTTTTCTTTAATAATTTTGCTTACATAACTACTACAACTGTATTAATAGAAAATATTAAATATCTTAAGTTGTATGTGTTAATTTATAAAAACGACAGAGTAAAAAAAGTAATATTCAGGAAATATGTTAAAAATAAATTCGTACTACATTAATACTACACAGGTATTTACAGAGATGTATAACCAAACAATTGATATATTTAATTAATGAAAAAATCCATACTAGTATTTTTATATATTTTAATATCGTTCTTTGGCAATAGTCAAACTTCAAATGAAGAAACCTCTGCTCTTTTAGATTCACTTAATAAATACAAGTTTATTGATTCTTACAAAGCTTTTGATTATGGACTTCAAGCTTTAGAAACAACTGATCCGAGTGAAATTTCAGTAACTTTAATTGATATTAAAGCAGGATTAGGAGAAATAAGTTTTTTTCAAAATAACTACGCTAAATCAATTGATTACTTCACAACTGCATTAAGCCTGCATGATCTTTTGCCTGTAAAAGATAGACGTTATAAATATGTAAATGAACCACCTTGGATACTAATTGCTTTAGGAAACCTATATTATAAAATTGAAAGATTTGAAATTGCAGAAAAAAAATATTTAGAAGCAATAGATAATTTTAATCTCCTTGAGGAAGAATTTTCAATAGAAAAAACCAATGGATTAAGTATTGGTAAAACCAATATAGCTTTAATTTATTCATCAAGAGGAGATTTTCAGAAAGCTGAATCACAATATAAAGAGGTATTAGAATTAAGAATAAAAGCTGGTTATGAAGCTAATATTATTTATCAATACATGGAAACGATGCAGTTTTATTACAAGTATAACATGACTGAAAAAGGAGATGATTTATATGATTTAGCAACTTTGTTGTATAAAGAATCAATGGATAATAAAAATGGAGATCATATTAAAGAAATTAAAATATGGTACTCATATGTACTATCAGTCTACGGATCTAATTTATTAAAGATAAAAAAAATCGAAGAAGCGTTAATTAGTTTAAATGAATCAAAAAAAATTAATGTAGCTCAAAATCATAGTACTACAGTTTACCCCGATGTAGATTTGGAGATCGCTAAATGCCACTATGAATTACAATCATATAATAAAGCAGAAAAAGTGCTTTTAAAAGCTTTAAAATCTAATAAAGTGTTTTTTGAAATTAGTGGATTTAAAGCATTTGAAAATGGTGATTATGACAAGAAAAGACTTGAAAAACTAATTTTTTTATCTAAAATTTATAATATTCAAGGTAAAAAAACAGAAATAATAAAAATCAAAGATTCAATTATAAAAAACTATCAAAAACAAGATGATTTAGATTTTAATATTATTGAAAATAGACTTGGTTTGTATGAGAAAGAACAAGAAATAAATAAAAATAAATTAGAAAAAACTAGATTAACTTATACCACATACATCGGGTTACTAAGCTTTATAATAATTATAATTGCTTTTTTTGCTAGATTTAAATTTCAAAGAGAAAGAAATTCTAGACTTGAACTTGAAAAAAATGAAGTCTCACTCAAACTAGAATCAAAAAACAGAGAGTTAGTAAGTAAAGCCAATTTCATTCTTCAAAGAAATGAATATTTAAAAAATATAATATCAAAATTGAATAAAAGTGAAGTAAACGAACAATCGTTTAGAAGAGTAAAAAAAGAAGTTTCTGAACTAATAAGCTCTGAAAAATCCTACGAAGAGTTTGACAAAATATTCACTAATGTTTATCCGAAATTTTATAAAATTTTAAATGATAAACATAATCTATCTCAAACTTATTTAAGACTGGCAGCTTATATTAGAATGAATCAAAGTAATAACGAGATTGCTAAAATATGTGGCGTATCAATTCGAACAGTTGAAACTCAGAGATATAGATTGTCAAAACTACTTAAGCTTGATAAGAATGAAAATTTAAACTCTTATATACAGAGAATAAATTAAGCACAAATGGATACCGTTTTTTTTGTTCTTTAATTATTATATTTAAAATATGAAAAGATCTGATTATTTTATTTTAGGCGCTGCATTTCTTAGTTTTTTGTTTTCTGTATCCCTATGGTTCTCGGGTCAACAACAAGAAGGATTATATGTTGGAATATGGGTTCCATCAATATTGGCGGCAGGAGCTTACGTTAAACAAATATTTAAAAAATGAGTATTCAAATAATCTTCTTTATCGGGGTTCTTGTTTTTACAATTTTTATAATTGGAATTTTACTTATTCCCCGAGAATCAAATACAAACACAGAAGACAAAACTGAAACAGATGTTATGGACTACGACGGAATTGGAAATTATGGCCGAATTCCAGACAAGGATATAAAATAAAAAATCCTATTTAATTAAAAATGAAAAACATCTTTTTTATAGTTTCATTTTTACTAATTTTTAGCTGTAACAACCCCTCTCATTTTTCAAAATCAGAAACCCCCAATATTTTATTAATAAATGTGGATGACCTTGGGTGGAAAGACTTGGGATTTATGGGTAGTCAATATTATGAAACTCCTTTTTTAGATGAATTTGCAAAACAGGGCATAGTATTTACAAACGCCTATGCTAGTGCAGCAAATTGTGCCCCAAGTAGAGCTTCTTTATTTTCGGGTCTTAATACACCAAGACATGGCGTTTATACAGTTGGATCCGCAGAAAGAGGAGACAAAAGAACAAGAAAACTAATTCCTGCAAAAAATAAAAAATATTTAAATGATAGTATTTATACTTTACCTGAACTGTTAAAGTCAGCAGGGTATATAAATGCAAATTTTGGAAAATGGCACATAGGTAAAGATCCTAAAACTCAGGGTATAGATTACAATATCGGAGGAAGTAATAAAGGTAATCCTGGTAGAAATGGTTACTTTTCACCATATAATATTGACTTTATTAAAAATAAATCCACTGGAGAATATTTGACAGATAGATTAACTAATGAAGCAGTTGATTTTATTATAAAAAATGCAGGCTCACCCTTTTTTGCTAATCTTTCATTTTATTCAGTTCATACCCCTATTCAAGGAAAAAAAAGTTGGATAAAAAATTATGCTTCAAAAAATGGAGTAAATGGTCAAGATAATCCAGAGTACGGAGCTATGATAAGTTCTGTTGATGAGAATGTAGGTAAAATTTTAAAAACGTTAGATGATTTAAAAATTGCTGAAAATACTTTAATAATTTTTACATCAGACAATGGAGGAATTCGCTC
>Ga0233426_10004699_pt1 | contig 10123 bp, 8 predicted proteins | sample SI_118_April2016_6_FD_179875 | JGI IMG/M metagenome (GOLD analysis project Ga0233426, IMG submission 179875) | Seawater microbial communities from Saanich Inlet, British Columbia, Canada - SI_118_April2016_10_MG | ecosystem: Environmental > Aquatic > Marine > Inlet | place: Canada: British... | reverse complement strand
CAGCAACGATAAAACTCTGGGTCAAAATCGAGTGATTTTAAGCTAGGATTTTGTTCAACTCCGGAGGCTGAAGTCAACCTTTTTTGAATGAATTGAAGCAGTTTTTGACGCGCCTCACTCCTCTTTAAACCATCTATTTCGCTGATTATTCCAGACCACTCTTCTTTGGAAATAGGCCAGAACATCTCTCTGGAAAGAATGAGCGAATTCGCTACGCGACCTTCCTTTTCCCCATGACTAGCCCAGTGCTCTTCCAGTTGAGATGCGCTGAGATGGTGAAGGTCCTCATGCCAGATGCCATAGAACTTACAATCAAACTTTTCATATGTAGCTTTCGCCAAACTATTTGCCATGCCTGTGCGAAGCTAGTTTATTGTGAATTCTCATTTTCATTTCAAGTATCTGTAATCATAAATCAGTCCGTAAAGCTGTACGGTAATTCTACATCTTTGGGTTTAAATTTTGAAGTCCTCAATCGAAATAATTGGTAAATGGTGGGTCCTCGTATTTGCCCTAGTGATTGCAATTGCAATATACCTGCCGTCTATGAATGGGCCATTTATCCTTGACGATCAATCAACCGTTATTCATAATCAAATTGATCTAAATTTCAAAAAGGTCCTCGGATACACATTATTAGAGCACATTAGGGAACGCACTTTTTCTCAGTTCACCTTCTACCTTCAGAACGCAACATTTGACAATTCAAGCCCTGCAAAATTTCGCTTAGTAAACTATGGCCTTCACTTAATTAACGGTGTTCTTCTTTACCTGCTTGTCATTCTACTTTTTAAGGCCAAGTCGAAGCAATCCTTAGGGTTAATCGCTGGTCTTGCGGCATTGGTTTTTTTCTTGATGCACCCAATTCAGACACAGGCAGTCAATTACATTACCCAACGTATGATTCTTCTCGCCACAGAATTCAGCCTAGGCGCATTAATTGTCTTTTTAAAGTTGAGGAATACTAATAAACCAGGGTTTTTACCTTGGTTTCAAAGAATCACACTTTTCGCGCTAATTCTGCTTGCCCTATTATCAAAACCCACTGCCATTTGTCTTTTCCCAATATTGCTTTTTGTAGAATTAATATTCGTTGACAAACTAGATGGTAAATCGCAGTGGGTTAGCTTTCTATCCCTATTAACGTTTGTCATTATATCCGTTGGAATTTCTTTTGACGAGATAATCGATACCCCTAGAATTACTCCGATAGAATACCTGTTGACTCAGGCCGTGGTGGTTATCAAATATATTGGATTGATATTATGGCCTACCGGACTATCGCTAGACCATAATATTAAAAGTTGGCCTGAAATCTCTCATTTAATTGTAATCGGCTCCGCTCTTTTTCATGCATGTCTCATAACTATAGCTTGGCTTTCTAAAAAAACACTCCCCATAATTAGCTTGGGCATTATTACATTCTATCTGTCTTTATTTCCTGAAAGCGGCCTTATTCCACTGAAGGATTTAATGACTGAGCACAGAACTTACTTGGCAATGGTCGGTACCTCAATTATAGTGGCAGGCATTGCATCCAGACTTGCGCATCGGAAATGGGCACTTCCTTTACTTGGCACAATTACAGTTATGCTTATTAGCCTAACCACAATACGTAATCTTGAATGGCGCAGCGAGCAATCTCTATGGTCAAGCACACTAAAATCAAATTCGTCAAGTGCTAGGGCATTGTATTCTTTGGGTCGCTTTGATTTATTAAAAGGTGACACTGCCAGTGCGGTAGATTATTTCGAAAAAGCAATTTCCGCGAATGGTCAACATGTTCCTTCTAAAAGTGCTTTCGCCCTTATTTTAATAAAACAAGGAAATTATATAGAAGCAGCCGAATTGTTGGAATATGCATTAGAACTGGAGCCAAATGATGTCACAACAGCGCAAAATTTGGGGTATTTAATGGAAAAAGAAGGTAAGTTAAGGCAAGCACTTCGCTGGTATAGAAAAGCCCTTAGGAATAGCAATGGAAATTCAGAATTACATCTTGATTTTGGAACTGTCTATTTAAAACTCAACAACTCTAAGGAGGCTGTCAAACATCTACTCAAAGCAGCTCCTCACATGAATTCAGCAAGGCTTTACAATAATTTGGGCTACGCCTATCAATTGAATGGAGACCTTAAGTCGGCTGAGATAAACTATAAAAAGTCCCTAATGATTGATAGCAACTACAATGTCGCAAGCCAGAACTTAAAAAGTCTTAGCGAAGAGTAGTTAATGCTCAACTCAGATGATCATAACAGCCTGTGCATTATTTAAACAAATAGATTGAAACTCCTTTGTATATTTGCAACATAAAACTGAAAGAATTACATGAAATACATTGTTACGCTTATCGCTTTGGTCGTTTCCACAGTTGGTTTTAGTCAAATCGGAGAAAATGATGGTGCTACTCGAGATGATCACACAACTGGTATAGAAAAGATTGATGTTAGAGGCAGTATCTTTACTAAGGTAACAGGAGGGCAGCTTATTATTAGTAGTTCGAATTCAACAGTTAAATTAGATCAGGTTAGGGTTCATGACATTAATGGACGTGTGATGGATTTTAAAACGCTTTCCAACTCAAATAGCGCAATAAACGTATCTACATACAGCACAGGAATCTATATTTTAGCAATTGAAACCAGTCAAGGTGCGGTTGCAAGAAAGATCTTCATCTCTAACAAGTAATTAAGAATACATAGGAAAAGCAAAAAGGCATCGTGTTTACGATGCCTTTTTGCTTTTCGACTTTTTTGTCTTTCCTTTTGATTTCTTTTTTCTCTTTCTTGATTTATCATCCTTCGACTTTTTGCCCTTTTTCTTCTTCGTATTCTTTTTAGACTTTTTTCTCTTTCCAATAAATTCCTGTTCAAATAACTTAGCTAAGTTCTTGGTATGCACAATGGAACCTTTCTCGTTCAAGTGCTTATGATCCCATCTGTTCTCAATTTCAAAGTACTCCTGGTAAGATGTGCCATCACCAAAGTAAATTGAATTCAGACTATCCACATTATTATAATCAATCATGTTAGGTTTAAAAACAGTCGCAAATTTTATCCCATTAGAATTCGCAAATGACTGAAGCCTCCCGATGTCTTCTATTAAAATTTGCTCAAGACCGCTTTGCGGTTTTTTTGATTTTTTCTTGCTTGGCTTTTGCCTAGACCCAGCCATATAAGTTTTCCCCTCATGCTTGGCCAAAAACTTATCTCGCTGATTACTAGATTTCTTTGATTGAGCCACGGACCACTCATAAGGAACGTAACCAGATTTTTCGCGAAGCTCAATGGGTATACTAAAGTCACTAAAGTGCCACTCAACCATGTCGAAAACCTCTCCAATAAATAATTGATTTTCAATAAACATGATTGTATATCGATACAACTGCTGATAGTCTTTCTTTTCCCAAAAATAATTTAGGTGCAATGCGTAATTCGCCCAGTCCAGGCAGTATTTCATCCTAAGCTTATGAAAATTCACATCCATCAATTCTTTTGGCTCTTGACCAAATGACAATACATATTGAACATTGGTGAAGGCTGAATCAATGATCGCATGTCTAATGAGGTATGACTGCTCCGCATAGTAAACGCCCGCTGTGCCAAAATTGAACGATCGAATCTGAGCCTTTCTTAGGCCTTGGTCAAAGACTTTTGGTATAAACTCACGCTTGACTGCGCTTGGGCCAAAATAGACCAGATCAAAGCCCTCTTGATCTGAAACAAACAGCTCCATTTTATCACACATCTCTTCGTTTGCCCAGTAATAAGGAAGGGTGAGTTTTAAGACATGCAGAAGCAACAATACCCCAATCGCGAAGCCAACTGTATGTAAAACGAACTTCTTCATTGCTTAAAACTGAAAGTATACAAAGGCGTTGTCACCATAAAAATAATGAACGCATAATAGGGTTAACATCAAATATGTCATCATCCTCACAAGGCGAAACCGTGAAATACGCTTAAGACCAAAGTCATTTCCTTTATTACGCCACTCAAATACAAGGACAATTATTAAGTAAATTACTATTTCCCTAATCTGCAACTCAGAGATCCATTCACTGCCAATCCGAAAGCTGTTTTTTCCTTGAAAATCCGTCATTTCAACAAAATAATTCAATGCGGAAGCAATATCAGGTGACCTAAAGAAAACCAATGATAGAGCAATGGAAAAAAACACTAGAGCCATTTGAAAAACCATCCCTGGAGTTGGATATCGAAATTCTGTCAGTGGCACTTCGTCATGTTTCAAGGAAGAAACACGTTGCTCAATTACAAAATATGCCGCGTTTACAATTCCCCAGATAATGAATGTCCACGCTGGACCATGCCAGAAACCACAAATAACAAATACGACTGCAATGTTTATGAGATGGCGAGTATGCCCCTTCCGATTGCCACCTAACGGAAAATACACATAGTCCCTGAACCATGTATTCAGGGTGATGTGCCATCTTCTCCAAAACTCGCGAAAACTTCTAGAGAAAAATGGGGAAGAAAAGTTGACCGAAAGTTTGAATCCAAATAATCTAGCCGTTCCTATGGCAATATCTGAATATCCTGAGAAGTCTCCATAGACCTGAATGAAAAACATGGAGGCCCCAAAAAGCAACAGTATTGGTGACGCATCCTCATAATTCCCGAAGATGGAGTCTACAATAACAGCGGCATTATCGGCCAATACAACCTTTTTAAACATGCCCCAGAGTATTTGGCGCATGCCATGCACAGCATTACCATATTCAAACTTGCGGGGGTTTTTAAACTGAGGCAATAAATCCTTTGCTCGCTCAATTGGTCCAGCAACCAATTGGGGGAAAAAGCTTACAAACCCGAAAAAAGAAATGACATCATCTGTCGGTTCAATTTTACCACAATATACATCTATGGTATAGCTCAAGGTTTGGAATGTATAAAAGCTAATGCCAACCGGAAAAATGAACTCAAGAAGTCCTAATTCAAATCCGACCCCAAGACTGTGGAAAAGGTCGTTTGCCGAGCCGATAAAAAAATCGAAGTATTTAAAAATGGCCAATACCCCAATATTAGCGACCACGCTTAATGTTAGTAATTGCTTTCTCTTATTGATCTCCACGGTTTTATGAATCGACTTCCCGATATAGAAGTCTAGACCCGAACTTAAAATTATCAGCGAAAGGAATCTATAATCCCAATATGCATAAAATGAATAGCTCGCTAATAATAGCAGCAAGTTTTGCCCTTTACGATTACCTGCCAACAACCAGTACAAACCAAATACTATGGGTAGGAAGAACAGATATTCGATAGAGTTAAAAAGCATTTAATAATCTCTTGAATTAGTTATTACGCTTCATTACATCAGGGTCCAACTCCTGCGCTTGTCGCAAGTATTCATTGCCTTGTTCCATATCACCCATTTGTTGGTATAATATCCCAAGATTCAATAGGACACGTGCGTTTTCCGGATCCAACTCATAGGATCGGTTAAAGTTGGCCAAAGCTGAATCTCGCTGTTGAGTCATAGCGAATACAATACCGAGTTTCTGATAAACACTAGCGTCCTTTGGGTTGCTTTTCCTTGCTAATTGTAAGTTTTTCATTGAGTTTTCTAGATCCCCCAACTCCTTGCCATAAAGCTCCCCTAGTGCGGAATAGATCCGCGCCCTGTCTTTTCCCTTTAACACCTTGGTCAGCACCGTGTAGCCTTTAATTGCTGCTTCAAATTGATTCTTTTTAACCGCTAGTGTTGCAACAGCCTCCATGTTATTTCGGATACGTGGATCATAGGATTTCATTTGGAGTGCTCGAGTAAAATACTGTACGCTGTAATCGTAGTTTTCCATCTCAAAGTAGATGTTTCCCAAAATGTCGAGAGGAGGAAAGTAGCCTGGGTAGATTTGCAAAGATTGTAACTCGTATTTCTCAGCATCCTTTAAAATGATTTGCTTTTTGGCCTTGTTCTCTGGCCTCTTAGCATCATCCAACAGCTCACTACCCATGGTCATTTTAATCTTGGCTGAGCCATCTGACACATCAAAATCACTAGTTGCCAAGCTATAGTCATTGCGCCAAGCGCCATTTCGATCGACCGTTTTAAATGTATATCCCAGAAGTAAAACGGCAGCAACAATAATTCCAGCATTCATGCCCTTCTTGTATCCAATTTTAACGACCAAGAACCATGCAACCGCAATGGTGAAGCCCAAAGAAGGAATGAATAAAAACCTCTCATTCATGAAAGCGCCAATGTCAAAAAACAGATTGGAGAACAAGATGAATGTGCCTAGGTAAAACAAGACACCATAACCCAAATAATTGGGTTTACCTCCACTTAACCTTTGGAAAAAGGTGACAATTCCAAAAATGAAAAGGGCAAAATAAAGCAGGAGTGATATAAACGATAAAGGCTCTGACCAACTCACATAACCTGATGCTCCTCCTACCAGCTCTTGGTAGGTCGCAAATGGGTGAAAGGGATAATAATCATGCGTTAATGGATGCGGCCAAACCAAAAGCTTAAGGTATAATCCCATTGTGAAGAAAATACTTGCCAATCGCTCACCATCCGTTGCGTTGATGTAAGGTTTGTTCATCAATTCTTTTGCAACTTCCAATGAACCTCCATCATCTCCTAGAATGGAAATTCTCAGCGCTAAGTAGGCGCCAGTCGCCAAGATCATTGGCAACATCGCTGCAATTCCTTTGCTCAGTTTTACTTTTTGGAAGAAAATCATGGTCAATGGAATGACGCCTAAAAAGGTAACTGTTGACTCCTTAGATGCTAAGCTTAACCAAAACCAAACCCCACTTAATATTAACTGCAGAAAAGACCAATTTTTAAGATACTTGAGTACTCCATAAAAAGTCAAAAGCGCAAACAACAGGCTCATGATCTCATCTCTACTCTTGATGTTGGCGCCAACTTCGGTATGAGTAGGGTGAGCTAAGAAAAGTGCCGTGGCGACAAAGGACAGCGTCCACCACCAACGATCACGGCTTTCATTCTCGAATATCATTTGAAGCACCAGAAGTAAAATCACTCCCATAATGCCGTATAGAATGATATTGACAATATGTGAGACTCTTGCGTTTTGGCCAAACATCTCCCATTCAATCGCATGAGTGGTCAAGGCTAATGGTCTGTATCTACCCCCTTCTACAAGATTCTTTTTCTTTCCGAAAAAGCCTGTCATCATATCGTTCGTCCAGATTTCTTTTATGCCATCAACACCCTTTTTGGTATAATCATTTGCTGTGATATATAGCTTATCATCAAGGGTATAACCAAAATCGTAGGTGTTTCCATAAAGCAGAATGCCGAACATTAAAATCGCTAGAACGGGGTTCCAATTAAAACTCGTTTTGCTTGGCTCAGATAAAACCGCGCCTTCTTCCTGAACATCCTGTTCAGCTTCAACTTGATTGATTTTTTTTTGAAATACTTTCTTCTCTCTTCTCGCCATATCAGCTTGTTGATAATTCTCCTCTAAGATTAGTTGCCATTTGTTCCTTGACCCATTGTGAATCATCACTTTGTCCTAAGAGGAACATGAGTTTCGTAATTGCCGCTTCCAAGGTCATGTCTCCACCGCTGATAACGCCTGCATTAAGCAAGCCAAGGCTGGTTTCATACTTACCCTGTTCTACTCGACCCATTGCGCATTGTGTCACATTCACAATGACTAAACCTCTTGAAACTGCGGCTTTAACTATCTCTAAAAACCAAGGTTTACTCGGTCCATTACCAGCCCCAAATGTCATCATCACTAAGCCTTTGAGCTTATTGTTTTCAAGCACCGATTTAATCAATTCTGCAGAAATACCCGGGAATAATGTCAGTACAACTACCTGCTGATTAAAACCATCGTATAGCTTAAAGTCAGATTTATCACTTGTCCATAATTGAGAATAATCAAAGTTGATGATTACTCCTGCCTCTGCCAATACTGGATAATTTGGCGAGAAAAATGCTTCAAATGCTTCGGTGCTTAGTTTCTTAATTCGATTACCTCGGTAAAGCATGTCTTCGAAAAAGACCGCAACCTCTTTCACTACAGGTTCATTGTTAATCTTCTGAGTAGCAATCTCAACTGCCGTAATGAGGTTTTCTCGAGCATCGGTTCTAATCATACCGATGGGCAACTGCGAACCAGTAAGTATGACCGGTTTTTTTAAGCCTTCTAACATAAAGCTTAGCGCAGATGCTGTATAAGCCAATGTATCAGATCCGTGTAGGATTACAAAACCATCATATGCCTTGTAGTTTTCATTTATAATCTTGGCAATTAGGGCCCAGTCTGCTGGCTGAATGTCGGAACTATCAATAGGGTTTTCAAAAGAATACGAATCCAGTTTCGCGTCAAGTTTGTTCAGCTCTGGTACATAGGAAAGAATGCAATCCAGGTTGAAAGGCACCAAAGTTTTTTGGTCTTCTGACTCCACCATACCTATGGTACCGCCAGTGTATATGATGAGGATGCTTGTCACCGTGCGAATTTGAAGCTTTTATCGAAATAGAAACCTGCGGTGGCAATTAACTGTGTTCGTCCATTTAGCATTGGATGCACCCAATTTTGTCGAGCCGCAAAGCCATTTGGATATGCACTCGTTGGAGCTTGCAGATTATATAACATTCAACTCGAAATTGTTGTGATATGCCCCTATGGCATCATGCTTTTGGTAGGCTACCTCTTTGGTATTTGAAGAATAGTAGCCATCAGCATAAGCTCCGAACCATAATTCAGCCGTGTCCTTCTCATTTTGAACAAAGGAAAAGCTGGCTATAAAAACTAGAAACAGGGTGGTGATTTTATTCATAGTCTAGGAATTCTCGGTTAAATAGGGATCGGCAGTTCTCTGTGGTGACTTCCTCAATTTTGCCCAATGAAAGGCCATGGCAAGATGCTAATTTTTCAGCAACTAATTTGGTGTAAGATGGTTCATTTCGCTTACCGCGATATGGAACTGGCGCAAGATAGGGTGAGTCCGTTTCCAAGATTAAATGCTCTAAACCTATCTCCTCTATATACTGATCAATCTTGCCGTTTTTAAATGTCAGTACCCCTCCAATTCCGAGCTTAAAACCACCGTAAGAGATGATGTGCTCAGCCTGCTCCTTGGTTCCAGTAAAGCAATGGAAAACACCCGTCAGATTCTCATCATTCAAGCGATCTAGGACCGATAGCGTTTCTTCAAAAGCTTCGCGAACATGAATGACTATGGGCAGTTTCAGCGTTTTGGCCCAAGCAATTTGCTTTTCAAAAGCGTCTACCTGAATGTCTAATGTGGATTTATCCCAATACAGGTCAATGCCAATTTCACCCACCGCACAATATTTTCCCACGGGTTTGAAGAGGTGGCGCTCAACAATATCTAGCTCATTTTGATAATTCTCTTTAACCGAACAAGGGTGTAAACCCATCATTGGGTGCGCATGATCGGGAAGTCGATCTGCCAGCTTATGCAGCGCATCGATGTATTCTGAATCAATGGCTGGCATCAGAAAATGCTTGACTCCAAGCACCCGTGCACGGATAATCATTTCATCAAAATCTTCGTTGAAGACTTCGTGATAGATGTGGGTATGTGAGTCTATTATCATATTCGGAAGCCACGAATGTCACGAATGAACACGAATGATTTTGCTTTTAGTTAATAGATAAGCCGTTTGTATTCCATTTTCTCTCGACCAAAATTCAAAATCAAACCAAATCGAAGACCAGAAGCTTTCACATAATTCAAGGTTTGAGCAATGTGTTCGTCAACGATGTAAGATGATGCTTTTAATTCAAGAATAATCGCATCAAAAACAAGAAAGTCGGCAGAATATTTATGTTGCAAAACCCTGCCTTTATATTCAATTTCAGATTTCTGTTCCCGTTTAAAGGGAATGTCTCTCTTTTCGAATTCGATCATTAATGCATCGCCATAAACAGCCTCTTGAAAACCATGCCCCAATTCATTATGAACATCCATGCAGGCTCCGACAATATCATAGACTTCTTGTCTGTATAGAATTTCGGTTATACAGCGAAAATAATTCTCTGAGAGTTAATTACTCTATTCACTCTCGCGCCAAAAGTAAATTCGTGTTTATTCGTGGCCGATCCTCATAACCCATTCGTGTACATTCGTACTAATCG
>Ga0233426_10004696_pt1 | contig 10128 bp, 9 predicted proteins | sample SI_118_April2016_6_FD_179875 | JGI IMG/M metagenome (GOLD analysis project Ga0233426, IMG submission 179875) | Seawater microbial communities from Saanich Inlet, British Columbia, Canada - SI_118_April2016_10_MG | ecosystem: Environmental > Aquatic > Marine > Inlet | place: Canada: British... | reverse complement strand
GATGTGTATATTGACGCCAATATGATCCAACAAGCCGTGTTAAATATTGTCAAAAACGCCATGCAAGCTTTGCATGATGCGCAGTCCAAATTACCTAAAATCAAAATCAAAACGCGCGTTGCTAGACACCAAGTTATTTTAGGCAAAAAAGTCCCGCTATGTGCTGTTATTTATATTTATGACAACGGCCCTGGCGTCCCGAAAGCACTTCGCGATACCTTATTTTATCCGATGGTGAGCTCCAAACAATCAGGTTCTGGTTTAGGACTCTCTATCGCCCAAACCTTAATTGAACACCACAACGGTAAGATCGAACTTGAATCGAGAAAAGGTCGCACTGAATTTGCGATATTTTTACCGATCACTAAATACGGAGAAACTGCATGAACAACGAAGCAGTCTGGATCATAGACGACGATAGTTCCATTCGCTGGGTATTACAAAAAGCCTTAAACACTGCTGATATCGCCTCTTGCTGTTTTGAAAATCCACATGATTTATTATTACAGTTAAAATCAGGTCAAGTCCCAGAAGTCATTATCTCAGATGTAAAAATGCCGCAAATGGATGGCCTAACGCTACTCAATGAAGTCCACGCCGAATATCCTGACTTACCGGTCATCATCATGACGGCACATTCAGATTTAGATTCTGCGGTTAACGCTTATCAATCAGGGGCATTTGAGTATTTACCCAAACCGTTTGATATTACTGAAGCGGTGAGCTTGACGCAACGTGCGCTAGCGCACGTTAAAGAGAGCAAACAAGTTGTTCACACCGATGATGCCAAGTTACAATCGGAGATTATTGGCGCAGCACCTGCGATGCAAGAAGTTTTTAGAGCTATTGGTCGGCTTGCACGCTCTAGTATTTCGGTATTGATTAATGGTCAATCTGGTACCGGCAAAGAACTCGTCGCACATGCATTACATAAGCATTCCCCACGCGCAAAAAAACCGTTTATTGCGTTAAATATGGCAGCCATCCCTGCCGATTTAATTGAATCTGAATTATTTGGCCATGAAAAAGGTGCGTTTACTGGTGCGCAAACCACCCGCAAAGGTCGATTTGAGCAAGCCGATGGCGGCACACTCTTTTTGGATGAAATAGGGGATATGCCATTAGACATTCAAACACGATTATTGCGCGTCTTGGCTGATGGACAATTTTATCGAGTAGGTGGTCATGAAGCCGTATCGGTTGACGTGAGGATCATCGCTGCAACTCATCAAAACTTGGAACAATTAGTCTCAAAAAACCTGTTCCGCGAAGATTTATATCATCGCTTAAACGTGATCCGTATTCATATCCCAGCGCTAAATGATCGCAAAGAAGATATCCCTTTGTTAGCGCGCCACTTTCTTAAGCGTGCAGCTAAAGAACTAGAAGTTGAAATGAAAGTCTTTGCTGTCGAAACTCAAGACTTAATGACCCGATTAGACTGGCCTGGCAATGTTCGTCAACTAGAAAATGTATGTCGTTGGGTGACCGTGATGGCGTCGTCTCAAGAAGTGTTACCTGGCGATCTGCCACCAGAGTTACTGCAGACTCAACATGTGGTAAAAACTGACAGTCCCAATGGTACTTCCCTCCCTAGTGCAGTCTATGATAGCTCATGGCAACAATTATTAGCACGTTGGACTGATGAGCAATTAGCAACTAACCAAGATGGTATTTTGAATAATGCGACGTTTGAGTTTGAAAAGATCATGTTGGAGCGTGCCTTAATGCATACCCATGGACATAAGCAAGAAGCTGCCAAACGTTTAGGCTGGGGACGTAATACCTTAACTCGTAAACTCAAAGAATTAGACATCCATTAAGTCCGGTATTGATAATTCCGCTAAAATTAAGTGTGCGCGACTAATACCCGCGCTAATGTTTGATTAAAATGCCCTAACCTAACTGGGCAAAATTGGCCTTGGTAGTGTTTATTTATTGCTACTAACGCGCGTTTTTGAGCAAGGTTTTCATTATCTGTTCCTAAATCGGCATGATGCAAATCATAATATGTATCTAAGAGCCCTAATAATTTCGCTCCAGTACAAATTTCATCTGCATTCAGCCCCATAGGATAACCACTGCCATCACAACGTTCATGATGTTGCATGATTATTTTACGTGCTTCATTCCATGCATCCATGTGTTCCAAAAAACGCCCGCTTTTGTACACATGTGATATGTCTTCTTCAGTGTGGTCATGGGCAAATGTCAGCATGGGTGCTTATAAATTAAAGTAACGTGTATGTATTATCGGCAGTTTTCAGGTATACTTGCGCGCAAATTATTTTTTGAGCGTACACGTGTTAGCCTTACTTCGAATTATTACCTTATTTGTGTATTTTATTTTGATTAATACACTATTACTTCTGTTCTTTTTGACTCGCCCATTTCATCACAACAGCGTTGCGCTTGCCGGTAAGTGGTATGCTTCAATGGCTAAAATCATGGGTTTGAAAGTCATTGTACAAAACCGGGAAATCATCGATCCTGAGCAGACCTATGTATGTATCGCCAATCATCAAAACAGTTTTGACTTGATGACCGTATGCAAAGCCGCGTTTGATGGTGTGGTCACGGTGGGTAAAAAGAGTCTAAAATGGATCCCGTTTTTCGGTCAACTTTATTATCTATCAGGTAATATCATGATTGACAGGAACAACTCAGGCAGAGCAAGGGATACCCTAAAACTTACCGTCAAAAAAATCCTTGATGGGAATTTTTCGGTGTGGTTTTTTCCGGAAGGAACTCGCAGTAATGGTCGAGGCTTGCTACCATTCAAAACGGGGGCGTTTAGAATTGCCGAAGAAACCGATAAACCTATTTTGATGATTTGTGCCAGTGACACGCATAAACAAATCAAATGGAATCGATGGGACAACGGCACGGTATTAATCAGATTCTATGAACCCGAACGCCTTGATGAGAGTAAAGATATTAAGCAATGGACTAAGTATTTTCATAACCAAATGAAACAGCGTTTAATCGAACTGAATGAGACTGCTGATACTTACAACCACACCGTTCAACCAAAATCAAAAAGGGATGTATAATGAACATCGACGAGCGTGACGAATGGCTAGACTTTACACATGAAATTGTTGATGCACTGATTAGTGATGGCAGCGATCCTGCCGGTACTTATACCATTGAGCACCATCTTGCAGGACAAGACTTTGATATGCTTGAGAAAGCGGCTGTAGATGCTTTTAAAGCCGGTTTTGAAGTGGGTGATGCCGAAGAAATACCATTGGATGATGGCGGTTTGATTTTTTGTTTCGATGCGGTGGTAACCCGCCCATTGAATCGCGATACATTAATCGAAGATTTAGATACCTTACTCAAAATAGCGGATAAAAATAAAGTCCACTATGACGGTTGGGGAACACAGTATATTGAGCCGGTTCAATAACTAACGCTTGAGCTGATAAACAAACTACAAGGCCGCTATCATAATGATGACCGGCCTTTTTTTTTGCAAGTGTAACGGTGTTTTCAAAAATCACTACTATCCTCAATACCCCCCGTCAGCGTTTCCATCGTGTAATATAATGCAGCAAATTTGCTAGATACCATAAGCTATCAGACACAAAAAAGCCTGAGTTCGATATTTCTATCAAAGCCAGGCTCTTGTTGAGATTTAATTAACTCAACTAATTATATTAATTAAGTCATCCCTCATTATCATCTCAGTGCTATCTACAACGCTTCTATCGTTGCTCGCTGCTCTGCTAATTTAGCTAATTGCATATCCATATCCGCTAACTTACCTTGTTCTTTTTCAATGACGGCTGCAGGGGCTTTACTGACAAAGCTTTCATTGCCTAGCTTACCTGCGGTACGCGCACGGTCTTTTTCAATTTTTTCCGCCGCTTTAGCAATACGTGCAAGTTCAGCATCTTTATCAATCAATCCGGCCATAGGTATTAGCAGCTCCATTTCGCCAACCATCGCAGTAGCAGATGCAGGCGCAATATCATCGGCGCTTAACACCGTAAAGCTCTCTATTCGCGCTAGGCGGTTAAGTACTGTTGCCACATCGGCTAAACGACGCTGATCCAGCTCACTGACATTTTTGGCTAATACCGGTAATGGTTTGTTCGGCGAGATATCCATCTCACCGCGAATATTACGGATCCCCACGATACATTGTTTCAACCACTCGATATCGCCAGCAGCTTGTGCATTACGCTTAGTGTCATCGTACTGTACAAATGGCTGGATCATGATGCTCGTGTCGGTACACTCTACCGCAGTTAACGGTGCAACACGTTGCCAGATTTGCTCAGTAATATAAGGCATAAATGGATGTGCTAGACGCATTAATTGCTCTAGGGTGTTGATAAGCGTATGACGCGTGCCACGTTTTTCTGCATCCGTTGAGTCTTCAGAGTTTAAAATCGGTTTAGACAGCTCTAGATACCAATCACAGAATTGATTCCAGGTGAACTCATACAGCGCCTGTGAGGCAAGGTCAAAACGATAATCGTTCATCGCTTTTTCGACATCATGAATCGTTTGTTGGAAACGATCAATAATCCACTCATCGGCTAATGATAGAGTTAGCTCGCCACCATCTTTTCCAGTATCAAACTCTTCTGTGTTCATCAACACAAAACGTGATGCATTCCAGATCTTATTACAGAAGTTACGATAGCCTTCGACGCGACTCATATCAAAATTAATATCACGCGAGGTAGAGGCCATTGCTGCAAATGTGAAACGTAACGCATCAGTACCATAAGCATTGATCCCTTCAGGGAACTCTTTGCGGGTACTTTTTTCAATCTTTTTGGCGTCTTGCGGGTTCATCATGCCAGATGTGCGCTTAGTCACTAATGGCTCTAATTCAATACCATCAATCAAATCAATCGGATCCAGTACGTTCCCTTTTGATTTGGACATCTTATCGCCTTTTTCATCACGAATAAGACCGGTAATATAAATATCTTTAAACGGAATTTTACCCGTGAATTTCTTGGTCATCATGATCATACGTGCGACCCAGAAGAAGATAATATCAAAACCTGTTACCAAGACCGAACTCGGCACAAAGGTTTCGAGCTCAGGCGTTTCTTCTGGCCAGCCCATAGTCGCAAACGGCCATAATGCGGAAGAGAACCAGGTATCTAATACGTCTTCATCCTGGCGTAAACGGATGTCTGCGCCCAAGTTATGTTTTTCGCGAACTTCTGCTTCATCTCGACCAACATAAACATTGTTGTCTTGGTCATACCATGCAGGAATACGGTGTCCCCACCATAATTGACGAGAAATACACCAATCTTGGATATTGTTCATCCATTGATAATAGGTCTTGTTATAATTTTCTGGTACAAAACGAATTTCGCCACTTTCTACCGCTTCGATAGCCGGCTTAGCTAAAGATTCAACCGCAACATACCATTGGTCGGTCAAATACGGTTCAATTACCGCTCCGGAACGATCTCCACGCGGCACTTTAAGCTTGTGTTCGTCAACTTTGACCAAAATACCGCTAGCATCTAAATCAGCAACCATTTGCTTACGCGCAACAAAACGATCTAAACCACGATATTGCTCAGGGGCTTCATCGTTAATTTTAGCATCGTCAGTTAAGATGTTGATCATCGGTAAATTGTGACGTTTACCCATATCGTAATCGTTAAAATCATGAGCAGGGGTAATTTTCACACACCCTGTACCAAACTCAGGATCAACATAATCATCTGCGATAATTGGAATTAGGCGTCCGGTTATTGGTAATTTTATGTCTTTGCCAATAAATGCTTGATATCGTTCATCATCAGGATGCACCGCAACAGCCGTATCCCCCAACATCGTTTCAGGTCGTGTAGTGGCAACCACTAATTCACCACTGCCATCAGCTAATGGGTAGCGCATGTGCCACATGTGACCGTTTTCTTCTTCGTTTAATACTTCTAAATCGGAAACGGCAGTTAGTAGAACAGGATCCCAGTTAACTAATCGCTTACCGCGATAAATCAACCCTTCTTCATGCAAACGAACAAACACTTCTTGTACGGCATGGGATAAGTCATCATCCATCGTAAAGGCTTCACGACTCCAATCAGGAGAAGTACCTAAACGACGCATCTGCTGGCTAATATTACCGCCTGATTCTTCTTTCCATTCCCAGATTTTTTCAACGAATGCGTCACGACCTAAATCATGACGGGTTTTACCTTGTTTGTTTAACTGACGTTCAACGACCATTTGCGTCGCAATACCGGCGTGATCGGTACCACATTGCCATAAAGTATTATCCCCTTTCATGCGGTGATAACGGGTCAAGGCATCCATGATGGTATGCTGAAACGCATGCCCCATGTGCAAATTACCTGTTACGTTTGGCGGTGGTAATAAAATACAATATGGGTCGCCATGACCAGAGGCTTTAAAATAACCTTTGTCTTCCCATGCTTTATAACAGGCTTGTTCAATATCGTTAGGATTAAATGTCTTATCCATTAGTACTCTCAGTTAGGTATTACTTATTCGTTATTCGTCAATACAGACGCTGGGAAAAACTGCATGTTACATCCAGCTTGTTTGCAGAACGCGTAGCGAGTTCGGGCTGCGATTTTATCAGCCTCAGCAACAGGAACAAAGTCGTAAATCGTATGATAACGACTCGGGTTATCAATTTGCTCACCGGCTAGATTGACCACAATACTGCGCAGTGCGGTTTGCTTTGCCCATGTGACCTCGACTGGCGCGCCTCCATTAGGCCCTTCTCCCACCAAATTATGCGCAATAAAACGCTCTGGCGGGTGCTGCCATAACAATTCACTAAATGCTTCGGCAGCGGCTTGGTTTGCACACAAAACCGTCAATCGCTTTTTTTCAGTGTAACATTTAGCGACTAAATCGCACGCAAGGACCTCAATTGGACTGGCGTTAAGCGACACATCAGGTGTCGCATCTTGCTCGGATAATTGATAAAAATGAGCTTGAGTCATATTAATCTTCAGTCACCACACCAGCACGATTCATTAAGAATTGTGCAAGCATACTGACTGGACGTCCGGTAGAACCTTTATTCGCACCACTGTTCCAAGCAGTACCGGCGATATCCATATGCGCCCAATTATATTTTTTGGTGAAACGCGATAAGAAACACGCTGCAGTAATGGTGCCTGCGCCTTTCACACCCAAATTTGAAATATCGGCAAACGGCGAATCAATTTGTGATTGATACTCATCCCATAATGGTAAACGCCAAGCACGATCTGAGCTTTGCTCTGATGCATTGAGTAACTCATGGGCCAATGGGTTGTGTGTAGACATTAAACCCGTTGCATGATGGCCTAATGCCACAATACACGCGCCAGTTAGGGTCGCAATATCAACAACACAATCTGGCTCGTAGCGCTCGACGAAAGTCAGTGCATCACAAAGTACTAAGCGGCCTTCCGCATCCGTATTCATGACTTCGACGGTTTGTCCTGACATGGTTGTTAGGATATCACCTGGACGGTATGCATTGGCATCGGGCATGTTTTCACATCCAGCTAAAATCCCAATCACATTAATCGGCAGATTTAACGCCGCGACTGTATGCATCACACCGAGTACCGATGCTGCGCCACCCATGTCGTATTTCATTTCATCCATACCCGCGCCAGGCTTGATCGAAATACCACCAGAGTCAAAGGTCAAGCCTTTGCCTACCAATACAATCGGAGCTTGGTCTGCGGTGCCACCATTGTGTTTGATAATACTCATCATGGATTCATTATGAGAGCCACGACCAACAGCCAGATAAGAATTCATTGCTAACTCAGCCATTTGGGCTTCGTCTACCACTTCAGTTGTCACACTGTCATATTGCTCACCGAGTAATTGAGCTTGTTCCCATAGATACTTAGGGTTACAAATATTCGGTGGCATATTCGCGACATCACGTGTGATTTTCACACCCGCAGCGACGGCCATACCATGCACGACGGCTCTTTCGCCCGCAGGTAATTCTTTGCGTGTTGGCACATTAAATACCATTTTACGTAATGGACGACGAGGTTCGCCTTTTTTCGTTTTTAATTGTAAAAAGGTATATAAACTATGTTGCGTGGCTTCAACGGCTTGACGAACTTTCCAATACGTATCGCGACCTTTAACGTGTAACTCGGGTAAAAAGCAAACCGCTTCCATTGAACCGGTTTCATTTAGTGTTTTGATGGTTTTAGTTAAGATTTCTTTGTATTGGCGTTCATTTAATTCGCGCTCTTTGCCACAACCTACTAACAAGACACGTTCACTCAAAACATTCGGAACATGGTGCAATAATAACATTTGTCCGGCTTTACCTTCTAAATCGCCACGGCGAATTAAATTGCTGATATAGCCTTCACTTATTTCGTCTAATTGTTCAGCGACGGCTGTCAAACGGCGGGGTTCAAATACCCCAACGACGATACAGGCACTACGTTGCTTCTCAGGACTACCACTCTTGACACTAAATTCCACGCTGAATTCCTCGAAATAACTTGCAAAAAAACCTAGTTTACTTAAAAATTTACCTTTCGCCACTAAAAACAGACGTTTTCTATACTAAATATGATTATTTTTCGCTATCTTCTCAAGGAAACGTTCAAATCGCAGTTTGCGATTTTCTTTATCCTCATGGCTATTTTTATTACGCTTAAGTTTGTGCGTGTCCTGGGAGATGCAACAGATGGAGAAATCCCTGCTAGTTTAGTCATGGGATTTTTAACATTATACTCGCCAGTATTAGCTTCGCTAATTTTGCCCATTAGTTTTTTCTTGGGGATCATGATGGCACATGGGCGTTTTTATGTTGATTCCGAAATGACCGTTTTACAAGCCTGTGGCGTCTCAGAATGGTACGTGACTCGGGTAATGTTGTTGTTAGCCGTCGGCTTAGGATTATTGACCGCTTCCGTTACTATGTATATAGCCCCATTAGCGGTTGAAAGTGAATATCAATTACGTGAAAAAGCTGGGGCTGAATCAGGCATTTCAGCCATTATTCCAGGCCGTTTTCAACAAACAGGCAATGATGAAGCGGTGATATTTGTCCATGAAGTTGAATCTGAAAATAACCAGTTAAGTAAAATTTTCTTATCTCAAGTCAATCCTAAAAATCCAGAAAAAGTCCGAGTGATTTATTCTGAGACAGGCACGATTAATGTGTTAAATGATGGCACCCAATTGCTTGTACTGCGAAATGGCCAGCAACATGATGGCACTATTGGCCAACAAAACTATCAAAAAGTAAATTTTGATGAATACCAAATTCAGATCGGCAAGCAAGAAGCAGAGTCAATGCGTCGTAAAGTGGCAGCATTGCCAACTATTGAGTTATTTGGCGACCCCAGTCACGAAGCGATTGCGGAATTGCAATGGCGAATCGCTATCCCTTTAGCATTACCGTTCTTGGTGTTAATTGCTGTACCCTTGTCGAAAGTTAATCCACGCCAAGGTCGATTCGGTAAATTATTCCCTGCCATTTTAATGTACTTGGGGTATTTTTTATTATTAATGGCAGCAAGACGGGCCCTTGAAGATGGCAAAATACCTACCGGATTAGGCTTATGGTGGGTCCATGGGATTATCTTGTTCATTGGTGCGGTATTATTATCACGACAACGTCAAACCTCGGTAAAAGTGCGTAATTACTTAAAACAACCCTATATAAAAAACGCCTCTAGTTCGGCAGGAGACAAGTAATGTTTAGCATTATTGATTTATACATTGCACGTACCTTGCTCAGTACTATTTTTGTGACTTTATTGACGCTGGTCGGATTGAGTGGGTTAATCAAGTTTGTCGAGCAATTACGCAAGGTCGGTGAAGGTGATTACGATTTAATTGTGGCTGGTTTATTTGTCATGTTGAGTTTACCCCGTGATATCGAACAATTTTTCCCGATGGCAACGTTACTTGGTGGGTTAATTGGCATGGGTATTTTAGCGTCAAACTCCGAACTTATTGTCATGCAAGCCTCAGGTATGAGTAAATGGAATATCATCCAATCGGCAATGAAATGTGCAGTGATCATGGTGTGTGGTATTTTGTTAATTGGTGAATATGTCACACCGTTAAGTGAAGCCAAAGCAAAGCAAATCCGTACCGATGCGCTGTCTGGCGGGCAAGTTTTTACCG
>Ga0233426_10004694_pt1 | contig 10133 bp, 9 predicted proteins | sample SI_118_April2016_6_FD_179875 | JGI IMG/M metagenome (GOLD analysis project Ga0233426, IMG submission 179875) | Seawater microbial communities from Saanich Inlet, British Columbia, Canada - SI_118_April2016_10_MG | ecosystem: Environmental > Aquatic > Marine > Inlet | place: Canada: British... | reverse complement strand
GAGTATTCAATCTGGACGTTTCGTGTCAGACGGGCTAAAGCGCACTGTATACATTGAAAAGACTGCCGTTGGGTCCGACATAATCACTGGGGCTGAGAGAGGCGATGACTTGCCGGTAGTTGTCGTTAGTCCCTCAACTGAAACACTAACAGTGCCAGAGAGCGTTGTTCAGGACACTTATAGCTATGCGCTAAACAAACATCCAGCCAACTCGGGAGAGTTGCAGCTAATCCCCTATCGGGATGAGGCTGATGTTATGAGTCTTGTGAGAATTAATAGTGTCGATTCCTTAGAGCGGGATCGATTGATGGAGGTAACCCAAGTTGAGCTGGAAAATGAGGCGTTGCGCGAAGAGGTATTGGTGTTGACGACGAAATTACAGGCGTTAACGCAGCCTGTGAGGCCAGAGGCCGATATGATCGAGCTTCCTCCAGAGAAAGCACAGGCTAATAGATCAAATGTAGCGATAGCTTGGATCGAGAACCAGCCTTGGTATATTGCGTCGTTACTTGCGGTATTGGCCACTGTGCTAGGGCTTTTTGCCCATAAGTCAATCCGCCGCGAGGTTCCTGCTAGCGATTCTACCTTAGCAGACATCTATGAGGAACCTATGCAATCTCAGCTGGAGGTAACTGAGATCGTATTTGATGAAACTGACGGCGATATCTTTGCGGGGCCAGACGATGATGTTAATCTGGGTGGATTCGATCTAATGGTTGACCCAATTTCTGAAGCAGAGGTGCACCTGTCTCTAGGCCAGTTTAAAGAGGCCTTGGATATTCTTGAGGGCGCGCGGAGTAATGACTCTGATGATATGAGTAGCCGGCTTAAACTTTTGGAAATCTATCTCAGTGAGGACTTGACTGAGCCCTTAGTTGCGCTGCATGAGGAAATTAATTCTTCAGAGGATAAGCTTGCTATCAAGAAGGCGGAGCTTATTTTGACATCGAGATTACAGCAGGGGCAGAGCATCTTGGAGGTCGCAGAGCAGCCCCCATTGTCTGATGCAGATATGGACGTTAACATTGCCCTTGAGGATTTTCCAGAGATCGATGGAAACTTTGATAGCGAGGTTCTCGAAAGTATGAATACTCTTGAGCAGAGTCAGACTACCGACTTATCAGATATGGAATATTTGGATGAATTCCAAGATATTAACCCAGTCGATATAAAGTTAGATTTAGCCGCTACCTACGCTGACTTGGGCGATAAACAAGGGGCTCACGCTATTCTTAATGAAATTATAGCTGAGGCGAGCAAGGCTGATAAATCCAGAGCTCAAGCTATTCTTGATCAATTAGACTTATAACCATTCAATTAATAACAAGGTTGACGCAGTGCAGACGTCCGACTGGAATTATATTCCAAATTGCCGTATTCCAGAGGGTGAAAATCTCCCGACTGGTGTAATCCGCTACGCTGCCATTGTTAGTTACGATGGAGCTGATTTTTGTGGGTTTCAGCGGCAAAAGCACAGCCCTTCCGTTCAGGCTGTTTTGGAGAAAGCCTTATCTTATGTTGCCAATGAGCCAGTTATAGTTGGTTGTGCGGGAAGAACTGACACAGCGGTTCATGCCAGCTATCAGGTTGTACACTTTGATTGCACGGCTGTAAGAGATGGTCGCAATTGGGTTATGGGTGCAAATAGCAAATTACCTGATACTGTGGCTTTGGTGTGGGCTGGACAGGTGAATCCCGATTTTCATGCTAGGTTCAGTGCTCTTTCACGTACTTATCGCTACGTTATGGTTGCGCAGGAGAGTCGCCCCGCGATTCTGTCGACCGGTGTGACTTGGATTAAGTATCCTCTGAGAGGAGATTTGATGAAGGGCGCTTGCCAATTCCTGCTTGGGGAGCAAGATTTCTCAGCATTTCGAGGTGCTGGCTGTCAATCTATCTCACCCTTTCGGCATGTCGAACAAGCCTCCGTCTATGAGAGTTCCAATCTACTAGTTTTTGAAATCACAGCCAACGCGTTTGTCTTACACATGGTTCGTAATATCGTTGGTTCCCTGATGGAAGTCGGTCTCTCTCGTCGGCCTGCAGATTGGATCAAAGAGCTACTTGATGGCCGCGATAGGTGTAAAAGTGCCGCTACTGCCGCACCCAATGGGCTTTATCTAGTTGATGTTACTTATCCTGAAGCTTGTGAGATTCCTTCTTTCCCTAAGGGGCCAGTATTTTTGCCCGAATTGATACATGGAAAGGGTTAAGTAGATGGCTGTAAAGGTAAAAATATGTGGTATCACTAGCTCTGAGCAGGCGCTGTTGGCCCAAGATGCTGGGGCGGACGCGCTAGGCTTGGTCATATACCAAGGTAGTAGTCGTTGTGTTGATATCGAACGTGCGATAGAGATCCGCGGGGCTATCCGTCCAGGCGTGCTCTGTGTGGTATTACTGGTGAACGCCAACACCAATTTTGTCCAGCAGGTAATTAGCAGTGTCAAACCAGATTTAATACAGTTTCATGGCGATGAAACAGCGGGATTTTGCAGGCAATTTAATTTTCCCTATATTAGAGCGATACGTATGCGAGATGACCTGAATATCAGTGAAGAAATCGACCAATATTCAGACAGTAACTGGCTTCTTTTTGACGCCTGGCATGCTAATGCATATGGCGGCACGGGTAAGCGGTTTAACTGGGATCGCCTGCCTCTTGTCCGTGATTACCCGCTCATACTCGCTGGGGGGCTAACGCCAGACAATGTCGTCGAAGCCATTCAGGCAGTGTCGCCCGATATGGTCGACGTGAGTGGGGGAGTGGAAAGTGAGCCGGGTGTCAAAGATGAGTCTAAGCTTCGTCTTTTTATTGATCGGGTTAAATCTTGCTGATAACTCTAGTTAGGTTTAGCCATCTTCGCTATAGCGTCATCACATTTAGGCGAATATTTGTCCGGACATTCTATGGGTGACCGGATTGTCATGTTAGAATACGAACTAAGAAAAACTACATGTCTCTCTCTTGCTGCCGTTGGCCGCTCGAAAAAGGAAGTTTATGAACTGGCTTAATCGTATTCGCCCCAAGGGCCCCGCAGCGGCTAAAACTGAGCGAGTTAACTCGGTACCTGAGGGCCTCTGGAAAAAATGTCCTAAATGTGCCTCTCCTTTATACCGTCCTGAGCTCGAACGTAATTTGGATGTTTGCCCAAAGTGTACCCATCATATGCGGATTGGCGCTCGGCGCCGTCTTGATATTTTTTTGGACGCCGAAGGTAGGCAGGAATTGGAACCTGAGCTTGAGGCGTTAGATCGGTTGAAGTTTAGAGACGTCAAGAAATATAAAGATCGCTTATCGGATGCGCGAAAAAAGACCGGTGAGAAGGATGCGCTAATCGCGATGAGTGGGACTCTCAAGGGGATTCCAGTGGTTGCTTGCGCTTTTGAGTTTGCGTTTCATGGTGGCTCAATGGGCTATGCCGTCGGTGAAAAGTTTACTCGAGCGGCTAATCTAGCACTTGAACAGCGTAAACCACTTATCTGCTTTTCGGCGACGGGTGGGGCTCGAATGCAAGAAGCGTTGATTTCGTTGATGCAAATGGCGAAAACTAGTGCGATTTTAGAAAGACTAAGATTAGCTGGTGTACCCTATGTCTCATTCATGACCGATCCAGTTTACGGTGGTGTTTCGGCCAGCTTGGCGATGCTAGGCGATTTAAATGTCGCTGAGCCTGGTGCTAGGGCAGGGTTTGCGGGACCTAATGTCATTGAAGATACTATTCGTCAGAAATTGCCGAAAGGGTTTCAGCGTAGTGAGTTTTTATTAGAACATGGCCATATCGATATGATTCTGAGTCGAAGCGAGATCCGAGATAGACTGGCAAGTGCGTTATCTAAATTCATGAATCTCTCAGAGACTAATAATGCCTAATCGCTCCCTCAGTGAGTGGTTGACTATTTTAGAGGCTAGGCATCCTAGTGAGATCGATCTAGGTTTGGAAAGAGTTTCCGAAGTATGGGGTAGGCTCAATGTCAGACGAGAGACCCCTCAAAGTGAAATCAGACCAACTGTTGTTACCGTTGCGGGAACCAATGGAAAGGGTTCTTGTATAGCGGCTATGCAAGCGATTTTACTGGCCCACGACTATTCTGTGGGTGTTTTCACGTCCCCACATTTTTTAAAGTATAACGAGAGAATCTGTATTGCTGGAGTTTCAGTGTCAGATGAGAGCATAGTAGATGCTTTTGTTGCCATCGAGTCGGTTAGGGGAGATGTTTCGCTTACCTATTTTGAATTTAACACTCTTGCCGCTTTAGTTATATTTGGGGAGCATGAACTCGATATTGTCTTGTTAGAGGTAGGACTCGGTGGGCGCTTGGATGCCATTAACATCATTGACTCAGACGTTGCTGTCGTGACGAGCATAGATCTTGATCACCAAGATTGGCTTGGTAATACTAGAGGAGAGATCGCGGCAGAGAAACTGGGTATCTCAAGAGCTAAAAAGCCCTTGATTATTGGTGAGCAAAACCCTCCGGAGGGCTTTGACCAATTGGTGCTAAAAACAGGCGCTACTGCGTTGATGATAGGTCGCGATTTTTCCATTACTAACAATACTACAGGAAGTCATTTTACATCGCTGGTTCAGGGGTCAGGGGTGCAGTCATCATTTCCTGATATTGAAGTGAGGGGATTGCTGCCTCAAAATAAGATTCTGGCGATTCAGGCATTGATCAGTGCCGGCGTGCAATTAGAAGCCGAAAAGGTCACTGAATCATTAAACAACGTGTCACTAATGGGGCGACAGCAGAGCCTTGTATTTAAGGGCGTTAATGTGTTGCTGGATGTGGCGCACAACCCCGCTGCAGCATCAGTTTTAGAGCGAAATATACCGATCATTAAAGGTAAAACCTATGCGGTAGCGTCAGTGTTGGCGGACAAGGATTGGGCTGGAATGATCAGTCAAGTTGGCGGGAGGCTGGATGAAGTCCTGGTAGCTAAAATAAGTGATAATGCACGGGCTAGTTCTGCTCAATCGATGCTTGATATGGTATATAATGCCGGGCTTAAGGGCTATCGCTGCGATTCAATTGAGTCTGCTTTCTTGAAAGTAATTGCGGAGGCTAGTGCAGACGACCAAGTAGTCGTCTTTGGCTCATTTCATACTGTTTCGTCAGTATTGAATATTATTTCAAAAGAGGCTTGATGTGAGTGAAGGTTTAGCGAAGCGAGTAGCAGGCACCCTGGTACTGGGGGTCATTGGTTTAATAGTGCTACCTCTTTTGATTGACTTTACTGACCCAAATAAAGTTGACCGTACAACTAAAATTCCAGCAGCACCCTCAATTGAAACGGTTTCTCTCGAGCGCGCGAAGCGCCCTGAAAGCGTCAATGCCGACTTTAATGTCAAGAAGTCGTTGCCGGTGGTTACGAATGATGGCGATGACTTCGGGTTAACTGATAAGGGGCTTCCGCAAGCCTGGAGTGTCCAGGTGGGTAGTTTTACCGAAGAGCCAAAGGCAAAAAAATTATTGAAAAAGCTTGCTGATCAAGGCTATAAGGCTTTTATTGAGCGAGCTGTGATTACTGGTGAAAATCATTATCGCGTTGTGGTTGGGCCAAAAATTGATTGGCGACGTGCTAAGGCCGCCAGTCAAGCAATAGATCGTATATTTGAGACAAAATCTATCATTTTGAAATACGAAACCTAGCTACTAGCAGACCTTAGGAAAGGTATTATGGATATAGCGGCAGTAGATATAGTAATTGTTGCAATTATCACAATTTCAGGGATGATCAGCCTTATTCGGGGTTTTGTTAAGGAAGCAATGTCGTTGGTGATTTGGCTGGCAGCATTTGTCGTCGCTATGGCATTCAGTGAGCTAGTTGGAGAGTTGTTAGTAAACGTTATTGCTCTAGCGTCAATGCGACAGCTAGCAGCCTGGGCCTCTCTTTTCGTTGGCACGTTATTAGTCGGTGCTATAGTCAACTTTTTACTGGGCAAGTTGGTAAGCTCAACTGGATTGAGTGGCACTGATAGAACCTTAGGGCTCGTATTTGGGGTTTTTAGAGGTATGCTAATTATTTTAGCGTTGGTGGTAATGCTTCCTAAAGCGTTACCAGTGGATCAAGATTTGTGGTGGACGTCGTCAGAGCTTATCCCAGTGTTTATGTTGTTTAAGGACGCTGGAATAGAAGCTGCGATAGCCATTAAAGACTTCTTAATAGGCTGGGTTTAATCATGTGTGGTGTTGTTGGCATTTCGGGTAAGTCTAGTGTAAATCTGCGGCTGTATGACGCATTGACGATGTTACAACATCGAGGTCAAGATGCGGCAGGTATTGTCACCGAATCTGGTGGGGAACTCCATCAATGTAAGGGCGAGGGTTTGGCCCGTGATGTATTCCGTCGCAGTCATATGATGAGATTAGTGGGTGATGTTGGTATAGGGCATGTACGCTACCCAACAGCAGGAAGTTCTGGGCCCGCGCTTGCTCAACCACTTTACGTCAATTCGCCTTATGGTATTTTTGTGGCTCACAACGGTAATCTTACTAACGCCGATGAATTGCGCCAACAGGTTTTTCGTGATGATTTGCGGCATTTAAATACCGACTCTGATTCAGAGGTCCTTCTCAACATCTTTGCCCACGAATTGCAGGCGCAGGGCAAACTTGCACCTTCTAGCGACGATATTTTTACTGCGGTGTCGGGCGTCCACGAGCGATGCAAGGGTGCCTATGCAGTTGTAGGCTTGATCGCCAATTACGGAATGTTTGCGTTTCGTGACCGGTTCGGAATTCGTCCACTATGTTTTGGTAAACGAGAAACAGCTAAGGGTACTGAATATGCTGTGGTTTCTGAATCAGTCGTTCTCGACAGTCTGGGTTTTGAGTTAATTAGAGATCTTCAACCTGGTGAAGCTCTCTTTGTGGACGAATTAGGGGTACTTCATCTTCACCAGTGTGCAAAAGAGCATCAATTGATGCCGTGCATATTTGAGCATGTCTATTTTGCACGACCGGATTCACTGATCGACGATATTTCTGTTTATAAATGCAGATTACGGATGGGTGAGTATCTTGCTGATAAGTTAATTCGACTTAAACCTGACCACGGTATTGATGTTGTTATCCCTATACCAGACACAAGCCGTGTTTCGGCTCAAGCGCTGGCTGAACGATTAGGGGTCAAGTTACGCGAAGGTTTCATGAAAAATCGGTATATTGGTCGAACTTTTATTATGCCCGGACAGACCGAACGTAAAAAATCGGTAAGACAAAAACTGAATGCAGTGAAGTTAGAATTTGCAGGAAAGAATGTACTTTTGGTAGATGATTCTATTGTTCGTGGTACGACCTCTCAAGAGATTATCCAGATGGCAAGGGAGGCAGGAGCAAGCAAGGTATTTATGGCCTCGGCTGCCCCTGGGGTGCGCTATCCGAACGTTTACGGCATAGATATGCCGTCTGCATCTGAGCTTATTGCGCACAACAGGACTGACCAAGAGGTGGGCGATTTAATTGGAGCAGATTGGTTGATTTATCAGGACTTGGAAGATCTAGTAGCCTCTGCAAAGGAAGGTAATGACACCATAACTCGCTTTGAATGCTCAGTATTCGATGGTCATTATGTCACGGGTGACGTAGACGCTCAGTATCTCGCGAGGCTGGATTCTCAGCGTAACGATTCGGCTAAGAAGGGTGGTGATCCATCCGCAGCTGAGAAAACAAGTCAAGTGATAGGCATACACAATAACACTGCAGACTAATCTTTAGGTTCACGATCTAATAGGCTCTGGCCACCATAAAATAATCGAGTTATATTTAACTGTATTTAAACGCAAGGATACTATCGATGTTATCGAGTCTTTTTGGGCGTAAAAGCGTTCCCCTCGCTGATTGCTTGCCTGGCCGCAAAGAGGCCATCGTTATTTCCGATGTTCACTTGATCACAGGGCAGCCCCTAAAACCACCGTTCGCTGAGCACTTAGAAGCAGTAATCTTTGCTATGGGCTGCTTTTGGGGCGCAGAACGTCGCTTTTGGGAGCAAGAGGGTGTGATCTCTACCGCAGTGGGCTACGCAGGAGGTGCCACGCCTAACCCAACCTATGAAGAAACCTGTACAGGGCTGACAGGGCATACTGAAGTAGTGCTGGTTGTTTTTGATCCAAGTTTAACTAACTTTAACGCGTTAATGACGGTCTTTTGGGAGTCTCATGATCCAACTCAAGGCATGAGACAAGGTAATGATATGGGCAGTCAGTATCGGTCTGCCATTTATTGCAGCGAAGCGCAGCTTAGCGAGGCTGAAACCTCAGCTTCTAACGTGCAACGTAAATTAACAGATTTAGGCTTCGGGCCCATTACGACTGAGATTAAGTTAGCCCCTGAATTCTTTTATGCTGAAGACTATCACCAGCAATATTTAGTCAAAAACCCGAGTGGTTACTGTGGTTTGAGAGGGACAGGAGTCTCTTGTCTGTAGCAGGCTGTTAAAGCTAACGATCAAGGTTCCACTGCATTACTAGTAAGCTCGTCAACAGCGCTTAGAGCCCTGCGAATACCTGCCGGGAGCTAGATGTTAGCTATTCTTTTACGTTCCGCTGCTGGGTCAGCTAGCGGTATGGCCGCTAGAAGCTCTTTTGTGTAGGCTTCCTTAGGGGCAGCCCATAAGGTCTCTGTATCACCCTGTTCGACAATAACACCACGGTTCATGATCACAACCCGGTCGGAGATGTACCGGACCACTGACAAGTCATGAGAGATAAACATCATTGTAAGGTTGTGTCGCTCTACCAGCTCCAGAATTAAATCTAATATTTGCGCTTGGATGGTCACATCCAATGCTGATACAGGCTCATCAGCAATAATAAACTCGGGCTTGGTAGCAATGGCTCGTCCTATGGCGATACGTTGGCGTTGGCCCCCAGAAAACTCATGAGGATACTTGCGCAGCTGGGCTTGTGATAAGCCAACATCATCCATAAGTTGCTTAACTTGGCTCGCAATCGTTGTCCATGTGGCTATACCATGATAGAGGAGCGGTTCTGACAGGGTTTCAAATACGGTCATTCGTGGATTAAGTGAGGCATAGGGATCTTGGAAGATCATTTGCATCTTCCTACGCCAAGGTACTAGCTGCTTTGCGGTTAAGCCTGTGAGCGTTTGACCGGAAAATTTAACTGAGCCTTCAGTGGTGGGCGCTAGCTGTAAAATTGACCGACCTAAGGTTGATTTTCCAGATCCAGACTCTCCAACTAAACCCAAAATCTCTCCGCGCGCGATTTCCAGACTGACGTCGTCCACAGCTTTTATATATCGATTTTCTTCGCTATTGTTGGTATTTAGCTGGTTTCTAAAATACGTTTTCAAATGAGTGACTTCAATCAAAATTTCATCACTTTTAGCACGATTCGGCAGAGTCTTAGCACCCTCCGGTATTGCAGCGAGCAGTTTCTTGGTGTATTCGTTCTGAGTCCTGTAAAATAAATCATCAGTGCCGCCAGTTTCACGAATAGTACCGTCGCACATGACGAGTACTTTATCTGCGATGCCTGCGACAACACCGAGGTCATGACTAATGAAAATAACCGCTACATTTCGTGTTTCTTGTAGCTTTTTTATTAGTCGAAGGATTTGTGCCTGAATGGTCACATCTAGTGCAGTAGTCGGTTCATCACAAATTAATAGTTTTGGCTCGGTAATCAACGCCATGGCTATCATTACCCTTTGTCTCATACCTCCTGAGAACTCATGGGGATAACAATCAAACCGCGCATGGGAATCAATGATTCCTACCTCATCGAGCAGGGCAACTGCGGTTCTCTTGGCTTCAACTCGTGTTTGTATCTGACTTCTATCCGGATGATAAATCAATGGCTCAATAAGTTGTTCACCAATCGTTAGAAAGGGATTTAGTGACGTCATCGGATCTTGAAAAATAACGGCTATATCATTGCAACGATGTTGTCTCATCTCAGAAGCAGAGCAGGCTAGTAGATCTTTTCCATCAAATAGGGCCGTACCACCTTCTATTCTGGCGGGGGGCTTTGGTAGAAGATCAAGCAGGCTGTAGCAGGTAACAGACTTACCTGACCCTGATTCTCCTACAATAGCCAGTGTTTCACCTCTATCGACTGAGAATGAAACATCGTCAACGGCTTTAACGACACCATTACGTGTGTGGAAAT
>Ga0233426_10004689_pt1 | contig 10143 bp, 3 predicted proteins | sample SI_118_April2016_6_FD_179875 | JGI IMG/M metagenome (GOLD analysis project Ga0233426, IMG submission 179875) | Seawater microbial communities from Saanich Inlet, British Columbia, Canada - SI_118_April2016_10_MG | ecosystem: Environmental > Aquatic > Marine > Inlet | place: Canada: British... | reverse complement strand
GAAAACCCAACTGTAACATCGATTACAAATATTGGCGGTGGAACCTGGGATAACACCGGTCAAGCAACTTTAACACTTAGCGCTGCTCAAACTCTAGAGAGTGGTATAACATTAAATTTTGATGGTGCTAGCAGGGTGGCAACTGTAACTGGTTACATTAAAGTTAATAGGGCTAGCGCTTCAGATGTAATTCTCCTTATTGATTTAGAGAAGTTCCTTACAATGCACTAGAGTAAATTAGTTGTAAAAACTGTAATAATAAATAGATAAAATAAATTATGATAGAATTAATAAAAGAAATACTATTTGGAGTGAATGATCCAAACACTCACCAAGCTTTTCTACCCGCTGCTATGGCTATAGGTGGGCTAGCTCAAATGGCTATGGGTTATGATTGGGGTGGAAAAAGAAGAAAGGCAGCTGCTAAAGCTAAAGCAGCTTACGAGAAACAAAAAAACATATACAAAAACTTAGACACTAGCAACGCTTACAAGGATATAAAAAACCAATACGAAGGAATGGAAAATACTTTTGAGGATTTAACAGTTAACACTCAACAAGCTGAGTTTGAAAAACAAATGTTTCAGCAGTCTCAAGCTAACACAATGCAAGGACTAAGAGGTGCCGCTGGAGGTTCTGGTGTCGCTGGCTTAGCACAAGCCATGTCAAACCAAGCAATGAACCAGGCTCAAAAAACATCAGCTTCAATTGGTAGGCAAGAGGCTAAAAATAAATTATTAGCAGCACAACAAGCAGGTAAAATAGATCAACTTGAAAGAGCGGGTGCTGATAAAACACAACAGCTAATAGCAGGAGGACAACTATCCTCTATGCAGATGGAGCAAAGTAAACAGGGTACGTTGTTAGGTATGGACGCGCAAGCAATGCAAGGCGCTCAAAACGCTGTTCAAGCAGGTAAACAAATGATGGTTTCAGGTTTGTCTAACGCTATAGGTGGAATTGCTGGGGCTAAACAAGCTGCTGCTGGTGATGTAGATTTTGAAGGTAAATATAAATTTTTTTAAAATATGGCACAATTCGGAAAAGCAGATATAGGATTAATTAAAGCAACGGCTGGTGCCGAGCAATCACAGTTTATGGATGATAATCTACAAACAGGTATGGTTGTTGGTGGTTTTGTTAGTGAGTTAAATAAAAAAGCGCAGGTTCAAGCAGGTATACAAGCGGGTATTAAAAAAGATATAGACGAAAAGTTTCAGACAACATCAACTAATTTACCAGAAGAGTTTTCAAAAAACCTAGTGGAATTCGTACCTAGTATGAAAAATAGCTACGCAGGTGTTAATGGTAGTGGTGTTATGGGTAAGAACGAGCGGGCAAAAATTATAGCAAACCACGACGATTATCTCGCTGAAACCGATATTCTGGTTGGTATTATTAAAGACAACGATGATGATTCAGCCGTGGATGGCGTTGGTCACAACGCTAAGAGTAGTCAGTATTTAAATCAAGTGAAATCTGGTGATTATCAAGTTTTCACTGCTTACGATAAAACCGGTAAACCATCACCAAACATAGCTGTGCCAATGAAAGTTAAACCTAGATCAGATGCTTTCGAATTTGAGTACAATGGTACTAAAATGACTTTAGCGGATATAGATGGAAAAACATTTACTACTCCCGGTGAAGAAGACGCTATTGGAAATGCTTCTGCAAAAGCCCGAGCAGCATACGAAACAGCTTTTAGCGGGTACAACGAGTGGAACTCACTTGAAGATAAGATAGATGGAAGACCTAACCCAGCTAAATATCAAATATATAATTCTAAAACACTGCCTAATAGAGAATCAAATAAGGATAACGCGGCTGCTGAGTTAGGTATATATAATAAGAACGTTAGTTTGTTAAAGGGTGATAGTGATCACAATAATATCGCTGATGCTAGTGCATATGGTAGCCAGTGGAAAAACCAAGTTGATGGGTATAGTGGCTTAGATTTACAACACACTTTGTTTACAGACGCTAGTGATGACGATGTAGACAACTCTTATGGTGATTTATTTGTAAACCAAACAAGTAAAGATCCTAACATGTATAAAAACGATAAGGATGAGTTTATAAGCTTCAACGTTGGCGGTGTTGTTCATGGCATGCAAAATAGATCTATACAGTACAGCACTGATCCAGAGAGCGAATGGGGTCAACTTCGCGAAGCAGATCAAAAAAAATTATTAGAAATGCATATTAGAGGTGGTCGTACAGATGGTAGTTATAATCCTGACGAGAACTCTGATTTCCACAAAGATGGTTACGCTAACTTTATGGGTAACGTAACTAGAGACGCTGCCTTAATAAAACAAAGAAATTATTTCGAAAACAAAGGTATGTTTTTTGACAATGGCGATGGTAACCCTGTTAATAGTGTAGAAGTACAAGCAAATAGAAAAAGCATTGCATATACTGATCACAAATTTAATTCTGCTTTTCCAGAGCGTTTACTTGGTGGGGAGAACTTTAATGAAAACCTAACTGAAGACGGTAGTATAGGAAAAGCATTAATTGAGGAATTTGGGGAAGATGTTTTTGATTTTGTTGGTAATGGTATAATAGAGATTCAAGGTGTTGAAAGTCCATTTGATCTTAATGGTCCTAATAAAAAACAACAGTTAAAAAGATTAAAAGAGCACCTACAGGCAAATCCTAATTTTACTGACGTTGAAAATAGTTTAGCTAAAAATATGAGTAACAGTGTTAACGATAAAGATTGGAAGAAGATGCGAAGAAAAAGTTATCATGGATTTCCTCCAGCTAAAAAATATTTAAAGTTTGAAGGTAGCGATGGAAACATTGTTACGGGAGATTTACAAGTTAACGGTTATGACGAGGAAACTGAAATGTGGAAAGTCACAGATTCACGTGGTATTACCCACGAGGTAGACGAAGATACTCTTTATCCAAACGGAATATAGTTTATGGCTGAGTTCAAACAGTTAAATAGAAAACAATACAACGCACTTAGCGCGGGTCAAAAAAAGGAGTTTAAAAAAGCTTATATAGCTCATCATTTACCAATGTTTAAGAAGCATTGTGAGGGGACTGGTTTGAATCCTGAAATGCTATTAGCACAAACAGCAAAAGAGTCTCAATATGGTATTTCTGGTTTATCGTACGCAGACTTTAATTATGGTGGTCAAAAGTACTATGGGGATACAAGCGATCCGGCAAACGCTAATAATTTCGCAAAATACAATACTAACGAAGAGTTTAAGACAAAAGCAGAGGCCGACGCATATAAGAAAAAACAAGAAGCAAAGGGCCTCACTACAAAACACGTAAAAAAGTTAAAAGCAAAAGATGGTACGTACTATTACCAATGGAGAGGGCAGCAACCATTTAAAAAGTTTGCAACCGCTGAGGAAGGTGTTAGAGCTCAAGTGGAATTTTTTTCAAAGTCACCAAGAAGATATAAAGACGTAGGAAAATTAGAAGATCCGTATGATCAAATTGAGGCTATTAAAAACGCTGGTTATGCTACGGATTCTACAGGTACTTATGTTAGTGATATAATAGAAATATATGACGATATAACCCTAGAAGACGGAGAATATTATAATAGTGACATAGAGCTCTCGCCATCAACACTAAAGAAAGTTGGTGTAACACAAGAAGAAAAAGATCAAATAGCAATTGATATAAAACCAACACCAGCTCCGCTTCCTGAAGATATGCCAATTGTTCTCAGTCAAATTGAAGTAGATAGGGAAAATGCTAGAAGAAGGCAGGAAGAAGAAAAGAAAAAGAAAGAAGAGGTTTACCAACCAAAAGAATTAGTACCTTTATCAGACTTAACGGAGGAGGAGATAAACAACCTAACAGACGAAGAGAGAAAAGGGTACGGGTTACAACCTACCGTTGACGTTGTTGGAGGCAAGAAAACGGATGACGAGTTAACGCCTGAGCAAATTGCGCAAATAGAAAAGGAAAGATTGTTAGCCGAAAAAGAGGAGGCAGAGGAAAACAAGTATTCTCAAGAGCAGTTGCAAAAAGAAAAGGAGAATCAAGAGAAAAAAAGAAAACAAAAGAAAGCTGAAAATAAGGTAATAGATAAAGATGGGGATGGTATACCGGATACTATCGATGCAGACGCTGGTGAGCCAGTTCCAGAAAACCAACTCACAGTTTCTACCGAAGAACAGGTTGTAATTGACGAGCAGGAGAAAGAAGAGACTGTAGAGACTGTAGAGACAGAAGAAATAGAGGTTCTTGACGCCAATGGTAATATAAAGAAAATAACTGTACCAACTGTAAAAACTCCAACAACCCCAACAACTGTAGACGCAGGGGGCGTGGCAACTGAAGAGGTGACAACACCCTCAGGTGTTGTGGAGGAAAAACCCGAATTAGTCAAGCCAAAGATTAAAGACTTTAAGACTTCAAGTGATTATATGAAAGCTAGAATGAAGTACTTTAAAAGTATTGAAGAGCAAGGTGGTGAAAATACGGTAGACTTTGATAACGAGTTAGACGACGACGAAATAAAAGAAGCTGTTGATATGGAACAAAACTCAACGGTTATAGATGCTTCTAAAAGAAACATATTTAAAACAAGCGGTAAAAGTAATATATTTAACAGCATAATTGGAGACATCGACGATCTAGCTAAAGGTATACAGCAAGAATTAAATAATATAACTAAATCAATAAATAACAGAGATTAATGGAAGACGAAGAAGAAAACAACAATAGTGATCCTGTTTTAATTAATTTTGACGATGATGTTGAGATTGGTCAGGAGACTGGTGGTGATTCACAAAACCCTAATAGAACTGCTCAGGAACAGTATGACGAGGTTCCAGTGTCTACTGGTGCTAGTGGACCAATCGTTGATGAAGGTGAAACTGGAACCACCTCAAGGCCTTTCACTGCTGACGCGGAAGAGAAAGAGGTTGAAGAGTTGGTGGTCAAGCATAAAGTTGATGAAGCTCAAAAACCTGGAAATAAATACGTAGAATATAAATCTATATTTGAAGGGGTAAGTTCTGATATAAACAAGAAGACGCTTGAGCTTCTAGCTGTCAAACATCCAGATTTTTTAGATGTAAGTGACGATGGTATTGTTACTAATAATAATGGTGAGGTTGTAGAAACGAAAGAAGATTTTATAAAAGCCACGGGTTTTGGTGCTGGTGATATTATTTATGATAACACTAGTGAGCAGTTTAAAAACGAAGAGTATTATCATTTTAAAAGCACCATAGAGCAAGCTGATGATGCTTGGGAGTACCTTAAGAGTAGTTACAAAACTGAAACTGGCAACTTATTAAGTTCTCTTTTTTATCAAGGTGAATCTGAAACTTTAGATTTTGGTAAATTTGAAGAGGAAATGAAAATAGCTGTTTTCAACTTGGTGGCAGGTGACAAAATGATGTCTCTCGCGGCTGAGGGTGGCGCGGATAAAGATTTTTCATTTGACTGGAAAAAGCTACCATTCCTTGGCGAGACGATGAGTCTTCAAGAAAAAGAATTGCTAATAAAAGAAGCAAAAGGATTAGTGCTTCAAAATCAAATGAAAATTCATGTTTCTGCCGCGAACAATTTAAAAGTACTTAGTGATGATTTTGATATTAAAAAGAAAAACTTAGAAAACAATAAAAACGCTTTTGATGATTTAGCACAAAGAAACCAACAAGCTATCAACGATCTTAATAAAAGACATGGAACTTGGGGTTACGACAAACAGGGTAACATAAGGTTTATTAGTTATGGTAAAAGTTGGTCTGAAGAAGATAAAGCTAGCTTAATAGAAATAAATACCAATGCAAAAAAAATAAGCGCTGATAAGATAAAATTAGCTACAGAATATGGGGAGGTTTTATCTTTACAAGAAACATACAACGACAGTGTTAAAGATTTAAACAATACAACTGAGGATTTATTTAACCGATTCTTATTTAATGGTGTTGATGACTTTGGCCCAGCTTTTAAGCAAACTCGTTTTGCAAACGCGTATAATGATGCGCTACGCGCGTCAAACCCTTACATGGGACCTGTTTTAGATGTTGTATCTACTTTTGCCGATGCTTATTTAAGGTATGAAGCGGCTGGAGCTGTGGTCAAAAATCTTGCAAACGTTCCAACTTTAATTGCTGGTACTATTGCTGGGACTTTAGATTATATGACTGATATTTCTCAAACAGGTAAAAAATATAACAGAAAGAAAACCAGTGCTTGGTCAGAGGGTGAAAGCGCTCCTTTTATGAGTGATATGTTTAATGGCTTGTTAAGTATAGCTGATAAAGGTATAACACCGGTTTCTAGCGATCCAAGTGGTTTGATGACTAAAGTTGGTTATAAAAAAGGAGACTTAACGATATTAGATGAAGGTTGGTTGGGTCAATTTTACAACGAAACACTTGGTGAGGGTAGTAATTGGAGCTTGTACTCTGGTACAAAAACGGTTGCAGAATTACTAGGTTATGTTGCTTCCCTAAGAAGAGGTATAGGTAATATAGATGTTAAGCACTTCGGTAGACAAAGAAAACTTTTGGGTTATAATAAATCTATTGATAATAAATTTGGTAAAACCCTAATGAGCTCTTTGAGTAAGGGTTTTGTTGGTACTAAAAAATTCACCGGTATAGTTGAGATGGTAAAGGTTAACCAAAGAATTACACTACTAGATAACGTTGCTGATGGTAAGGCTAGGGGTATGGAGGATTTTGAAGCGTTTGCTTATGGTAACTTTTTATCTTTTGCAACTGGTGTTAGCCAGTCAATCATGCCGGATTACATGTGGTTTAATACGCCTGGTGGTAGAAAAATTAAAGACGCTTTAGTTAAAAAATTAATATCTGGAGAAGCTATAGATAAAATAGCTACTAGAAACGCTATAAACACCGCCGCTAAACAATTTGGTATAAACCTTTTTAAAGAGCAACTTGAGGAACAGGTTGATGTTGGTTTAGGTGACGTTGTTAAAACAATGTTTATAGCAGGTCATTCTCCAGACATCCTTAAAGTAGGTGTTCAAGCAGAACTAATAAGAGGCACAACATTGTTAGCTGGTGGTTTAGGTAGCGTACAAGCTGCTAGAACACACAAGACTGTTAGGTCAATGACTAATAGAGCTTATTACAATCAAGGTGTTGATATAATAATTCAAGCTCAAAACCAAGTAAAAGCATTGGAAAGTAAAATAACTACACTTGGTAAATCAGCTAAAGATACAAAGCTTAAAGAACTTCTTGAGCAAGACGTGGCTTCTCTTCAGCAGAATATAGCTGACGGTAAAGATAGATTAAGAGCTATAAACGCCGCGCCAAAACAAGTTACAGACGCACAAATAGATTTATTAATACAGAAAAATAAATTAATAGACGAAAGAAGTAAGCTTAATAGAAAAGATAAAGCTTTGGTTGCTGGTGATCTAGAGCTCATAAACAATCAGATAACAGAGTTAGATGCTAAGATACAAGAAGCAACACCTGTAAAGTACTCGGAAAGCGTTATGAAGGCTATGCTTAAAAACGCTAAACGTTTGGCTAAGGGATTAGATATTCCTTTTATCTCGCTTGACGAAAGCAACTATGATAAAGCTGTAGAGGAAGAGATTAGAGTAAGAAATGAGTTCAACAAAAAGATTGACGATGAAATAGTTCAGATTGATGGATCAACACCAGAAGGGAAAAAGAAAATAACTCAACTAGAAGCAAGAAAACTAATAATACCAACTTTTGAAGATCCAGGTATAATATCCTACGATCACGTAAGTGGAAAACATCGTATAGTAATAAACGAAAAAGCAGCCAAGGATAGTCACAACGAAGGTGTTGCTTTACATGAACTTTTCCACGCTGTATTATTTCAAACACTTAAAAACTCACCTGGTAAGGTGAAAGGCTTGTCATATATGATGAGGCAGGAGATGTTAAAAAACCCTGATAAATATAGTTATATATTAGGTAAGTTTGATCAATACAGTTATACGGAGGGTGTAAAAACAATGTCTTTTGATGAATTGTTTACTGTGTTCTCAGAAGCTATAGTACAAGGCGATATAAGAATTGAATCTACCATAGGATCTAAAATTAGTGATTTTATAAGACGTTCTCTTATGGAGGTTGGTATTAACTTTACGGTATCAGGACCTGATGGTATGATAAAGTTTATAAGAGACTACAACAGCGAAGTTATGAGTGGTAGAAAAAACTTCAGCCGTGGTATGCAGAAGATAATGGATAGCGGTTTAAAGATTAACGTTAGTAAGGAATATATACAGCAAGCTGAGCAATTAGAAAAAATTATGATTCTTGCTGGAAAGAATAGAAAGTTTGCTAGAGAGATGGGTCTTGAGCGTGAAGATGGTAGTTTACCAACTGTAACCGAAATATTTGGAAGAGAAGGCGAGGTAATATCTGCAAAATCTATAAAAACCAAGGCAACAACTACCAGTGTTTACGACCAAAAGAAATTAGTAAGTGATTTAAAACTAAAAGATAGTACAGCTAAGATTGTTGAGGAAAACGCTAAAATAAGAGAGCTTATATTAGAAGAAGGTATAAAAGGTAAAGGTGGTAAAATAGTTGCGTCTGAAGATCTGCAAGACAGACTTGTTCAAAACAACCTAGCTTTAGCTGTTTCGTTAGGTACATTTGCCGCTCAAAATCCAAATATAATGGGATTAGAAGCTGGCAAAAGGATTGACGCTCAACAGTTTATATCTGGTTACTATATGGAGTTAAGTAAGTTAGCTGGAACTTATGATGCGTCGGTAAATGAATTTGGTCAATACCTAAACACTATACTACCTTTAAGATATGGTAACATATTAGCGGCTGAAAAAGCTGGTGAAGTTGAAGGTTCTGTTAATCTAGACGCTGCTAAAGAAATAGAAAGCGATATGGATGAAAACCTAACTCCAGATGAGGTTATAGTTGGTCCAGAAGTAGACACAGCTGAAAGACTTGGTGTTAAAAAAGAAACAAAACCTTTTATTGACAAGCTACTTAAAAAAGTAAGAAAGCTAGAAAAGTTAAGAGTAGAGATGTCAGAAAAGTATAACGAGAAAACAGCAAAAGAAATTGCTGTATTAGAATCTGAAGGTGTTAATGACCTTGAATTAAGTACTATAAATGTTAAGCAAGCGCCCAACTTACTTTATGAATTTACCTCTAAGCTATTTGGTATTGATCAAGATAAGTTAAATCCTAAAAGCACAAAGTGGCTGGCAAATCTCAGAAAAAATGATAAAAGAGGTACTAATGAAGTAAGGGCAGCTCAAAGAGCTGTTGTTAAAAACGTACAACTAATATTATCCACAATATTCAACGAAGGTCATACTAAAGCGCATAAGTCTTCTGGTATGCCTAATAGTTTGTTAAAGTTTGGTTATAACAAAAGCTCTAAAAGAATAGGTAATAGCTTCCCTCAGTATAAAAAACCTAATTTATCAGCAAAAGATTTTTTAGAGTTTGTTGGGGTATACAAAGTTAAAGGCCAATATGAATTTAAAGTTGATAGAAATACTGGAACCAAGCTAATAGCAATAGCGTCTATGGTTGATAGGAATATGAGTTTGCAAGCTATAAACGAAAACTTAAAAGAGAATGGAGATATAACAGCTCAAGTTAGAGTTGCTATTGAAGATGGTATGTCTAAATCTAGTAAATCTATATTTTATAGAGACAACCCAAAGTACCAACTACTTATACAAAAAAAATTACCTTCAATAGCTTTAAAAATAGACGCGCTTGATGTTTTAGATATGGATACTGTTAAAAACATTATAGCAAACGAGTTTGTAGACACAAAAATGGGTGGAAAGAACGGTTTAGAGTTTGCCAAGGAGTTGACTAGAAAAGGTGGTATTATCGCTAAGTACGCTGATAGAGTAGATAGAGCAGGTCCAATGGTAAAGAAGCTTAATGTTTTCTTAAGCGAACAATTGGAAGAAGTGGCTTTACTTGAGGGGCTTTTAGATGTATTAGGTATTAGTGTTGATAAAAACGCTGATCTTTATACGATAAAGACAATGCAAAACGCTAGGTCAAGAGTAGGTCAGTTTGTTACAGATGTTTTGTTAGACGAGTATAATAATAGTAAAAAAGATAAAGCTGCTAAAAAAAGATTGTACGAGCAAATCTTTATGTTGATGCAGCAGCATGTTACCGCTGCTAAGGCTGG
>Ga0233426_10004687_pt1 | contig 10145 bp, 10 predicted proteins | sample SI_118_April2016_6_FD_179875 | JGI IMG/M metagenome (GOLD analysis project Ga0233426, IMG submission 179875) | Seawater microbial communities from Saanich Inlet, British Columbia, Canada - SI_118_April2016_10_MG | ecosystem: Environmental > Aquatic > Marine > Inlet | place: Canada: British... | reverse complement strand
TGAGCATCCAGAGCGATGGTCAAAAGAAGAACGAAACTGGCAGCCAATAGGTGCTGTGGAATTAAATCCGGAGCAATATAAAAAAGCTGCGTAGTAATTTAGGCGACAACTACCTTGAAAAACACCGCTTTCTCTTAAAAATATTCACACATATCAGATATGACTCCTTAATTGTCAGACATAAGAAGTCAGTTTATTTTAATAATATAACGCAAAAGGTAAATTATATGAAAAAATACGATAAAGACAGTTTTCACATTAAGATTGGCTGGGTTAAGCCCTGTATAATAGAAAGTCTCAAAGGAATAACCGTGGGTGCTCTGCGAAAGAAAAAAGAAAGTAATATCTTAATAGAGGGAGTTCACTGGCACCGTGCGCCAGACAATGTAATTTATTATCATTTTGAGAACATAGATCAATTTCTGGGAGCTTAAACTAAATGTCAGTGATAGCACACAAGTTGACAAACGAATTTAATAAGCACAGCGGCCTTTCAAGACATGGAAAGAGGATACGCCTATCTTTTAGATATATGCAAAGAAGACATTTAGAAACGTTAGATATACCGATAACAATAGCTAACATAAAGATAGCAGCTCAAAAGTTGGCAGCCATTAAACATGAAATAGCTGTTGGCAGTTTTGAATATATAGAGCATTTTCCTAATTCACGAAAATCCAAAAATTATTCGAATAAATTAATTTGTACTTTGGAGGTATCAGATGCAATAAGTAGGTATTTAGAAACTATTGCACTTACCACAGCCCCCTCTACATATAAAGCTTATTCTAATAAAGCTAAAAACCACATACTCCCAAAATTCGCAAATAGAGTTTTAACCGACATAACTCAAAGTGAACTTAAACTTTGGATGGCAAAAGACTTGAGAGCATTAAGCCCAAAAACAATTAACAATATCAATGTACCTTTTAGAGCTATTTTTAAGGAAGCACTTGCTGATGGCATTATTGAAAAAGACCCATTTACCTTTATAAAGCAATTAAAAGAAAATAGTAATGAACCGGATCCTTTTACAAGAGCAGAGATGAAAGTCTTTGCATTTACAGCAACCAAACGCCTACAAGAAGTACATGCTTTTCTATTTTCCTGTTGGACAGGCTTAAGGCCATCGGAGCTAATTGCGCTCGCATGGGAAGATGTTGACTTCGTGCACAAAACAATAAAGATCAGAAGGGGAAAAGTGGACAGTACAATAAAGTCGACCAAAACAGATGGCAGTGTACGAACAATTGAATTACTTTCCCCTGCAATAGAGTTACTTAATCAGCAAAAACCATTAAGTTATTATTTGCCCCCCAATGAGGTTGATGTTTTGTCTTATGATTACAAAAGTACGTCTAAAGCTAATTTACGATTTATATTCTTAAACTCGTTAACATTAGAGCCTTTCTCAGATGTTAGCAATTACAGAGGTAGATTCTTTGATCCTCATATCAAGAAAGCAGGTATTCGATACCGCTCACCAAAACAAGCCCGTCATACATTTGCTTGCCAGCTACTGACCGCTGGCATCGATATTTATTGGATAGCAAAGCAGTTAGGACATACATCGATAAAAATGATAGAGAAACATTATGGAAAATGGATGAATATTGAACGGTCAGATATGGCTCAGCAAGTTTCAGAAAAACTAGGTTTCGTTGAAAATGATCCAGTAACGATCCAAAAAATAACAGAGATATTCTAGGACATTGAAAAATAAATAAAAATAATGGCGGTGACGGAGAGATTCGAACTCTCGAAAGGTTGCCCTTTACACACTTTCCAGGCGTGCTCCTTCAGCCACTCGGACACGTCACCTATATTTGAACTGTATGATGTTTTATATAAGTGTCATCTTCACTTTTAGGTCATTAGCTGATAAGCACGCTAGGCGTGATAATTACAACCATAGCAGCCACTCGGACACGTCACCTATATTTGAGCTTTATGATGTTTACAATAAGTGTCATCATCACTTTTTTTACTAAGCTTTTGAAAGCTGCGCTATGTTAGGCAAAACCGAGTGATTAAGCAATAAAAACTAAACTTAAGCCTTTCAACTGCCTAAGATTTAAACACTTTAAACAGAAGTAGCTATTTTCGTAAACTTGCAGAAAATTCTAACATGCGATTAGTTGATTTAAGCGCCCCTTCACGTAACGTCATATCAACGAACACTTCTTTGCCACTAGGGTCAATAAGTGCCTCCTCTATTGCTTTTAAGCCATTCATTGCCATCCAAGGGCAGTGGGCGCAACTTCGACACGTTGCGCCTTCACCTGCGGTGGGAGCTTCAAAAAACTCTTTATCTGGGCATAACTGCTGCATTTTATAAAAAATGCCACGATCTGTTGCTACAATAAATTTTTGATTAGGTAAATCTTGAGCCGCTTTTATTAACTGACTTGTTGAACCTACAGAGTCAGCAAGGTCAATAATTTCTGCGGGAGATTCAGGATGAACTAAAATTGCAGCATCAGGGTGAAGTGCTTTCATGTCTTCTAAAGCTTTAGTTTTAAATTCGTCATGAACTATACAAGCGCCCTGCCACATGATCATATCCGCGCCGGTTTGCTTTTGAATATAGTTCCCTAAATGACGGTCAGGCCCCCAAATAATTTTTTCACCTTGTTCATCAAGGTGTTCTACAATTTCCAATGCACATGACGATGTTACTATCCAATCTGCACGTGCTTTTACCGCGGTAGATGTATTAGCGTAAACAACTACAGTGCGCTCTGGGTGTTCATCACAAAAGTCATTAAATGCTGTGATAGGACAACCTAAGTCTAATGAACAAGTCGCTTCAAGAGTGGGCATAACAACTGTTTTTTCAGGGGTCAAAACTTTTGCAGTTTCTCCCATGAATTTAACACCCGCTATAATTAATGTTTGTGCTTTATGTTGATTACCAAAGCGAGCCATTTCTAAAGAATCAGCAACACAACCACCGGTTTCTTCTGCCAATGCTTGAATGATTGGATCGGTATAATAATGAGCAATTAAGACCGCATTTTTTTCAATCAATAATTGTTTAATACGTTCTTTGTATTGAGCTTGTTCGTCTTGTGAAAGACGTGCAGGTTTGGCTGGAAATGTGAAATCGAACTCTACCGCTAAATTGCTTTGCGCCATTATTTACTCTAATAAACTTCATTAAAAATCGGCGAGAATTATACGGGAATATAAGACAAATGTGTACTTACAAATATTGAAGCGGTGAGTTTTAAAAGAAAAAGTGATAAAAATACTGTATTCACTAGAAAGTGGTCGGTCGTGAAGGATTTGAACCTTCGACAAATTGGTTAAAAGCCAACTGCTCTACCAACTGAGCTAACGACCGATAGTGTTTGAAAAATAAATTTAATAGTAAAACATTCTATGTTTGATTGTTCTTCACTATTGCTATCCCGAACAGGGAAAGAAAAAGTGGTCGGTCGTGAAGGATTTGAACCTTCGACAAATTGGTTAAAAGCCAACTGCTCTACCAACTGAGCTAACGACCGATTAAATTTATTATATAAATGAGTGACCTCCACTACTTATTATCTATAGATAAAAGAAGTGGTCGGTCGTGAAGGATTTGAACCTTCGACAAATTGGTTAAAAGCCAACTGCTCTACCAACTGAGCTAACGACCGACATTTATATGCGTTGTACGTCTCGTTCAACGCGCCGCATATGATACTGATAATTCTGTTGAGTGCAACAACAAAATTAAGTTTTTTTTGGATATCTTTCTTTTTGATTAAAAAGCCAACATAGTGAACAAGTTATCAACAAAATTATTACAATAAACTGGTTAACCTAGGTTGGGCTAATTTTGCAGCACTTGAATTTGGGTATTCTTTGATCAATTGTTGGTACAAATTAACAGCTCTCGCTTTGTTATTTTGCTTTTGTTCAACTGTTGCTAATTTAAGCAAAGCATCGCTCCGCTTACTTGAATCAAGAAATTGTGAAACAACCACTTCAAATTCATTTTTAGCTTCAACCAATTCATTTTTATTAAACAATAATTGGCCTAACCAATAATGCGCGTTAGCAGCATAAGTTGATTTAGGAAATTTTTGATTAAAAGCACGAAATTCAGGAATCGCTTTATCATATTGCTTATCTTTAAGGACCATGTTCACTGCACGATCATAGGCTTCGTTTTCAGTTAAGTTACTACTGTAACTTGCTTGAACCGAATTCGCCGGTGCTTCAATAGAAGTAGGCACCGAACTAGCCGGTTTTAAGGCTTGTGATACACGACGGTCCAACTCTTGATACAACTCACGCTGACGTTCAAGAATTTGGCTTAATTGATGAGTATGCAGCTCTGTGACACCACGAAGTTCATTCACTTCATTTTGTAATTCATCTAACTGACCTTGAACATTTACTTGAGCACGATTACGCGCATCAAGTTTTCGCTCTAATTGGTCGAGTCGTTCTTGAATAGAAAGTGATTTGAAATTGGTGTTACCACGTGTTACATCAACAACTGGGGCTGGCTCTGCTGCTATTACAGTATGTGTAATAGCAGCGAAAGATATGCCAAATAAAACTTTATTCAGTTTCATTTAATTACCTGATTAATATACTAAGACGGCACGACGGTTTTTGGCAAAAGCACTTTCTGAGCGATCTTTAACCATCGGCTTTTCTTCACCGTAGCTAACAACAGTTAACTGTGATGCAGCTACACCCATGTTTTCTAAATAGGTTACAACCGCTTTAGCACGACGCTCGCCTAATGCAATATTATATTCAGGAGTACCGCGTTCATCAGCATGCCCTTCAACCAAAACACTTACACTTGAATTTTCATTTAAAAATTTAGCATGAGCATCTAAAATCGCTGAAAACTCACCACTAACTGATGATTTATCAAAATCAAAATAAACGATATGTTCAGAACGTAAACGTTCAATTTCTTGACGTTTTTGTTCTTCAATTTCAGCAGCACGTTGTGCAGCAGTCACTTGAACGTTATCTTGTTCGGTCGTTGATATTTGCGTTTGTGCATTAGTATCAACTTGGCTTTGCTCATCAGTTTCAGAATTTGAACTACATGCAGCTAATGCCATCATAGGTAATGCAATAGCAAGAGCTTTAACAGTTTTATTCAAGCGCATTTCGGTTTTCCTTATTGTTTCAAGATTTTATATTCTTTAATTTTATTATAAAAATGGTGACCAAGCAGGTGCTTTTACTTGCCCATTAAGTGCAGGTAAACGTGCTTTAAATCGACCATCTACAGAAACTAAACTTAATACTTGACGGTTATTATGCAAAGTACTGTAAATAATCATGCCACCATTTGGAGCAATACTCGGTGATTCATCTAAACGAGTTTTTGTTAGTACCTGAAAAATACCAGAGTCTAACTCTTGTTTCGCTAAATGATACTGACCACGTGTTCTATTTACCATAACAAGTTGACGACCATCGGGTGTTAATGAGCCGCCAAGGTTCATTTCACCATCAAAAGTAAGTCGCCTTACTTTACCGTCCACTAAATTTACGCGATATAGCTGCGCTTTTCCACCCCGTTCTGAACTAAATATCAATGAATTACCATCAGGAGACCAACTTGGCTCTGTATCTATTGCTCGATGACGTGTAATTCGGCGTAACTTTTTCGTTTTTATGTCCATAACATAAAGCTCAGGGTTGCCATCTTTAGATAAAACCATCGCTAAGCTTTTTCCATCCGGTGACCAACGAGGTGCGCTGTTAATGCCCTTAAATGAGCTAGTTAAACTTCTTTTACCCGAGTAAATATCTATGACAAAAATTTGTGCCTGATGATTTTCAAACGTCACATAAGCAAGCTTATTACCCGTTGGATCCCAAGTAGGCGACATTAATGGCTCTTTAGAGCTTAATAATACATGTTCGTTATAACCGTCATAATCCGCAATAACAAGCTGATATGGGTAATCACCTTGATCTCGAACAATAACGTAAGCAATTTTTGTTAAAAACGCCCCTCGAGTACCTGTTAACTTTAGATATATTTCATCACTGATTCTATGACCATAACGTCTAAATTGGTCACTGCTAATTTCTACTGTGCTTTCTGCCAGAATATGATCAGATGTTTTCACTAATTGACCATTACTCAACATTTGAGTTTGGCCACCTGTTATTTGACCGCGGATCACATCAATTAATTGATAACTCACTTTATATCGTCCAACGGATGCTTGAGATACTTGACCAATGACAATATTTTCAACACCAGCTGCAGCCCATGCACCGTAATCAATATCATTACCACTTTGAGGGTTCTGAGGGAAACGCAATTCATTTATGGGACTAAACTTTCCACTTCTTAATAAATCTTCACCAATAACATTTGAGATATTATCTGGTAGAGGATTACTGCCGTTCCATTTAAAAGGAAGAACAGCAATCGGTCTGGCACCATCAATCCCTTCGGTGATCACAATTTCTAGGGTGGCAAAGGCTTGGTGAGTTAAAAGAGATAAACAAAGAGCTAAAATTAATTTAATTTTCATCATAAGGATAAGGTTAAATTCTTCTTTTATTGATTAAAATTCAGGTACTACAGTTAAACTGATTGTACGCATTTTTTCAAATACTTCTGGATCTTTTGATACAGGAAGTTTCCCAGCTTTATACACAGCTTTACTTGCTGCATCGCAAACTATTCTATTACCATTACCGGATACTACATTAATAACGAAGCCAGATGGAGCCAATTTTATCGTTAATTTACACGATTTATTTTCCATACTCGATTTATCAGTAATTAAATTACTTTGTATAGCACGAGTTATTAGTGCCGTATAACGACCAACCTCTGTCATCATTTGCTGCTGTCTAGCTTTTTGGCGTGTTGCCATTTCTTCAGCCATTTGATTCGCTAACGCTTCTTCTTGTATTGCTCTTTCTTTGGCTTCTTGTTCTTTGCGCTTTTTATCTGCCGCTTTCTTTTTGCGAAGCTTTTCTGCCTCTTTCGCAGCTTTCTCTTCTTTTAAACGTTTCGCTTTTGCATCCGCAGCGGCTTTATCAGCTTGCTTTTTTTCTTGCTCTTTTTTCTTTCTTAATTTTTCTGCGGCATTCGCTTTTGCTGTCGCTTTTTTAGCGGCAGCATCGGCAGCTTTCTTCTCGATTTCTTTTTTCTTACGCTGTTTTTCTAAATTTTTAATGCGAGTTTCTTCTTTAACACGTTTACGTTTTGCGGCCGCAGCTTGATCTTCAAGTTGTTTTAAACGCTTAACTTCATCTGCTTTTTTCTGTTTAAGCTTATTCACTTGTGCTTCTATTTTACTTCTGTCTACAGCAACAGCTTGAATAGGCTGAACAGGTAGCGCTGTAGGGGTAGGTTTGGGAGGATGTGAAGAAAAGTCGCCAAGCACTAGCACTAGCACTAATGAAATATGTAAAGCTAAACTTAATGAAATTGCGCTTAACAACTTATGATCCACGTATTTATTTCTCCAACGAATCAGTCATGAGTCCAACGGATGGAACTCCTGCTTTTTGTTGTAATAATACCATCAGTTGAATAACAGCATCATACGAGACAGCTCCGTCACCGTTAACAACAACTGGGGTATCAGGCTCAACTTTTAAGTGTGCAGCCACAAGTGTTGCTACTTCTTCAGCCGACATAGGTTCATTTTTGCTAGTACCGACCGCTAAATAGTATTGACCTTGTGCATCAACGGAAGCAACAAGAGGCGTTTTACTGTCTTTACTCAAAGGCTCTGCATCGGCTTTTGGAAGTTCAACTTTTACACCTTGAGTAATAAGTGGCGCGGTGACCATAAAGATAATGAGTAAAACCAACATGACATCAATGTAGGGAACTACATTAATTTCAGCAACTTTACGTCGTCTTACACGATTATACATAACTTACCCTACCCAGCTTTATGCTCGCTCGTTGTTTGACGCTGTAAAATACTAGAAAATTCTTCCATAAAATTACCGTAACTATTTTCTAATTTTTCTACATGATGACTAAAACGGTTATATGCCATAACAGCAGGAATTGCGGCAAACAACCCCATTGCTGTGGCAATCAGTGCCTCTGCAATACCAGGAGCAACTTGTGCAAGGGTGGCTTGTTCTTGCGCACCGATGGCAATGAATGAATTCATGATCCCCCAAACCGTACCAAATAAACCAATGTAAGGACTAATTGAACCAACAGTTGCCATAAAAGGTAAATGTGTTTCTAATTCATCTACTTCCCTAGACAATGCAACACGCATCGCTCGATGTGTACCGTCTACAATCACTTGAGGAGTACTTATATGACTTTTTCGTAATTTGGCAAATTCTTTAAAACCTGCAACAAATAAACTTTCGATGCCACGAATATGAGTTCTGGCAGAGACTTCACTATAAAGTTTATTTAAATCAGCGCCACTCCAAAACTTGTCTTCAAAGCTTTGTAATTGTGCTCGAGCGGCTCTTAATATTTTTCTTCGTTGAAAAATCATCGTCCAACAGGCAATTGAAAAACCGAGTAAAGTTAACATTACTGCTTTAACTAATAAGCTAGCCTGTAAAAACAAATCAAAAAAAGAAAGTTCAGCTGACACCTTTTAACGCTCCTAATATTGTGCGGGGTATTGCACAAGGTTTACTAAGTAATAAATTAACATAAGCTACAACGACCTCTACTTTGCATAAGCAGATTTGTTGTTCATTGGTGATTTGTTGAGTAAACCTTAGACTAGCGCGTTTTATTTCACTAATTGTTGAAGTTACTGTCAGCAAATCATCCAGTTTAGCTGAGGCCATATTATCCATTTCAACCTTTCTGACCACAAAACCGCAGTTTTGTTCTAAAAAATATGATTGATTAATTTCAAGCTTTCTCAGCCACTCTGTACGAGCACGTTCACAAAACTTTAGATAATTTGCATAATAAACAATACCGCCTGCATCAGTATCTTCATAATAAACACGAAGTTGAAAAGTATCGCTCACGATTTGCATGAATTTATGTATGGCTTTTTATAAAGAATTTCAAGGCACTATAGTAATAGAATATGCCCTAAGCAAACAAGTGTTTAAAGCGAGAGATTGTAAGAAAATACGAATAAAGTAGTAAAGTCGATAACTCAAAACATTTCTCCAAAATCCAACATCAACCACCAGTAGTTACATTCATTAGTTTTTCTAATGCGAATGATAAATTTAATTCGTTTGTTTTTGTTATTACACTCTCATAAAATACACTTTTTTTCTGAGTTAGCGCATTGATAGCCACCTCCCCCTAGGTTCTATCATTAACCAGATATACTTGAATAGATAAGTTTTTTTATTCTCCCTGACATATTTTTTGGAACATATATTCCTTCTAGCAACTTGAAATTTAAGTTGGCCCGTCTTATTAGAGCGGGCTTTTTTTTGCCTAAAATTCAAGGACAAAGAAAAAATTATGATAAATAGTTTTACCCTTTATAGAACTATAAAAGCAAGAACGTGATGTTTACTGAGGGTTAATCAAAGAAAAATGTTGATAGGCTTTATCCGTGACTATTCGTCCTCTTGGCGTTCGTTGTAAGTAACCCTGCTGAATAAGGAATGGTTCAAGTACATCTTCAATTGTTTCTCGTTCTTCTCCAATGGCAGCTGCAACGTTATCTAACCCTACCGGACCACCATTAAATTTTTCAATAATCGCTAGTAGAAGTTTTCTATCCATAATATCAAAGCCTTCACTATCTACTTCAAGCATATTTAGTGCTTTGCTTGCAGTATCTTGATTCACTTCGCCATTAGTTTTTACATCCGCATAATCACGTACTCTACGTAATAACCTATTGGCAATTCTAGGTGTCCCTCGTGAACGTTTAGCGACCTCAAAAGCCCCTTGTCCGTCCATATTTAAATTTAAAAAGTGTGCAGAACGTTTAACAATTTCAGTTAAATCTTTAGTGTTATAAAACTCTAGTCGTTGAACTATTCCAAATCGATCGCGCAATGGTGAAGTTAATGCACCCGCTCGGGTTGTAGCACCAATAAGTGTGAAAGGTGGTAAATCCAGTTTTATTGAGCGAGCCGCTGGGCCTTCGCCTATCATAATATCGAGTTGATAATCTTCCATTGCAGGATAAAGCACTTCTTCAACCACAGGGCTGAGTCGATGTATTTCATCAATAAAT
>Ga0233426_10004685_pt1 | contig 10148 bp, 10 predicted proteins | sample SI_118_April2016_6_FD_179875 | JGI IMG/M metagenome (GOLD analysis project Ga0233426, IMG submission 179875) | Seawater microbial communities from Saanich Inlet, British Columbia, Canada - SI_118_April2016_10_MG | ecosystem: Environmental > Aquatic > Marine > Inlet | place: Canada: British... | reverse complement strand
ACTTTTGAAAAAGGAATTATAACGGGTAAACTATCAGCTGCAACTAGTGTGAGATGCAATGCATTGAGTCTGTTGATCTTTTGTTGTGTAAAAGAGTTCAGTTGATTTAAATCATATGTGTCACTTTCAATTGAAATTCTCTCAGCAAAAGGTATCCTGTAGTAGTTCAGTCCCCAAAAAAGGTGAAATAAAAAATAGAGTACTGAGATGGATGCTCCAATTGCATAGAGGTATTTTAAAAGGTCTGAAAATTGATCTCGAATCACAATATACAGAAAACGAAAGCTATAAAGTAGTAAAACACTGTACACAATATCCCCAATACTAAAAGGAAACCAACCTTGTAAAAAGCGAATTGCTTGAGAAAGGTATGGGTATATTCCTGTTGCATAATAAGTTTCTATGAATGAAGGATACAATGAAGCGATTTGTACAAGTCCAATCTGAATCAAAAGTATCAAAGAGAGGTACCTTGCGTATAAAAAATTGTTCATAACTATTTGTAGCTATTGAAGTATTAAGAATACCTAAAAATAAGCTATTTTTTTAATTCATCGCAGCAATTTGTCTTCTAATCGAATTGCTCGAGTAGCTTGCGTTAAAATTAATTTGTAGCCGAACAAAAATAATGATTTTGAATCCCCACAAACACTGGGGTATTTTGCTGTAGTACCTGTGTTTTTTTTATCAACAGATTTCAATAATTGACAAAATGTCTGTGTATAAATTAAATTCTAATTTTAAACAGCTGTATTGGAATATTAATTTATTTTTGTGATATGGAGCAAACAAAATTTGTAAAGGGGAAACGTCAAGATAAAAACAAACTTATCAATCTTGAAAAAGGGAAATTACCACCTCAGGCATTAGACTTAGAAGAGGCGGTGTTAGGAGCAATGATGATTGATAAAAAAGGAATCGATGACGTCATCGATATCTTACATCCAGATGCTTTTTACAAAGAAGCAAACAAAGAAATATATGCTGCCATTTTTACTTTGTTCCAAAATTCTGAACCTACTGACTTGCTGACGGTTTCTAACCAATTGAGAAACGAAGGGAAGTTAGAATTTGTTGGGGGAGATTACTATTTGATTGGTTTGACCCAAAAAGTTGCATCCTCGGCACATATTGAATTCCATGCGAGAATTATCATTCAAAAATATATCCAACGACAATTGATTAGTATTTCTAGTGAAATCATAGAGCAATCTTATGATGAAACTACGGATGTTTTTGACTTATTAGACGAAGCAGAATCTAAGTTGTTTGAGGTAACTCAAGGAAACTTAAAAAAGAGTTCTGAAAGTGCCAAAGACTTGGTACGTCAAGCAGTAAATAAGATTCAAGAGATCGGAAATCAGGAAGGAATGAGTGGTTTGGAAACAGGTTTTACCAAACTAGATGCGTTGACTTCCGGTTGGCAACCTTCGGATTTGATTATTATAGCTGCACGTCCAGGTATGGGTAAAACAGCCTTTGTAATCTCTATGGCAAAAAACATGGCCATAGATTTCAACCATCCAGTCGCTTTATTTTCATTGGAGATGTCATCTGTTCAGCTGATCACACGTATGATTTCTAGTGAAACAGGGTTGACTTCTGAAAAACTACGTAAAGGAAATTTAGAAGCTCATGAATGGGAACAATTGAACGTAAAGGTTAAAAACTTGACGGATGCTCCTATATTTATAGATGATACACCATCACTGTCAATTTTTGACTTGCGTGCCAAAGCCAGACGATTGGCATCTCAACACGGTATCAAAATCATCGTTATTGATTACTTACAATTGATGACGGCTGGAAGTGCTGCAGGAGGAAACCGTGAACAAGAAATCTCTATGATTTCTCGAAACTTAAAAGCATTGGCAAAAGAATTGAATATTCCAGTGATTGCGCTTTCTCAGTTGTCTCGTGCTGTAGAAACACGAGGAGGTTCTAAACGACCGTTACTTTCTGATTTGCGTGAATCTGGAGCCATAGAGCAAGATGCGGATATTGTATCTTTTATCTTCCGACCAGAATACTACGGACTTACAGAATGGGACGACGACGATCACTCTCCCTGTGAAGGTCAAGGAGAATTTATAGTTGCAAAACACCGTAATGGTGGTTTGGAAAATATTCGTTTGAAATTTACAGGTCACTTAGCACGTTTCTCAGATTTAGAAGAAGGGTTTGGCAATGAATTTCAGTCCAAGATGAACGATTTCAATCAAGAAATTACTGCCGATAAGTTTCCAAGTGCCAATGATGCTTTCGGAGGGGTAGAAGACGATGGCATGCCATTTTAAATTACATAGATTTTAACCGTATTTTTTCTAATAATTCTAAAAATAAAACTTTTTAATATAAAATTTAGACAAAAAATGCAATTCATTTTCAAATGCAATAAAATTTGCCGCATCGTCTAAATAATGTATTTTTGTTTTCAAAATAAACAAACATGGCAACAACACAAGAATTGAAAGATTTCTCTCAACAAGTAAGAAGGGATATATTACGAATGGTACACGCAGTTAATTCTGGTCATCCAGGTGGTTCATTAGGATGTAATGAGTTTTTAACAGTTTTGTATCAAGAGGTAATGGAGTATTCTTCTGAGAATTTTGATATGGATGCTAAAAATGAAGATGTCTTCTTTTTATCAAATGGTCATATATCTCCAGTCTTTTATAGTGTTTTGGCAAGAAGTGGTTATTTTTCAGTAAGTGAATTGGCAACTTTTAGAAAGTTAAACTCTCGTTTACAAGGACATCCAACAACCCACGAAGGCTTGGAAGGTATTCGTATGGCTTCTGGGTCATTAGGACAAGGATTGAGTGTTGCTTTAGGTACAGCTCAAGCTAAAAAGCTAAACGGAGATAGTAAACTAGTATACACATTACATGGTGATGGTGAATTGCAAGAAGGACAAAACTGGGAAGCTATCATGTATGCTGCTGCTAAGAAAGTAGACAATTTGATTGCTACTGTGGATTTGAACTTCAAACAAATTGATGGTACTACTGATGACGTACTTCATATGGGAGATTTAAAAGCGAAGTTCGAAGCTTTTGGGTGGATCGTACTAGAAGAGAAAAAAGGAAATGACGTAGAAGCTATCTTAGCGACTATCAAAAAAGCACAGTCTTTGACTGGTAACGAAAAACCAGTATGTATTTTATTGTATACAGAGATGGGGAATGGTGTTGATTATATGATGCATACGCATGCATGGCACGGTAAGGCTCCAAACGATGCTCAGTTAGAAGATGCATTGGCTCAAAATCCTGAAACTTTAGGAGATTATTAATCTCTCAAAAATAAAAATATAAAAAGCGCTTGGTGAACAACCAAGCGCTTTTCTATTTTGTAAGCTTCTTTTGAAAAAAAAATTCAGAAGCGTGCTGAACCTTCTAAGGGATATTTAAATATTTATGTGTTTGCACAGAAATTTTCCATTGTGAATTTTTCATTACATAGTCCACAATAAAAGGGGTCATTTTTTCCTTTTTACTCCATTCAGCTTGCATGTATAATTTACAGTGGCTTCCTACTTTAGCAGCTTCTTCTTCGGCATATCGAAAATCACTTTTATTTTGAATGATCATTTTCAATTCGTCTGCAGCACCGTAACATTCTGCAATAGGCTTTTTACTTTTTTTGGGAGAAAGACAAAACCAGTCCCAGTCTCCAGATAGTGGATAGGCTCCAGAAGTCTCAATATGGGTGCGCATGCCATTTTCTTTGAGTTGTTGTGTGATATAATCCATAGCGTATATAAGCGGTTCACCGCCTGTAATCACAACGATTCCTCCATGTTTTTTTGCATTCGCAACAATAGTATCTGTCAGTGTGGGTGGGTGTAAATTTGCATCCCAGCTTTCCTTCACATCACACCAATGACATCCGACATCACAACCACCAACACGAATAAAATACGCAGCTGCTCCTGTATGACCTCCCTCACCTTGAATGGTGTAAAACTCTTCCATCAAAGGAAGCATTTTACCCGAGTCGATCAATGCTTTGTTGTTTTCAGTTTTCATAATCCTAAATTTCAGAGTGCAAAGATACTCAAAGGAAGGAGTTTAGCCGTTATTTGTGATAACTTTATTTTTTATTGCTTCCTTTTCACACATAAAATTCAACTAAAAAAAGTACTTTTACGTGTATTTTACCAAATTTTTTACTTTATGAAACAAATTACGCGTCCTATATTAGCTTTAACGTTATCTCTATTTCTTTTGACTTCATGCTCGTCTAACGATAAATTTGAAATTTCAAAAAATAAGGTCGGAAAAATCAGTGCAACTACTACCGTTCAGGAAATTGAGACTATTTTTGAAAATGACTCTATTGTAAAACATTTAAGCGAGGGTGTTTTAGGCTATAATGGTGCCTATTCTCAAGAAGAAGACAAATACCATATCTATTCTAGTGAAGGGAAACACTTATTAACTTTAACTCCTAAAGAATCCCTAGATTCTTTGTCTACGATTAAATATGTGGATATTTTTGATGCCAAGTTTACAACTAAAGATGGAATAGGGTTGAACTCTACTTTTGAAGAAATTATTTTTTTGACACATATTGGAAAGGTAGATGCAACTTTTACAAAAGTGCTGTTGTACATGGATAAACTCAATGCTACTTTTTCTTTGCCAAAAGATGCTGTTGGACTCAAACCGATGAGTACTGGAACCATACAATTAGATCAAATTCCTAACAAGGTAAAGCCAGTATCCTTTGTTGTTTGGTTTGAATAAGCAGATATAAATTATTTTATTGACTAACCACACAAGTTACTATTTGTGTGGTTTTTTGTAGTTGTTACGCGATGATTTTAAATTTGAAAAAATATTTTTTCCTCCAAATAAATATATGGTAATAGAAAATTATTACATTCTAATTGTCTAAGACTTTATCAGTTTGGATTATTCTAATTGATAGCGTTAAATTGAATACTACAAAGAAGTAGGTCGTTTATAGCGTATTTGTTGGTTTAGACTTTTTTTCTTTTTAAAGGAAAGTATGTTGATTCTATTCCAATACTTCCATCTTGATAAATACATCCTGTAAAGGCCATTCTTTGGGGTCTGTAGGTAGTTTAGCGATTGTATCGATGACTGATAGCCCTTTTGTTATTTCTCCAAATACGGTGTGCTCAAAGTCCAAATGTGCTTGACTTCTTTGAGCTTGGATAAAGTAAAATTGAAAAGGCGATGATTTTTTCATAGGATTGTCAACCCACTCTCTCGCTGCTGCCAATGCTCCTCTTTTGTGTTTTCGGTTTTTTCTGAATTCAGATGGCAATAAGTAGTTGTTGAGTTGTCTTCTAAATTCAGCTGTTGTTTCTTCGTCAGAATTTCCTCCTTGTACAATAAAGTCTGGGACAATTCTGTAGAAACAAGTTGTATTAAAGTAGTTGTTTTTCACCAAATAGATAAAACTGGCTCTGTGTAGCGGAGTGTTCTTGTAAAGTTTGATATGAACGTCTCCAAAACGAGTCGATAGTTGTACTTTTGTTTCAGGGTGCTTTTTACCGTAGTCTGTAAAAAAGGCAATCGCATTTTCAGAGTTTATGGTGTCTTTTATGTAACGAAACTTTTCCTTTTTCTTTTTGGAGACAGTTACGACTTTTTTGGTAGGGATATTTTCTTTAAGAGTTTTTGTTTTCTTAGTATCCTTACAAGCAATCGTTACTAGCGCAAGCGCAAAGAGGTATACACTTTTTTTCAGTACAATATTTAAATGCATTGCAATAGTCTTAAAGTGTTTCGTTGTAAAGACTTTTGATAATCCCATCGGACAGACCAATTTTAGGAACGTAAATCTTTTTAGCACCCGACCATTTCATCGCAGAGAGGTATATTTTAGTTGCAGGTATGATCACATCTGCTCGATCTGGGTTCAAGCCTAGTTCTGATATTCTTTCCTCATAACTCATCTTCTTAAGAAAGTGGTAATTTGCTTTCATAAAGATATAGGTCAATGGTTTGTCTACAGATTGACCAGACATTTTAAAAATCTTATTGATATTTCCACCAGAACCTATGAGTACGACTTTTCTCAAATCTGCAGTATGGGTTTCAATCCAAGAGCGTATTTCTGACCAAGTTGGTTTGTTGTCAATTTCTTTGTTGAGCAAACGGACTGTCCCGAGTTTGAATGATTTAGAAGCGACTACTTTCTTTTTGCTAAATACAGTAAATTCAGTACTTCCACCACCTACATCAACATATAAATAGGATTTATGTCCTTCTATCAATTGTGACAAATCTGTGGAAGCAATGATTTCGGCTTCTTTTTTTCCATCGATGATTTCTATATCAATGCCAGCTTCTTTATGTATCTTATGAATGAGGGATTCACCATTGCTTGCATTTCGCATGGCAGAAGTTGCACAGGCTTTGTATTTCTCAACATTATGAACGTTCATCAGCAACCGGAACGCTTTCATTGTTTCCAACATTCTATCAATATTGGTTTTAGAGATACTACCTGTATTAAAGGTATCTGCTCCCAAACGAATAGGCACACGAATCAAAGAAGATTTCTTGAATTTTGGTTTTTCATCAGGAATGAGAACGATGTTAGCAATCAATAACCTCACAGCATTGGATCCTATATCTATCGCAGCATATTTCTTTATTTCTAACAAAGGATTATTTTATAAGGTTTTTTATTTTTTTTGGAGATATATTGAGTATTGTTTTACCTTTTTTGATGCTTTTCCAATGTGAATCTTCGAATTGAATACCAATAACACCGCAAGTGGCAACATGTATAATTTCTTTGCTACCGTATTTGTTTACAAAATCATTGATACCGTGGTCGTGGCTAAATATAATAGCGGTATTAAATCCATCATCTAAGGCTTTTATGGTTTTTACCAAGTAGCCATCACTAAAAGAATACAGTGATTTCTTGATCATTAAGTTGGATAGGGGATATCCAAAATTAGTACTAAAAATTACAGCCGTAGATAATGCTCTAGTAGCACTACTAGTGATGAAAACATCTGGTTTTTCTATGAGTGTATTGAGGTGCTCAGAAACCAAGTAAGAATCGTTGATTCCCCTTTTTTTCAAAGGCCTGTCAATATCTGCTATTCCATCGTATTCCCAAGAAGACTTTGCATGTCTAACAATATAAACTGTTTTCATAAATTGTAAAAAAGCTAATTTAAATATACGGTACTATCTTTATATATCAAAAAATACTATTCTCTTTTTGAGATTAGGGAGCGAGGCGTTCTATTTTCCAAGAATTATCTTGTTTCGAGCTGAAACGGATTCTATCGTGCATACGGTTGGGTCTTCCTTGCCAAAACTCCATACTTATTGGTTTTACGATAAATCCTCCCCAATGTTTAGGTCGTGGAATTTTCCCATCTCCAAATGAGGTTTCGTGTTGCGATAGGCTTGCTACCAAGGTCTCTTTAGAAGGGACAACAGTACTTTGAGCAGATGCCCAAGCTCCGAGTTGACTTCCCTTTGGTCTAGAAGCAAAATAAGCATCGGATGTTTCAGGGCTTACTTTTTCAGCCCTGCCTTTGATGATAATTTGTTGTTCCATTTCAGGCCAAAAAAATGACAGACACACTTGAGGGTTATTTGTGATTGCTTTTCCTTTCTCACTGTTGTAATTGGTGTAAAATACAAATCCCTCTTCTGTGAGTTGTTTGAGTAAAACAATACGGGTTTTGGGAAAACCATCCTCTCCAACAGTTGCTACGGACATTGCATTGGTTTCTTCAACACTATTGCTAGCTTCTACGGCGTCAAACCATTTTTGAAATAGCACGAATGGATTTTTGGGAACTTCGGAAGTGCGAAGTTCTTTTTTAACATAGGATTTTCTATAGTCACTTAAGTCTTTTTCCATGTTTCAAAAATAAGATTATTTTGAGTTTAATTCTAAGGATTTCCAAGAATTATTCTCTCTTTACCCTTATTAGATACATACCTAAAAAGGTCAACCCTCCATTTACAATCAATAGTTCATAGCCAAATTGATACCCTTGAAAGTATTCTTCCGAAAAAGTGTTTAGAAGGGTACTTAGTAGTACGGATACAATGGCTATCAAAGGGACTATTCGATCTTTAACCCTATGCTTTGTAAATATTCCAAAGGCAAACATTCCCAAAAGTGGTCCATAGGTGTAACTAGCAATCTGCAATAGACTGCTGATTACATTGTCTTCTAAGATGTATTTGAAAATAATAATTACAACAATTAATAATAGAGAAACTAAGATATGTACATTTTTACGAAGTTTTGTTTGTTGGTTTTTAGGTTTTTTATCAAAGTCTAAAAAGTCATAACAAAATGAAGTGGTCAAGGAGGTCAAAGCACTATCAGCACTAGAATATGCGGCTGCAATCAAGCCCAAAATAAAGACAATAGCAAGCGGAGTACCAAGAGCGCCATTGAGCGCAATTTCAGGAAATAGTAAATCCGTTTTTTCTTTTCCATCAATCATAGGAATTGCAATGTTGTATTTTTCTGCATACATGAATAGAAGTGCTCCTAAAAAAAGAAAAATAAAATTGATAAAAATGAGTACAAAACCCAAAGATATTATATTCCATTGTGCTTCTTTACTGTTTTTACAGGTCAGGTTTTTTTGCATCATATCTTGATCTAATCCAGTCATGGCAATGGCAATAAACATCCCTCCAAGTAAAGATTTAATCCAGTGTTTTTTATCGTTAAAATCATCTGTAAAAAGTGTTTTGCTATACTCTTTAAATGTAGGAGATGCCAATACGTCAAAAATAGTACCTTCAAATTTCCCTAATAGTATGACTATTGCTGTCCCAACTGCAATCAACATAAAAAGTGTTTGCAAGGTATCGGTCCAAACTATGGTTTTTATTCCTCCTTTAAATGTGTACACCCATATCATGAGTATTGAAATGACAACTGTAAATTCAAAAGAGATACCCATCGCATCAAATATAAAATACTGAAAAACAGATGCGACTAAAAACAGTCTAAATGAGGCTCCCAATACCCTAGAAATAAAAAAGAAAAAGGCTCCAGTTTTGTGGCTAGTAGGACCAAATCTCGTATCTAAAAATTGGTATATAGAAGTGATATTAGCTTTGTAGTAAAGCGGTATTAGTATGTATGCGATTGCAATATAACCGAATAAATAACCGATTACAATCTGCATATAACTAAACTGACTACTTTGAACCCAGCCTGGAACAGATATAAATGTGACGCCTGAAAGAGAGGCTCCAATCATTCCAAAAGCGACCACATACCATGGAGAGCTTTTTCCGGCTTTAAAAAAAATAGTATTGCTGTCATTTTTACTTGTAAAATACGAGATGCCAATTAATAGAAAAAAATAGAGCGCAACGATACTCAAAAGAACAAAAGGTTCCATAAAATTTTAATTGATGTTAGTTTCAAACGCTAATATATTTATAATTTATAAACCAAGGCAATTAATGTGCAATAAGCTGACTGTTTATAAAAGAAAACCCTCTTAAATTAGTACATTTGTAGTATGAATTTTTCGTCAAAACTATTAGAAAACGCGGTCAATGAAGTAGCTCATTTACCCGGTATAGGAAAGCGTACTGCATTGCGCTTGGTTCTTCATCTTTTAAAACAATCTAAAAGTCATACCAAACATCTAACTGCTGCCTTAGATACGCTAGTAGATGATATAAAGTACTGTGAAAGTTGTCATAATATTTCGGATGTTATTTTATGTGAAATTTGTGCAGATCCCAGTAGAAATAGGGAAGTGGTATGTGTTGTGGAAGATATTCGGGATGTTATGGCGATTGAAAACACGGTACAATACAAAGGCTTATACCATGTGCTGGGAGGTAAAATATCTCCTATGGAAGGAGTAGGGCCTCATAATTTGACAATTGAAAGTCTGGTAGACAAAGTAAAGTCAGGAAAAGTAAAGGAATTAATCTTGGCTTTGAGCTCAACAATGGAGGGAGATACTACTAATTTTTATATTTACCGACAATTAAAAGATACGGATGTTACTATTTCTACCATTGCCAGGGGTATTTCTGTCGGTGATGAATTGCAATATGCAGATGAAATTACATTGGGAAGAAGTATTGCCAATAGAATTCCTTTTGGGGATTCTTTGGAGGCCTAAGAATATTTTTCAGCTCTTT
>Ga0233426_10004680_pt1 | contig 10157 bp, 9 predicted proteins | sample SI_118_April2016_6_FD_179875 | JGI IMG/M metagenome (GOLD analysis project Ga0233426, IMG submission 179875) | Seawater microbial communities from Saanich Inlet, British Columbia, Canada - SI_118_April2016_10_MG | ecosystem: Environmental > Aquatic > Marine > Inlet | place: Canada: British... | reverse complement strand
TGCTTCATCAAACACTAAATATTCACGTAATGCTACACGTTTACCATCAACCGTTGGAACCAGTTTTTGCCAGATACACAAACGAATGGTTTCTAAAATATCAATGGTTCGCCCCAGTCGCTCTTCCCCTGTAAAAGAGGTTACGAGCCGGCGCATGGTTTCAGCGACACCTGATGTGTGGAGTGTTGTATAGACAGGGTGGCCCGTTAGAGCTGCCTCAAGGGCTGCACTGATGGTTTCAGAGTCACGACACTCTCCAACCATGATAAGTCGTGGTTTTCTCCGTAGCGCATTTCTAACGCCTTCAGCAAAGCTAGGTATGTGACGAGGTATTTCAGATTGACTGACTACAGCAGAAACGGTTTCGATTTCGTCATACACAAATTCTATTGGCGACTCATAGGTTAAAACTTTGCGGTTAGAGTCCTCTTGTTCGATTAGGTTTCTGATGATCGACGCTAATAAAGTTGACTTACCTGATCCTGTCGCCCCCGTTATAAAAACAATTCCTTCTTGTGGTTCTATGGCTTCGATAATGTTGGCAGGAAGCTCCATTGCTTCTAGTTTTGGAGGAGTAGTAGGGATCGTTCTTAATGTGATTTGAATTGCATCGTGGCCCTCAACAAGACATGCTGTACCATTTACACGATACCGAAAGCGCACACCCCGATTTGGCCTAAATTCATAGTGGGTATCGATGTCAACGCCCGATAATAGTTGGGTCGTCGCATTTGGGCCATAAATGGAGTTGATTAAATCGCCAACTTCAGTGTTAGATAGCGGGCGATTAGATACTTTGACTAGGCGGCCATAGACTTCTGCAAAAATGGGCTCACCTGTTTGTATGGTAATGTCAGAGGCATTTAGAGCTTCGGTATGCTCTAACATTTTGTCCATAAATGCTGGTGTAAATCGAGTAGGCTCATCAGGCATTATATTGATGTGTTCGTCACTTGCCATCTTTAACCGCTCTCCTATTTAGGCAGATGTGGATTGTTCGTATTTGTTTTAGATGTATGTGGCTAATCAAGTATGATTTAGAGAAGCCAAACCCAAGGTGTACCTCAATATAACGTGAATAAAATAAAAGGGCTTTGATAGGTAGTGATTAACTGGTTGGTGTAATCATTGGCTGCCAAGCCCTACTTGATATTTTAATTTTAGCTGAACTAGCTAGTTTTTCCATTTTTTTGAAAGCCTCAAGGGCATTCTTATCTTTTGAAACGGCAGCCCTCCAATCTTTGCTATTGGTATTGAGAGCAGGTAGTGCCGTTATTCGCAGTACTCGGTCATCAATATGTATTTCTGATGCATCACCCGTAATACCAAGATCAGTATGCGAAACAAAAGGTTCTGAAATCATATTCATGGCTAAAAGTTTTCTATAAAGAATCATACCAGTAAAGTCTTCTTTAATTCGAGCGAGACTTTCTTCTAAAATAATATTTGCTTGCTCAAGGCCATTTTTCCAGCCTGTGCGAATACAATCATCCCAAACGGCTCTTTCTTCTTTGGTTTTTGGCAATAGGGTAACACTTGGATAATCCGGCTTTTTATAATCCATCCAAAGGTATTGGCGCCAGTTTGGAGGGGTTGTTACAAATTTGGCTTGTTTGGAAATTTTGTATGTTCTATCGGATATGCGAATTGCAGAGGACTCAGATAGATTTAATGTGTTTCGTCCTTCGAGTAATACGGGAGGAAGAATATTGTTTGGTAACATCAGTGCATTAAAATCATAGATTGTATCTAAACGGCGAGCTTCTTTTGTAAGCTCTTCATCAATGAACTTGGCACGATGAGCAAGACCCGCTTGAGCACCTAAGCTAAGGGCTGTTTCGCGAATAGCCATTTCACGAATTTTACCATTGTTAGAGCCATCAACATTAGAGCCAGAGTAAGCCATTTCCTGCAAACCTTGCAGGGATTCGGTGTTACCTACAGGCCCTTTTTTAGAGGAGCATGCTGCAAGTCCTATACAAAGGCTAAAAGAAACGCTACGAATAAAGTTTGGCATATCGTAATTCAACTACCTGGCTATTAGGGTATACATGTATGCTTGCTTTTTCACCGGCTTGGTAATCAATATTACGCAGTATTTCGGCTAAGCTCTCATCTTTTACATCAATGCTAATTAAAACTGGGATGGCTGGCTCCTTGCCTAGTACCCGTAATCTATAATGAGCGGATTTTGCAATTCGGTCAGTTAGCTCACCAACTGGCCCAGACCAGTCTACAGACGCTCTAGATTGTAAGTTATACGCATTAGGTATCGTCAGGACATTGTCCTTTGAAGGTGGGTTAATGACCTTTTCTACCCGCGCCATCTCATGCATGGAACGGCTGACAGAGTCTGCGGCTTCGGCTAATTTTATGGTTGCATCGTCTGATGGCTCATTAACTGGTGGCTTTTTAAGCATCGTTGTTGATTTGCAGCTACACAGCAACAGAGATGCCAATAAAACCATGACAAGCTTTTCTTTCATCTTAAGTAATATATTAAGGATTAGGTTAGCATTGATTGAAACAGGAGCATGAGTTCTTGTCAAGCATTTAGCGTAAATCGACGCGTTATAATTTAGTTTGTCTAGCGTCAACATTGTTCGTTAGATTTCATCCGTTTGTATGACGCTGTTCGTTTTCCTTAATAATCCATACCACGCATGGCCATATTGTTTTAGCTTTAATATAGTCCAAGTTGATTCATTTGGAGAGATTTGCTCTGGGGATTCAATATACACCATCCCTTCAGCAGACAGGATATTTGGCTCTTCAAGTGCTTTTAAACATGGGGAAAGAAAGTCTTTAGAAAAAGGAGGATCTAAAAAAACAATGTCAAACGGTTGGGTGGTTTCTTGCAAAAACTTCAGGCCATCATGGTTGACGACCTTTAAGCTAGGCTCGTTAAACGTTATTCTATGTGTTAATAATGTGGCATATGCTTTAGGGGATTGCTCTACTAGAACCACTTCAGCAGCCCCTCTTGATAAAGCCTCAAACCCAAGTGCCCCGCTACCTGCAAACAAGTCTAGGCATCGTTTTCCTTTGATGTCGTGCATCAGCCAGTTAAAGAGGGTTTCTCGAACTCTATCAGGGGTTGGGCGCAAATCTTTTATTGAGGGAAAATAAATTTTTTTCCCTCGGTACTTGCCACCGACGATGCGAATAACTTGTTTCATGACTTCCCAACAGTAACCAATAGCATTTTGTCCGTCCAAACGTTTTGTTGAAATGCTTTTTTAATATCAGTGGTTGATACATTGTTAATATTATTAACATACGTATCTAGGTAGTCCTCAGGGAGTTTATAAAACTGGATTTGCAGCAACATTCTAGCTATGTTGCTGTTGCTACTTAAAGATAAAGGAAAGCTGCCTGTAAGGTATTGCTTTGCGGCAGTTAACTCTTTATCTGTTGGGCCCTGCTTTACAAATTGTGCCAATATGTCTCTAATTAATTTTATGGCAGCATCACTCTGGCTGGCTTTGGTAGATAGGTTAATAATAAAAGGGCCAATAGCCGGCAGCGGTAAAAACTGACTGGTTATGCCATAGGTCAAGCCCCTTTTTTCTCGAACCTCTATGGCTAATTGAGAGACCAGCGTTCCACCACCAAGGATATAATTACCTACCACTAATGGGAAATAATCCTTGTTGTGATGACTAATGCCAAGCTCGCCCAAACGTATGGCGGTTTGAGACGATGGGAAAGGCACATCTGCTTCCATGTTCTTTGAGAGGGCTTTTGCAGGAGAGACTCTCGGTGCTTTTGGCCCGCGAGGTAAGTCTTTTGTTAGCTTTTCCGCAATACTCTTAGCTTGGTTTTTATCGATCGCTCCAACAAGTACTAAGGTCGCATTTCCATCAACGAAAAAAGTGCTGTAGAAACGCTTAACGTCTTCTAGTTTGATTTCTTTGATTGAATCAGTGGTTCCCATAACTGGATGGGCATACGGATGGTCTTTGTATAACAACTTGAAAAACGTTTGGTTTGCTATTTCATTAGGGGACTCTAAGCTATGTTCAATGTTCAACAGTTGCTGGTTTTTTTCACGTTTAAATGCAGATATTTTAAAGTCGGGTTGTGTGATGATTTTACGAAACACTGCAGTTGCTGCATGTAATGCTTTTGGCTCAGTAAGGGTTCTAAAGTTTAATGCGACCATGTTGCGTGTGCCATTGGCTTGATATTGTGCGCCAGTGTCTGCTAGTTGGTCGGCAATTTCAGTTGCAGTCTCGCCATTGTTTCCTTGATTTAAGAGCTCTGTGGTTAGCATGCTCAGGCCAAATTGTGCTCCATCATATGCAGAGCCCGCAGCAAAGGCGAGCTTAATATCCAGCATGGGGGCTTCCATGGCTTGATGAAACAACACATCCACCCCATTCGAGGTTTTGAATTTAACCGGCACAATCGGACTTGCTAAAGAAGGGGTAGCAATCATCAGTGTTAATATACACAAGGTTATCAATTTTCTCATAGTTTATCCTAAGGCTGTTTAGCAAGCATTCAAAGTTATTGTTTTTGACCCGGTGTGTCTTTGGGTTTTAGCTGGGCTTGGGTTAGGTTGGCGTTATTGAAATATTGTTTGGCAACGCGTTTAATATCTTCGGCCGTTACTTTGTTAATACGTTCAATGTACTCATCAGCGACTTGCCAACCTAGACCAACAGTTTCGAGCGTGCCAATTTCTTGGGCTTGGCCGTAAATGGAGTCCCTTTCAAACACTTTTTGAGCAATGATCTGAGTTTTAATGCGTTGTAATTCTTGCTCAGAAACGATTGTTGTTTTCAGTAGGTTTAGCTGATTAAGAAATCCTTTTTTTATATCTTCTACCGTATGGTTTTGACTAGGGGTACCGTAAACCGTAAATTGGGTTTGGTAGCGTGCATATAAGTTATATAAGATGGCTGTATCACTAGCTGTCTGATTGCCTCGAGTCATGTCTTTTACCAAGCGCCCATTATCACCTGAGTCCAACAAACCAGCAGCCAACTCGAGGGCGTAGGGATCATTGCTTTTGGCGTTATCAACGGTATTAACTGTCGGAACAGTATACCCAAGCATGAGCATTGGGATTTTGGCTGGCGCATGAACAACAACCTCTTTTTTCCCTAAAGCAGGTGGTTCAACTTGGGGTTTGCGAAGAGGCACGGTTTTTGCCTTTATACCCCCAAAATATCGTTTAGCTAGCGTAAAAACTTCTTGAGGTTTAACATCTCCAACCACAACAAGTGTTGCATTGTTCGGGGCGTAGTATTGGTTATACCAATTTCTTGCGTCTTTCGCCGTCATGGTGTGTAGGTCACTCATCCAGCCAATAACTGGGTGGTGGTATGGTGCACTTAAATTCGCTGCGGCCATAAATCGCTCGTAGGTCAGGGCTTGTGGATTATCATCGGTTCTTAAACGTCTTTCTTCTTGGATGACTTTGATTTCTTTTCCGAACTCTTCATCAGTCAATAATAAATGCTGCATCCTGTCTGCTTCTAGCTCAAAGCTGGTTTTTAAGTGCTGTTTTGCAAGCTGCTCGAAATATCCAGTGTAATCGGTATTGGTAAAAGCGTTTTCTTGACCACCAAGACTTGCAATGGTTTTTGAAAATACCCCAAGCGGATATTTGGTTGTACCCTTAAACATCATATGTTCCAAAGCGTGGGATAAGCCAGTTGAGCCACCTTTTTCATCGGCTGAACCAACCTTATACCAAATCATTGAAATGACAACTGGCGCTCGATGGTCTTCTTTTACGACTACTTTTAATCCATTATCTAGGGTAAACTCTTTGGTCTGACTAAACGCAAAAGAAGAAAGTAGAGTCAAAAACCCTAAGATTATGACGCGCATGGGTACACCTCTATTTTAAAAAAGTGATAGAATTCCATATTTCAACCGAATTGTATAGTAATGATTAAATGGTTTAAGCGAAATACTGACGAAAACAGTAAAGAAAATCCAGAACAAAAGCCAGCAGAAGCACCTGAAGTAGAGGGACATGATGGCTTGGCTTCTGAGCAAACAACGACCGACGCCTCCAAATCTCGCGAGGGGTTGTTTAGCCGCTTTAAAAAAGGCTTGTCTAAAACCCGTCATCATTTAGGTAGTGGCGTTGGCCGCTTGTTGTTGGGTAAAAAAGAAATTGATGCATCACTTCTTGAAGAGCTTGAAACCATTCTATTAACAGCAGATGTTGGTGTAGAGACCACCCAGAATATAATTAATCAGCTTAGCGAAGGGCTTGCAAGAAAAGAGTTGGCCGATGGGGACGCAGTATTTGCAGCACTTAGAACGCATATGCAAACCTTACTGTCGAAAGATACTAACCCACTTTCTTTAGAAACCAAAGATGGCACCCCATTTGTTATTTTGATGGTTGGTGTTAATGGTGCAGGTAAAACAACTACAATTGGAAAGCTTGCAAAACAATTTCAGCAGCAAGGTAAAAAGGTGATGCTGGCAGCGGGTGATACCTTTAGGGCGGCAGCTGTTGAGCAGCTTCAAGTATGGGGGGAGCGAAACAATATCCCAGTCATTGCCCAGCAAACAGGCTCTGATAGTGCTTCTGTTGTTTATGATGCCTTACAAGCGGCAAAAGCTAGAAAAATTGATGTTTTAATAGCCGATACGGCTGGACGCTTACATACTCAGCATAATCTGATGGATGAGCTTAAAAAAGTTAAGCGCGTACTGAGTAAGTTAGATGCGGACGCGCCCCATGAGACCATGTTGGTACTGGATGCGACCATTGGTCAAAATGCACTTAACCAGGCTAAATCGTTTAATGAAGCTGTAGACATTAGTGGCATCACCATGACAAAATTAGATGGCACGGCCAAAGGTGGAATTTTGTTTGCTATTGCTAATGAATTAGATATACCATTTCGTTATCTAGGGATAGGAGAGGGGATTGACGATTTGCGGTCATTTGATGCGACCCATTTTGTTAATGCTATATTCAGTGATGATAAAATTTAATCAAGTCAGTAAGCGATATCCTGGTGGTTACGAGGCCTTAAGTGAGGTTAACTTCTCCATGGAAAAGGGAGAGATGGCTTTTTTAACGGGGCACTCGGGCGCGGGTAAAAGCACCTTGTTGAAGCTATTAGCCATGCTTGAGAAGCCAACGTCTGGCCAAATCACTGTCAATGGTACTCATATTAATCAACTTAAAAAGAAAGATATAGCGCTTTATCGACGCTCGCTAGGTATTACCTTCCAATCCCCCCATCTTTTAAATGACAGAAGTGTGTTTGAAAATGTAGCCATGCCTTTAAAAATCAAAGGGCTGTCAGTAATGAAAATGACAAAACGAGTCCATGCGGCACTTGATATGGTTGGCCTATTGCATAAAGGTAAAATGTTGCCTCTACATCTTTCGGGTGGTGAACAGCAGCGTGTAGGGATCGCAAGAGCCGTTGTTCATAAACCACAGTTATTGCTTGCCGATGAGCCTACAGGCAATTTAGATCCGCACTTATCAGCCGAAGTAATGAAAATTTTTGCAGACTTTAACCAAGTCGGCGTAAACGTCATCATAGCAACCCATGATTTAGCACTTATTGCTGGTATGCGACATCGTATCGTTATGCTGAGAGAGGGGCGCTTATGTTAACTTCTTTGGGCGTCTACTTAAGCCACCACCTCCAAGCTGCAGTGGGTAGCTTAAAATCTCTGTTGAGAAAGCCAATGGCAACATCACTGACCATTGTGGTCATCGCGATTACCTTAGCACTTCCTGCGCTATTTTGGGTATTTACCTATAACGTCGAGCAACTTACGGTTGACTGGAAACAAGGCGGGCATATCTCTTTGTATTTAAAGCCTTCTTTATCTACACAAGACCAGACCAGCTTACTTATTGAGGTTAAGCAGATTAAAGGTGTTGGTGATGCTTCTTTAAGATCCCCAAATGATGGGTTGGTTCAACTGCAAAAACAAGAAGGCATGGAAGATATTATGAACTATCTTCCGGATAATCCTCTGCCACCTTTAATAGAGGTTATCCCTGCATTTAATATCGATAGTGCAAGTGAAATTGAGCAGCTATATAGAAAGCTTAGAGCGATGCCCGGTGTTGAGCAAGCAAAGGTCGATATCCAGTGGGTGAATCGCTTGCATGCCATTTTAACCTTTGCGAGTGATGTGGTCCATGGCTTAATGGCGTTGCTAGCGCTTGCCGTGGTATTGGTGATTGGCAATACCTTAAGGCTCGCCATTCAAAATCGCTCGGAAGAAATACAAGTGTTGAAGCTGATTGGTGCTACAGATGGCTTTATTGTGAGGCCATTTCTATATTCAGGTATTTGGTATGGCTTGTTTGGTGCTTTGGTTGCTATTCTTTTGGTCAACCTGTTTTTATTGAGCTTGGTGGTTGCCGCGAATCAACTTGCTGAAGCATATAGCATGCAATACCCCTTCCATGGGCTTCCTCTACAGCAGACCTTGCTTCTTCTCGTATCAGCGGCTATACTAGGCTGGCTGGGAGCCAGGCTGTCTGTTAAGCGTCAGCTGGCGGCTATAGAACCCTGCTATTGAAGTATTAAATATACTCATGATTCATTATCTAGTGTTTTTTTGAGAGGGATAAAAATGAGTCTTCCAACGCAATTGTTAACATCCACCTTACCGATTGGTAGTCTTGATGCGTATATTCAGCGCGTTAACCAAGTACCTATGCTAACCGCCGAAGAAGAGATTGATTTTGCAACACGTTTTCATGAAGAAGACGACCTAGAAGGCGCACGCCGCTTGGTTTTAGCACACTTGCGCTATGTTGTACGCGTAGCTCGAGGTTATCTAGGTTATGGTTTACCTTTAGGTGATTTGATTCAAGAAGGCAATGTTGGGCTGATGAAAGCCGTTAAGCGCTTTGACCCGACCATGGGTGTTCGCCTGGTTTCGTTTGCTGCACACTGGATACGAGCTGAAATTCACGAGTTTGTGTTACAAAACTGGCGTATCGTCAAAGTAGCTACAACCAAAGCCCAACGTAAGTTGTTTTTCAACATGAGACAAATGAAAAAACGTCTCGGCTGGATGAAAAAGGAAGAAGTTGATGCGATTGCCAACGACCTGGGCGTTACGAGCGAAGAAGTGCTCGTCATGGAAGAGCGTCTTAATGCCATGGACTCTCCATACGATGCACCTGATGCCGATGATGATGATAACAATTTCAAAGCTTATCCTGCACTATATTTACAAGATAGCAACAGCGACCCCGCAGTGCTAGTCGAGCAAGAAGACAGCAGCACACAAAACTTTGATAAGCTACATCTTGCACTCGAGTGCCTGGATGAGCGCAGCCAAGATATCCTTCAGCAACGCTGGTTATCAGGTGAAAAAGCAGTAACCCTTCATGCTTTAGCAGATCAATATGGCGTTTCAGCAGAGCGCGTCAGACAGCTTGAGAAAAACGCCATGAAAAAACTGCGTCAACATATGGAAAGCGTATAATATCTTCTGTGATGTTGATCCTGGTTGCTAGCAACCAGGCTACATTAAAACAACAAATCAGCCGAAGCCTGGCTGCTTGCAGCCGGGACTCGAACTTCAATCAATGCATCGCATAAATCCGCTTGTCTGTTTCCTTGTCCACAAACGCGATATCAATAGAACATTGCTTTGTAGGATCCTGGCTGCAAGCAACCAGGCTACATTAGAACAACAAATCAGCCGTAGCCTGGCTGCTTGCAGCCGGGACTCGAACTTCAATCAATGCATCGCATAAATCCGCTTGTCTGTTTCCTTGTCCACAAACGCGATATCAATAGAACATTGCTTTGTAGGATCCTGGCTGCAAGCAACCAGGCTACATTAGAACAACAAATCAGCCGTAGCCTGGCTGCTTGCAGCCGGGATCTGCATCAGCGCTCACCAAATCTTCCTTTGAAAATATCACTTCCCCAGGTCTTAGGTAATAGGTCTTTTTTAACATAACTATGAAAGCTCGAATATGGCCAATCAATTGGTGACGTTACGAGTTGATGTTTTACAGGATTGAAATGAATATAGTTAACATGATGATAAAAATCGGCTTCATCTCTAATTTTGTGCTCCCAAAATGTAAGCGTCCGGTGAACTACGGGTTGATGGATATTGCTTAATTTGATAATGCTATTTCTTCTTTGCAGTTGAATGGTAGCAAGTCGATGTAGTCTTGT
>Ga0233426_10004672_pt1 | contig 10174 bp, 10 predicted proteins | sample SI_118_April2016_6_FD_179875 | JGI IMG/M metagenome (GOLD analysis project Ga0233426, IMG submission 179875) | Seawater microbial communities from Saanich Inlet, British Columbia, Canada - SI_118_April2016_10_MG | ecosystem: Environmental > Aquatic > Marine > Inlet | place: Canada: British... | reverse complement strand
ATTGCTAAGCCTCCAATATGTTCAATCATTGAACATGATACCTCAATCTACAATACTGTCAAGCAATATTTGCTTCGATATTGCTGGGAAGAAATTATGCCTATGAATGTCGCAGATAAGTACCTAAAATATTTATGACAGGATTACAGGATTGTTTGCTAATAGCTTAATTGGTTGCTGTTTGGACAGGATTACAGGATTTACAAAATTGATGAACTAGTATAAATTCCTAAAGCCGTGTCATTGCTTACAAAGCGAGAAATCTTGCATTTGTTAAGCTCTAATATTTTTAAAATTTCTCCTTACGGTCGAAATGACACAGCACCTAAAGAAACTATGGTTTATTCCTTTTTCTTTTTCCATGGGGCTGATTTAGATGCAGAGTAGATTTTGCTTGCTGTTGCATTATAATGAAAAATGCATTATGATGATTTTACACTATTTCTTTAAAGGAGCATGTTATGTCATCATTACAGGTCAGGGAATTACCAGAAAATATATACTCTCTGCTTAAGCAAAGAGCTGAGGCAGAACATCGTAGTATTGCACAAGAAGCAATTGCACTTTTGGCAAAAGGTCTTGAAACGTCAATTTCTCCTAAAGTGCGTCGTCACAAGTTGTTAGAAAAAATTGCAGAAGAATCTGGATTAAATGGCGGAACAGCATCTAAGCTTGATCCGGAGGAATTGATCCGTGAGGATAGAAAACGATGATTGTTGTTTTAGATACCAGTGCAGCAGTTGAAGTAGTGCTTAAAAGGAAATCGGCGGCTTTGTTTTCGCATTATCTTGCAGAGGCTGATTTGGTAATTGCGCCTACGCTTTTGATTGCTGAGGCAACAAATGTTTTCTGGAAATATCAGAAATTTTCAGACTATCCGTATGATGAGTGTGAGAAATCCATTGATCATATTGTGTCGCTACCAGATGAATATGTCAATGAAATGGAGCTATATCGGGAGTCATTCAAATTGGGCTGTATGCTGGACCATTCAGTCTATGACATGATTTACTTGGTGCTGGCAAGACGCAATAATGCCACGTTGCTGACCATGGATCAGAGGTTGGTCGCTTCTGCTGAAAAGGCTGGTGTTAATACAGCTTAGTAGAATTTGAGGAAACACTCCTGGATTCCCGCTTTTGCGGGAATGACAATGAAATGAAATTCCTTAGAATAGTTTTCATGACAATTATTTTGAAAAAAATGTTATAAACAAGTTTCGACAAAACACTTTAAAGAGGATCCATGCAAAAAACATTTTATATTATTTTATTGTTCCTGCTTTTTATGGGCGGATGTACTGAAGAATCGCGTAATAAAATATTCAAACAGGCTGATAATTTACTAGGAAAGGATTTGCGTGTTTCTTATGTCGCCGACAGCGGGACTATTGTCAAAAGCTGGACTGTGCGGGATGGGAAAGTCACCACCCACAAAGACGAACAAGGCGGAGCGAGTGGGTATTATTATTTCTGGAGTGTCGAAAGCGGTTATGTGCAGGTGCCAATTGTACGGGTGATTGTCGAGGAAATTAAGTTGTAATAGGATTGGACAAGGCACGCGGGATGATTGCAAATTAGCCAAGGATTTCACGGATAAGGGCGGATTTAAAAAAAGCACAAAGGGGAACTACAAACTATTGCCACGGATTTCACGGATAAGGATGGATTAAGATCTCTCCCTTTGGTCGAGATGACAAGTTGTTGACCGGAAATGGTACTGTTATTCAGGACGAATGTGATGGGTGTTGTGCGACATGAGCACCTTTTTAGATCTCTCCCTTCGGTCGAGATGACAAGTTGTTAAATGGATTATTGTAATGTCCATCAGAACGAATTTGCCTTCACGAAAAATTCTAAAAATCCTCGTCTATCAATTCAATTTCTTCCGCAAGTTTCGAATCATCATCCTCAAGGTTGTCTGTCCCAGCGGATTCTCCCTCTGTCTTAGTTTCAGTTGCATCGATGATTGGTTCTTCTTCCGGAATGTCATGTGCCTCAGGGTCAAGATCCGCAAAATCCTCTTCAACATCATAAATATCTGTGCGGCTGAATTGCAGTAAAATACTTTGCGCAATTGTGGATAAATGCAAGGGTCGCGTCAAATAGTCCAGGGCTCCGGCATTCAAAAACTGCAGTCTTCTCTCCAAACTCACAGGTCCGGAAAGGCAAATAAAATGGACTTCCGGGAATTGATCCTTAGTTTGCTGCATAAGCTCCATAGCGTCCGAATTTCCTTCTGTTCCAGTTTCCATAATTATCAGATCAAGAGGATCTATTTTCAGGAAACGCCAGAGATTTTCTTTTTTAGCAACACACTCAACTTCCATTCCCGTACGTTCACTGAGGTATTTTTTCAACAACTCCGCCTGCTCTTTTGCTGTGTCAAAGATCACCAACTGTTTCCCTGCAAAACTAAACGGACTCAGGTTATCATCATCAAATTTATCAAAAAGCTCATCCTGCGACACTGTTTCAGCAAAATCTATAGAGTCATCCAACGGCTCCACAAGATCGATATCCTCTAAATCGCTTTCCTCCAAAGGCGGTAGATTATCCAGTTCATCAGCAGCATCATCATTTTCAAAATGAAGCATCTCATTTTCATTCTCATCCTCTTTTTCTAACTCGTCCGCATTCTCATCCTCTCCATCGTCCACTAAATCAAAATCCAAAACGTCTAAATCCAAAATGTCTGAATCACTTTCTGTGAACTCACCAGCTACTTGCTCTTTATCTTTCTGATCCTCACCATCCTCATCTTTGTCGTCCGCAACGTCAAAATCCAAATCACCGGAATCAATATCTCCGACAGTAATTTCGTATTGTTCTTCGCTCAAATTTTCATCTTCAGTCAAAGCATCACCATCTGCTGAATTTGATTCAGTGGTTTTTTCGTCTTCCATTTCCATCTGATAATCCTTCTTTATTGATTAGTCACTTTAAAAACGATTAATTATTTTTAAACGATCTTCGCCTGATTTTTTTAGTTCACGAACGAACAGAGAAATTCGATTGTCCGGATTCAGCTTCTGCCAGTAAGAATTTGCAATTTGCTCTGCATCACCTTCGAGCGTCAGCAATAGAGGATCCCCCTCAAAAGCCGGCAGTGGATTCCCGTCGCCCATGTAGGTCGTCACACAATATCCGTAACCCGGCGGAATCTCGTTATAACGATAATAAAAATGTGCTGATTGCTCTGCAGAAAAATCACTTTTTATTATTCTGGATAAAGTCAAACTTGAATCAGACGGCTCAATTATTCCAGAAATACGCGTTGTGTAATTCGGGGCGTCCGGTTCATGTATTTCTGAATGCAGAGACGTGTAGAAACTTTCATCCTGCGCTAATCCGTCACAAATTGTGTCGGTGTGACTTCCGTTTGTTACCACTATCCGCTCGTCAACATCCCGCATAACGTTGTAAATAATCAAGCTCGGATCTTCAAGCAGTGAAGGATCAGCCGCTTCGGTACGCAAAATTCCGTTTTCATGGATGAAAATCCGATTCCTGCTGTTGGAACTGCGTCCCATAATCCAGTAAATCACAATCCACGAATTTTCTTCGTTACGCCCAAGCACAATTCCACGTCCCGGATACACGTTTTCCGCAATGTGCTGCTTTAATTTTTTTTCTGCAAGTTTTTTGGTCAAATCAATATTCGTAAAGTTCAAATTGCTCGTGGTGCATATCATCAGATATTTTAAAAGTTATGCTCCGGCCCATTTCCACTTCCAGTGTTTCCACGGCTTCCTGTTCAGTATTCTGGATATAGTTAAAAACATCAGAATGCAAAAATATTGCGATTGAGCCTTTTGTATTCCTACGGCAACTGCGTCGAATTTCTCGAAAGGCTTCGTAACTGACGGTGGAAGCGGATTTTATATGACCGCTACCATCACAATATGGACAAGGGTCACAAAGGTAGCGGCTCAGATTTTCACGGTCACGTTTGCGGGTCATTTCGACGAGCCCCATTTCGCTTATCTGCAAAATCTTGCTCCGCGCTTTATCGGAACGCAGGTGATCCTTGAGCATCTGATAAACCATTTGCCGGTGCTGCGGAGTTTCCATATCGATGAAATCGATAATGATAATTCCGCCGATATTGCGTAATTTCAGCTGGTAAACGAGTTCCTCTGCGGCCTCAATGTTTGTGCGTAGAATAGTTTTTTCGTGACTTTCCTTACCAACAAAACGGCCAGTATTCACATCCACCGCAGTCAGGGCTTCTGTCTGGTCAATGACAAGGTGTCCTCCGGAACGCAGCCAGACTTTGTTCCCGAGTGCGCGGTCAATTTCATTTTCAATTCCGTAATGATCGAAAACAGGTTCGGTTTTAGCATAATTCTCCAGCACAGAACCATAACGCGGTAGGTAGGAGCGTACAAATTGACGTACCTTTTGATATTGTTCTTTGTCATCCACCACCAGTTTGCGGATATCCGCGGAAAATAGATCACGGATTGTACGGAAAATAACGTTAAGATCCGAGTGCAAAAGGGAAGGCGCTGGGAGGGTTTTGTATTTTTCCAGCACATCTTCCCAAATTGAAACAAGGTAATTAATATCGGAATGTAAATCTTCTTCGGTGTGACCTTCTGCAACCGTCCGGATGATGAATCCAGAATTTTCCGGACGTAGACGGTTGACAATATCCTTGAGGCGATCACGTTCTTTGTCGATACTGATTTGACGTGAAACTCCAAGAGTTTGAGCTGTAGGCAGGTAAACCAGGTTTCTTCCGGGAATGGACACATGATTCGTGATGCGGGCGCCTTTGGTACCAATTGGCCCTTTTGAAACCTGCACCAGCACATCCTGACCTTCCTTAATCAGCTGGCTGATTTTCTGTTTGTCTCCGTTTTTATTCGATGCTTTTCCGAGAATTTCATGTTCCGGAAGGATGTCGTCGATATGTAAAAAAGCCGCCCGTTCTGCTCCAATGTCTACAAATGCGGACTCCATTCCAGGCAGAACATTCAGCACTTTTCCTTTGTAAATATTATCCACAACTCGCAATTTTTGTTCTCGTTCGTGATGCAGTTCTGAAAGGACTCCGCCCTCCATCACTGCAACACGTGTCTCGTGCGAAGTGTGATTTATGATGATTTCTTTTGCCATAAAATTATTATGAATTTAGAATTATGATTTCTCTCATTTCCTGTACTGCCTGAGTAAGACCGACAAAGATTGCCCTGCTGACGACACTGTGACCGATGTTTAATTCGCGCAAATGCGGTAATCCGCAAATCCGTTGAGTATTGATGTAATTCAGTCCGTGCCCTGCATTTACTTGTAAATTTTGCTCATTCGCGAATTCTGCAGCGGAAACTAGACGTTCATATTCTTTGTCCTGCTGAATTCCTCTTTCCGCATTTGCGTAACATCCAGTGTGCAGTTCAACATCTTCCGCACCTGCTTTTTGAGTGGCCTCAATTTGCTCCGCTTCTGGATCGATGAATAAACTAACTCGGATTCCGGCTTCCCGAAGTTGTGCGATTCCTTTGTGCATTGATTCAGGAGCACCTGCTACATCAAGTCCACCTTCGGTTGTCACTTCTTCACGTTTTTCCGGCACAAGAGTCACAATATCCGGACGTGTTTCCAGCGCGATGCCGAACATTTCTGCTGTCGCGGCCATTTCCAGATTGAGACGGGTCTGCACGGTTTCCCGCAAAATCCGCACGTCACGGTCAATAATGTGTCTGCGGTCTTCACGTAGATGAATTGTGATTCCGTCAGCACCTGCCAGTTCAACAAGTCCTGCCGCGGTGACAGGATCCGGTTCGCTTATTTGACGTGCCTGTCTGACAGTTGCTACGTGATCAATGTTGATGTGTAATGCAATCATTATTTTTGTTATTATTTTAGGTCATTTTTTTCATTCTTAACCCAGACAGAAACGATGGGCCATTGCTGCAGTACAGTGATTCCTTCCGGAGTTACTACTTTTGGCGTCACCTTAGGATAGTTGCCGGGTTCATATGTGGATAGATCAATTTCCCCAAAAATTTCATCACGATCCAATTCCCGTATAAGGTATTCAGGACCTTCAACAAAAACATTAAAAGTTTTTGGATTAATCACGCTTACATAATCCACGTTTCGCAAATATACCGTTACGTTTTCAAATCGTTTCTTAATCGGCAGACTAATGATCGTAACTTCCGCGGTATAAAAATCAACGTTTTGATGAATGATCTGTACGTTTCCTCCAGGCAAATCCAATTCAACACGCATAGTAGCACTTTCGTTTAAACCTTCCAGTTCAATTTCATGAGCTGAAATATGGTCCATTTTTTCCAGTACCGAGCGCGGTCCCCGCATAGTCAGAGTATCCGGAACGATTTTTAGGTCACCCAGCAGATAACCTTTTTTTGGAGTCCCGTGATAACGCGGTTTGATCGAAAAAGATTTTTCAATCAGTTCCTCTATCCTGACCGTGATTTGTGAAGGATGAATGCGTGTTATCTCAACCTTCACCGGTGATAAAATGTGATTCTCAGTCAGCACATAAGAAAGCGTTCCTTCCTGTGCTTTGTCCAGATCAAGCACCGCCTGAATCTCCTGAGGATTAAATGAATCCCTGCTGTTGGTGTGCACCACAATGTTGACCTGTGGAGGATCAGAGGTGACCTGAAATTCAGGTGATACATTTTTAAAAACGACAGGTGCGTAAAAACTCATCTGTATCGGTTCTCCGGATTTCCGTGCGAGAAACCAGACGAAGACTGCCAAAACTACCGCAAGCACTTTGTATGAAGCATTTATCCGCATTAGTTTTTCTCTGTCTGGATATCAGGTGACTGAGTGGAGTTAGCCGGTATTTCTGAACTTTCGGATGTCATGGTAGAATCTGATGTGCCCGTAATTTTTACTGCAGCCTCAGTCGCGGCTTTTCTGGCAGCGTCTTTTGTTTCCTTGTCCTGAATTGCAGCCGGAATGTTTCCGGAAAGTACTTCCAGCAGGGCTTTACGGATATCCTCATTTGCACCGCGAATCAACTGACCACGGTAACTGAGACTTATTTCTTTGCGTTCCTCAGAAACTATCAGGACTGCCGCATCGGTTTCTTCAGTTAAACCAATGGCCGCGCGGTGTCTCGTACCCAAGAAAGAACTGAGGCGGCTGTTCATCGACACCGGTAAAATACACTGCGCCGCCAGTAAATCCCCTTTTTTGTTGATAATCACTGCACCGTCATGCAAAGGTGAGGTTGGGTGAAAAATGCTCAGCAGAAGCGGTTCGCTGACTGTCGCGTTAAGCTGTGTGCCGCGGTCACTGTAATTTTTCAAGCCGACTTCCTGCTCAAAGACAATGAGGGCTCCGGTTCTCTGTTGAGTCATCACCAGACAGGCCTGCAAAATACTGTCTACAACATCTTTTTTTTGCTGATTGCTTTCACGGAAAAGAGTGAAAACTCCGATTTGCGCCAAAGCATTGCGGATATCAGTTTGAAAAAGCACAACCAGCACCAGCACCAGCGATTGCCCTAAATTATCAAGCAGCAACTGAGTTGCTTCCAAATTCAAAATCAGCGAAACAAGATAAAGAGCCAGCAGCAAAACAAATCCCATTAACATGGGAATAGTGCGTGTACCACGGATGAGAAGTAGGATTCGGTAAAAAATAAAAGAGAGGAGGACTATATCAAACAGATCTTGCCAGCGAAGGTAAAAGTTGCCGCTAAAAATTGATAAAAGTGTTTCCACTAAGGTCTCCGGAAGGGAAAGCGGTTCGAAGTTTTCTGATTAACAGAGTTAACCTGCGAAAACTATTTTTTGGTTTTAGGAGCAAACTTCTGCATTGCCTGCAGTACTTGCTCTCCATCGATAGTTTCTTTTTCCAGCAGTGTTTTGGCGAGAGAATTAAGGACTTTACGGTTGGTTTTTAAAACTTTCTTCGCACGGTCATAGGAAGAATTTAGAATCTCAAGCACTTCTTCATCTATCATTTTCATTGATTCATTGCTGAATTCCTTGTGCTGCTGTAAATCACGTCCCAGAAAAACATGCCCTGCGTCTTCTGCGTAAGTCAGCGGTCCAAGTTTTTCGCTCATTCCCCACTGACAAACCATTTTACGCGCTAATTCAGTAGCTCTTTTCAAGTCATCACTGGCACCTGTGGTGAAGCGTTTAAAGACCAGTTGCTCTGCCGCACGTCCGCCCATCATCATCGCAATTTGACCGAGGAGTCCACGTTTATTGTGACTGTGCCGATCTTCTTCCGGAAGCAGCATTGTGACTCCTAAAGCACGTCCACGCGGAATAATGCTCACCTTGTGCACAGGATCTACTTCTTCGATACTGGCCGCCACGAGGGCGTGACCAACCTCATGATAAGCAGTAGTTTCTTTTTCTTCATCAGTTATCAGCAGACTGCGCCGTTCAGCACCCATCATGACCTTGTCTCTGGCATATTCAAAGTCTTCATTCTCTACTGTATCTTTATCCTGACGTGCTGCCCAAAGCGCTGCTTCATTAACTAAATTTGCCAAATCCGCGCCGGTAAAGCCTGGGGTTCCACGGGCAATTGTGTTCAAATTTACTTTTTTATCCAGCTCAATATTTTTGCTGTGAGTTTTTAAAATATTTTCACGTCCGTTAATATCCGGAGTCGGCACTACTACGTGACGGTCAAAACGCCCAGGTCTCAGCAGTGCGGGATCCAGCACATCCGGGCGGTTAGTCGCGGCAATTACGATAATGCCTTCATTAACTTCAAAACCGTCCATCTCAACCAGCAACTGGTTCAGAGTCTGTTCTCGTTCATCGTTTCCACCACCGAGACCTGCTCCGCGGCTGCGTCCAACGGCATCGATTTCATCAATGAAAATTATACACGGTGCGTGCTTTTTACCCTGCGCAAACATATCCCTGACACGGCTCGCGCCAACTCCAACGAACATTTCCACAAAATCTGAACCGCTGATGCTGAAAAAAGGCACCGCGGCTTCTCCCGCAATTGCTTTGGCCAGCAAAGTTTTTCCGGTTCCAGGTTCTCCCATCAGCAAAACGCCTCTTGGAATTTCACCACCGAGTCTTTCGAATTTTCCAGGATCTTTAAGGAAATCTACAATTTCCTCCAATTCTTCACGTGACTCATCAATTCCCTGTACGTCTTCAAACTTGATCGGATTGTCTTCTGTGTTGGTAATGCGGGAGCGGATTTTTCCAAAACCCATCGCGTTGTTTCCTCCGCCCTGAACCTTCCGCATAAAGAACAACCATATTCCAATAATCAGAATCATCGGCAGCCAACTGTTCAGAATCGCCATAAACAAATTAGTTTGATCTGTCGGTTCTACACGTACACGTACCTGATGACGATCCAAAATTTCAAATAACGCAGGATAGTTTGGAGCCTGAGTTTGAAAAGAACCGTTGGTGTCACTGACCACGTGAATTTGACTTCCGCGGATTGTAACCTCAAGTACAGATCCAGATTCGATTTGAGAAATGAATTCCGAAAAAGAAATTTTTCTATCGTTTGATTCTCTTGGTCCAAGCAGATTGAAAAGCATCAACATCACCAAGCCTATCACGAGCCAGATTCCAATATTTCTTAAAAATGTATTCACAGTGGTTTGTATTTTAAGTTAATGATTTTAACCTTAGATGCTCTCACATTTTCTGCGGAAACGCAAGTTTGAGACTGAGAAATATACAATTATCAGGCAAATTGAAATTTAATTTACATCAGTCAATTCGCCTAAGAGTCAACGGAGCCGGTTTTTTCACTTGACAACAAAGCTAAAAGTACCCGAAGATGCTGTAAAGACTTGGTAAATTATTCTATGAAAGAGTGATGAACGAAAATAAAATTAAGCTGCGTAAAGTAGGCATATTTTCCCCGCAATTTGAACAGCCAGTGACGGAGTTGGTGCAGGAGTGGTTTGTTCCTCATGGTATCGAAACTTTAGCTCTCGAAGGAAAAACTGGCAGAAATGATGACCTAGATTTGGTCCTCTCTTTCGGCGGTGACGGCACTGTACTTGCGGCTTTAAGTCTTTTCTCTCAGTGTCCTGTTTTGGCAGTCAACTTTGGCAATGTAGGTTTTCTGACCGCGGGAGACAGAGAAGAGTTGACCGATATGCTGCAGAGTGTACTTGAGGGGAAATATATCATCAGCGAACGTTCAGTACTTGAATGCGTTCACCCGCATGGAAAGGA
>Ga0233426_10004671_pt1 | contig 10176 bp, 9 predicted proteins | sample SI_118_April2016_6_FD_179875 | JGI IMG/M metagenome (GOLD analysis project Ga0233426, IMG submission 179875) | Seawater microbial communities from Saanich Inlet, British Columbia, Canada - SI_118_April2016_10_MG | ecosystem: Environmental > Aquatic > Marine > Inlet | place: Canada: British... | reverse complement strand
CCCCCCGACATCAACTCACAAAACGCCCGCGGTGTATTCACAAACCCCTCAGTAATATTCTCCAAAACCTTAATGTCCCCAGCGCGAATCCACCCCTCCAGCTCTGCCATAGCCGCCGGCACTTCATCCTGATACGTAGGCAACAAAAACCCCTGCATTGTCAGCTGTCGCGAGACCATCTCCCAGAGATTAGTAATCGGATTGGGATTATCCGTACGGTTGTAATCCGAGATCATCCCACAGGCCACAATGCGCCCATAAGTCTTCATCGTTTTAAGCATGGCATTGAGCACCGGCCCACCCACATTATCAAAATAGATATCCACTCCCTCTGGGGCAATGGCCATCACCGCTTCAGTGACATCTTCCGTTTTATAGTTAATCGCGGCGTCAAAACCAAACTGTTCAATAATCAATTCGGCCTTATCATCACTGCCAACAATACCAATAACCTTACAGCCAGCAAGTCTGGCGATCTGCCCCGCCATGCTGCCGGTAGCGCCGGCTGCGGCACTCACAACGACTGTCTGCCCAGCTTGAATTAAACCCACTTTACGAAGGCCGATATAGGCTGTGGCACCTGCACCACCCAGAGAGCCAACATAATAGGAGAGGGGAATACCCGGCTCTGGCTTAAGTTTTTCTAACAGGATCGCTTCGCTGTGGCAGAGTGAATAGTCTTCCCACTGGTTGAGGGCGTAGACATATTCGCCCTCGGCGAAATCGGGATTTTTAGATTTAATTACCTGTCCAACCGAGGGGCCGCGGATCACGCCGCCTATGGGGATAGGTTCAAAATAGTTGGCTTTGCCATCGACCCAGCCGCGTATTGCCGGTTCCATTGAGAAGTACATATTGCGCAGTAGAAATTCTCCTTCGCTGGGCTCTGGCATGGGTCCTTCAGATAGGGCGAAGTTTTCCGGTTGAGCGGCGTCGCTAACATAGGAGGCGAGTACAACTTGGCGGTTGGTTGGCATAATTAATCCAGTTCTAGATGCAGGTTGCCATCTTCGGCGACACTGACAGGATAGGTTTTTAAAGGCACTCGGGTGAGCTCGCCCTTGGGCATTCCGGTGCGTAAATCAAAGCGAACACCATGCAGTGGGCATGCCAGATAGCAGTTTCTAATACGACCATTGGTGAGTTCTGCGCGCTGATGGGTGCACTGATTGTCCACGGCATAATAGTCCCCATTGGCTTTGCAGATAAGAATATTCTTACCTTCGACTGTGACTGCTACGGTCTGATTGTCGGTGATATCGATTGCGGGAATTAGGCTGTCTGCGTTGGTGGTCATAGAGGTCTCGTCAATATAGGGCAGAGGAAAATGCCGGGCTCAGATAGTCTGATGCCCGGCAGCAAATGCCTTTAGGCATTGAGGTATTTGTCGATACTTTGGTGTAGGTGACGAATACGGCTCTCTTGATAGCTGGCAAGACTCACGGCGCCTTTTCTCGAGGCGATCATGCCTTTCTGTACGGCGGCCATATTGCTGTCATCCTGATCAAATACTGGGCCTAGGCCGCCAATTTCTGGGGCTTCACTAAAGGCTTGATCGGGACGCAGAATATTCTTTTCCGCGGAGTCTGGGCGCTTGGTGCCTTTCTCATAACGGAGCAGGATCATGGTTTCGAAGATACAGCTGTTGTGGTCGTCACCATTGGGCAGGAAGCGATAGACAATATTGCCGTGATAGCCGGTCCATACCTGAGTGTTGGGGAACAACATATAGAGTATGGCGTCCTCCAGCTCTGACTTGGTGGCGTGATCCAGTGATTCACCGATAATTTCGCTAAACATTTCTCGATTGGTTTCGGCGACATAGGTCCTTGCGGTGATTCCCTCGGGCATCTCGTGGCCTTCGGCGCTGTCGGTGGCCATTCGTCCTGACAGCTCGAGAATATCGCGCATGGTTTCGGCTTCAGTTACATGTGGCAAATGCGGGCTGGGAATGCCCATTGGCGTGACCGAGCGGCTGACATGGTCACCAAAGGTGTCGTACTGGGAGTTGGCATCGCCGGTAAAGGTCAAAATTTCGCTATGGGTTTCCAAGGTGTGGAAAGACTCCATAAAGGCTTCGGCACCGACTTTCCAGTTGCACTGGACTTCGCGCTGAACATGAGCGCCTTTGTAATAGTCATGCAGTGGGAAGCGGGAAAAGTGCTCGGGCAATGGACTCAGGTAGTCATCCAGTGGGATACAGTTCTCGTCGAAGTTGATAAAGATAAAGCCACCCCAGGTGCCTACTTTGACCTGTGGCAGGCTCATATCTTTTTCGTCTAGATGGCTAAAGTCCCATTTGCAGGGGATGCCTTTAAACTCACCATTGATATCCCAGGTGGCACCGTGGAAGGGGCAGACAAATTCGTCGGCATGACCGTCGCAGTCGCGGAGAATGCGGCCGCGGTGTAAGCAGGAATTGATAAAGCCTTTAAATTCATTTTCTCCGGTGCGGGTGACAATAATCGACTGGTCGATGATCTCATAAATATGGTGGTCACCGACTTCGGGAATATCTTCTTCGCGACAGGTCATCTGCCAGACTTTGGGCCAGAGTTTCTCTTTTTCTTTGTCGTGAAAGTCTCGGGAGATCCAGCGATCGACACTGATATCCTCGTCACCCATATAGGGGTTGGTGTCTTCGCGCAGGTAGGCCGGGACCTCAATGGTTTCCTCATCAAGTAGATTTTGATAGCTAATACCTTCGCAGCGCTCTTCACCCTGCTGCTTTACTTTGATTAATTCGGACATAGAGTCTCTCCTGCTTTTTATTGTAATTATTTGGTAATGATATTGACGCCACTGAGGCCGGGGGCACCATAGACATGGGTATAGCCAACCTTGGGATTATTCGGTACCTGTCGTGCGCCGCCTTCACCGCGCAACTGTACGCAGACTTCATAGACTTGGCGCAGGCCTGATGCGCCCACGGGTTCGCCATTGGCGAGACAGCCGCCGTCTGTATTGATGGGCATTGAGCCATTAATACCGGTGGCGCCTTCGCGCAATAATTTTTCCTGTTCGCCGTGCTCGCAGAAACCGTTCTCGGCCATATGGATAATTTCGGTGCCACTGTCGGTGTCTTGGAGCTGCATCACATCGATATCTTCGGGGCCGATTCCAGCCTGCTCAAAGGCGGCTTTGGAGGCGGTGACCGTTGAGGCGTCGGCCACATTCATAGCTTGGGAGGGGGCAAAGACTTCAAAGCTGCCGTAGTGGCGGGTGCGCACGGCGGCGGTCTTGAGATACAGCGGTTTGCTGCTGTATAGATGGGCTTTGTCGGCATTGCAGATAATCAGTGCGGCGCCACCTTCGGCGGGGCTGCAGAACATATATTTGCGCAGCGGGTCGCTGATCATTGCGGAGTTGGCAATCTCTTCGTAGCTCAGTGCTTGCTGACGCCAGGCGGTGGGCGTCAGGGAGCCATTGGTAAAGGCTTTTTCTGAGACCCGAATCAATGATTCTTCAGTGATCCCATGATCGTGCATATAGCGCTGGGTTTTTAGGGCGAAGAACTGGGTGGTGAGCATCATGCCGGTCTCGCCATACCATTCGTCGATTCCCCAGTCTGCGGGTTTCGGGTTAAAGGCGCCGCGGGGGTGTTTGTCGAAACCGACTACAACACCGACATCGTATTCGCCAGATTTAATTGCGCTGTAAGCGGCGTGCAATGAGCTACCGCCGGTGGCACAGCCATTCCAGATATTAGTAAATTGCAGGCCAGTAAGACCCAGTTCGTTAACCAGTGCGTCGGCATTGCCAGCATCTTGGCTGCCACCGTAGGCAAACTGCATATCTTTCCAGGAGAGTCCGGCGTCGGCCAATGCGTTACGCACTGCGGATGCGCCTTGCTGCATGCCTGAGAGGCCGGGTGAGCGACCAAAGCGATGAAGTCCTATACCGATAATTGCTACATCCATGATCTATGCCTCCTTCACTGGGCTAAAACGAAACGTCATTATTTGGTCGCCGCTGCCGTCAGTGCCATCAGTGCGAAAGGGAATAATATCCAGCTTCATGGGCATACCAATCTGTAAATCTTCTGGCTTATTGGGCAGCAGGCGCGATTCGACACGAACGCCGCCGGGCATTTCCACATAGCCAACGCCGTAGGGCTGAAAGGTCTCTGCTGTCTCATCGCTTTTGTAAGGGGCCTTGGGCATAAAGGTCTGAATGGTCCAGCTCCACAATATGCCCTGATCACCCAATTCAACAATCGTGGTTTCGCGAGAGCCACAGTTGCGGCAGTCTGGCTGGGCCGGAAAAGCGGTTTCTGCACAGTTGACGCAGCGGCTACCTAATAGCTGGGGCTTGGCGGAAGGCCAGGTAAATAGGCCTTCATGGATGGGGACTTGGTTGCTCATAATTACACTCTATTGGTGACCAGCTGTTGATGTATCGCTATTGATGAAGAGCTATGCCCAGACTGTCCAAGACAGACTCATGCATACTTTCGGAGACCGTGGGGTGGGCAAAAATACTCTGGGCCAACTCGTGCTCTGTAGCTTCAAGTTGCTGAGCTATGCCAAAACCCTGAATCTGTTCGGTGACCTCTGGGCCGATCATATGGGCCCCAAGCAACTCACCTGACTGCTCGTCAAAGACGGTTTTTACCAGCCCCTCAGCTTCATTGATGGCCAGCGCTTTGCCATTGGCATTAAGGTTAAAACGGCCAATGCGAGTACTGTGTCCGGCGGCTTTGGCCTGGGCTTCGGTGAGGCCGACACTGGCAATCTGTGGGCGGCAATAGGTGCAGCCTGGCACCTGATCTTTATTCAGTGGTTTAACAGCGTCAACACCGGCAATTTTTTCTACGCAGATAACGGCTTCATGGCTAGCTTTATGGGCCAGCCAAGGTGGGCCGGCAACGTCGCCTATGGCATATAAGCCGGCGAGATTGGTTTTGCCAAAGCCGTCGGCTTGCAAAAAGCCTTTTTCGGTTTCAACCTTTAAGGGTTCAAGGCCGAGATTTTCAATATTGCCGGTAATGCCCACCGCGAGAATCACCTGATCAAACTCTAGGTGCTGCTCGCCATTGGGGCCGCTTATGAGGGCAACTGTGTCTGCGCCGGAGCTATCCAAAGACTGGACAATACTGTTGGTTAAAATCTTAATGCCGCGCTGGACAAAGGCTTTTTCAGCCAGGGCGGAAATATCAGCATCTTCTGCGGGCGTAATACGCTGTTCCGCTTCAACCAGCGTGACATCGCTGCCGAGATCATTGTAGAGACTGGCAAATTCAACGCCGATGGCGCCGGCACCAATCACCAGCAACTTGCTTGGCAGGGCGGTGGGGGTCATGGCTTCACGAGCACCCCAGACGCGCTCGCCATCGATTTCAATACTCGGCAAATTGCGCGCCCGTGCACCGGTGGCGAGAATAATATGAGTGGCTTTAAACTGTGTGACCTTACCGTCCTGTTCCACATCTAACAGGCACTTGTCAGCCAGACTGGCGGTACCATCGATTACGGTGATGCCATTCTTTTGCATGAGATAGGCAACACCCTGGCTAAGTTTGCTGGCCACTGAGCGGCTGTGCTGCACTAGCTTTTTGATATCAAAGCTAAGGTTGTCGACTTTGAAGCCGAAGTGCTCTGCCTCTTTTAAAGTATGGGCAATATCGGCGCCCCGCAGCAGTGCCTTGGTGGGGATGCAGCCCCAGTTTAGGCACACGCCACCGAGGTGCTGTTTCTCCACTAGGGCAGTTTTGAAGCCCAGCTGTGCGGCGCGAATGGCTGCCACATAGCCGCCGGGGCCGCCACCTACGACCATTAGATCAAATTGTTGCGTAGTCACTTTGTCGTTACTCCATTAACCCAGCATGGTGGCTGGCTGCTCTAAATAACCCTTGAGAACAGACATAAATTGCGCCGCGACAGCACCATCAATAATGCGATGATCGCTGGATAGGGTCAGGCTCATCACCGTTGCCACCGCCAACTCTCCGTCTTTTACCACTGGGCGTTGTTCGCCAGCACCGACGGCCAAAATGGCACCCTGAGGCGGGTTGATAATGGCGTCAAACTGCTTGATCCCATACATGCCAAGATTGGATATACAGAAGCTGCCACCCTGAAACTCTTCAGGCTTAAGCCGACCGAGTTTGGCTCGAGTAGCCAAATCGCGAGTGGTATTGGAGATCTCCACCAGACCTTTGTGATTGGCGTCGCTAACAATCGGAGTGATCAAGCCGTCGTCTATGGCCACGGCCACTGAGATATCGGCATTGCTAAAATAGCTCAGTTGCTCGCCATCGAATTGCACATTCAGTGCTGGCACTTTTATCAGTGCACTGGCGCAGGCTTTAACAATAAAGTCATTGACCGAGACTTTGGCGTCAGTGTTGCTGCTATTAATCTGCTTGCGCACGGCGAGCAGGGCATCGATTTCGGCGTCTATATGGACACGGAAGTGCGGAGCAGTTTGTTTCGATGCCTGTAGTCGTGCAGCAATGGTTTTGCGCATGCCGCTGATCGGTTGAGATGCAACGGTATTGCTACTCACTGTTGTGTTGCTATCCGTCTGGGTTGGTATTTTATTTTTAAGTGCGGCAACGGCTTCGACATCGGCTTTACAGACCCGACCACGATCGCCACTGACACGACATTCGAGCAGGTTAATACCCAGCTGAGTGGCTATGCGACGGGCAACTGGTGTGGCTTTAACGTTACTGTCATCGCCGTAGTGAACGGCACTTGAGGCGCTACGGTTATTGCCGATTAATTGACCGCCGGCGGCTACTACCGCGGCTTCGAGATCCCGTTTGGAAACCCGATCATGACGGCCAGTTCCGGTTATATTATTAAGATTGACGCCATATTCGGCGGCCAGTCGACGCGCCACTGGTGATGCGGCAACCAGACTGTCATCTTCACCTTCAGCGAGTTTGCTGAGGCCACTGGCGGCCTGTGGAATAGTGGCAGGAGCAGGAGCAGGTGCAGTTTCTACTGCTGCGGCTACTGGAGCTGAAGCTTCAGTGACAGCCTTTGGTTCAGCTGCTGCACTGCTATTGCTGTTAATAAACGCCTGAATATCCGCATCGCTAGTCTCTGCACTGGCTATAACACCCAGCAGAGCACCGACTGCATGGGTTTCACCCGTTGCACCCAGTATGGCTCTGAGAATTCCGCTATCTGTTGCGGTGACTGTATTAATGATTTTGCTGGTTTCTATATCGACTAAATCATCCCCAGCATTGACCTCATCACCGACGGCGAAATACCAAGCATTGATATCACCTTCAGACATTTCCATGCCCCACTTGGGCATATTGATCGGCTTGATTTCATTTGTCATGACTATGCTCCCGATGGGCCCGCGGCCAGTACTTCCCGAACGGCGACCATCAGCTTCTCTGCGTTGGGCAGGTAAGCATCTTCCAGTTCTGGGGCGAATGGCACTGGTGTGTGAGGTGCCGTAACGGTGCGAATCGGTGCTTTAAGACTGTAGAAGCCGTGCTCGGCAACTATGCCAGCAATATCTGTGGCCAGGCCGCAGCGTGGATTACCTTCATCGATAATTACCAGGCGACCGGTGACTTCTACACTTTCAAGAATGGCTTCGTGATCCAGTGGCGATACCGTGCGGGGGTCGATAACATCACAGCTAATACCTTCTTTAGCCAGAATGTCGGCGACGGTAATGGCATGGGTGACCATATTGGATATGGCGACGATGGTGACATCGGAACCCTGACGGGGAAACGCCGCTTCACCAAAGGGAATGGCATATTGCTCGTCTGGCACTTCACAGGCAATGTCGTACATGACCTTGTGCTCGAGGAAGATAACCGGATCATCATCGCGAATCGCCTGCACCATAAGGCCTTTGGCATCATAGGCATTGGCGGGCATCACCACTTTAAGACCGGCGATATGGGTAACAATAGAGTGCAGCATACTGGAGTGCTGGGCACCGGCGCGCCAACCGCCACCGACGGTGCCGCGAATAACCATTGGTGTTTTTGACTTGCCGCCAAACATATAGCGAAACTTGGCTGCCTGGTTAAAGATCTGGTCGAAGGAGACGCCGATAAAGTCGAAGAACATCAGTTCAGCAACTGGGCGCAGGCCATTGTTGGCGGCACCAGCGGCGGCACCAATAATGGCAGCTTCACTGATGGGCGTGTCGATAACACGCTCGCGTCCAAACTCAGGCATTAAGCCTTTGGTAACACCAAAGACACCGCCGTAGGCGTCATCTTCACCTTCACAGCCAGCACCACCAGAGACTTCTTCTCCGAGAACAATAACCGTGGGATCGAGGCGCATCTCTTCGCGCAGTGCATCATTAATCGCTTCGCGGATCGTCTTAAGGGAAGTTTTGCCGCCAATAGCGGGATTATTAGAATGATTGGTCATTTCAGTATCCTTAGTATGAGCAGTAGACATCGGACATAAGGTCCGTGGCGGGGTCTGGGTGCGGTGCCGCTAGGGCATTGACAACAGCGGTTTCAATTTCAACCATTACCTCTTTGTCGATGGCGTTCATGGCTGCAGCTTTTAGCCAGCCTTCAGCAATCACTCGCTCACGGAATATTTTTATGCAGTCTTGATTCTTGCGCGCGTTCTTAACTTCATCTTTTGGACGATAGAGCTGTGGGTCACCGATAAAGTGGCCATCGAAGCGTACACACATGGCTTCGATAGCGGTGGGGCCGTCGCCATTTCTGGCACGCTCTGTGGCAATCTTGAGTGCTTCATAAGTGGCAAAGAAATCGAGACCATCAATGCACTCGGCAGGCATGCCAAAGCCAGCATTACGCTCGGTTAGACTATTGGAGCCGACGGCGTAATTGGCCGCGGTGCCCTCAGCGTAGCCATTGTTTTCGTAGACAAAGACATGGGGTAATTTCAATACCACGGCCATATTCATGGCTTCAAAAACGGTGCCTTGGTTGGCGCTGCCGTCACCATTAAAGGACAGTGCGACATTTTTGGTGCCTAGGGTTTTGGCGGCTAGGGCTGCGCCATTCACCAGTGGTGGCCCACCGCCAACGATGGCGTTGGCACCGAGCATGCCTTTGTCGATATCGGCAATGTGCATAGAGCCGCCTTTGCCTTTGCAGAGTCCAGTGGATCGACCCATAATTTCTTTCATCATGCCGCCAACGTCACAGCCTTTGGCGATACAGTGGCCGTGCCCGCGGTGGGTACTGCCAATAATGTCTTTGTCACTCAGGTCGATACAGGCAGCGACTGCAATCGCTTCTTGACCGTTGGAAACGTGGGTAAAACCGGGGACGTTCCCCCCTTCAAATTCTTTGACGCAGCGCTCTTCAAACTCGCGGATGGTCTTCATCGTGCGGTAAGCTGAGAGCAGAAATTCGGTGCTGTATGGCATAGAGATGCCCCTTTTTTATGATTAGTATTAGGCTTAAGAAACTATACCGCGTCTGTTTAAAAAAAACAAACAAGATGGATGGTTTTGTGGGTGGTTTTTATTATTTTGCTTTCTGTGCCTTTTGGTCGGGAAGTGGCATCCTGATGGGGCAGGTTGATTAGGGTTGTGGCTGCTGGTTTTTGAGATCTCTCACGTGCGTTCGAGATGACAGGCTGGGGGTTGAGATTACAGATTGCGGGCGTTTAAGGTCACAGGTTGAGCGTTTGGGGTGATATACAACAATGTCATCCCGACAGAGCGCAGCGACGAGGGATCTCAAGGCTAATTACTACTCCTTACTGAGCATACATTTCCCAGCCTGTTACCAAAACGTGAATCCATACAATCACGCGACTGAAGACAGCAATAGAATAATCTTGATCTTATTAACAGCAGCGAATGATGGAAAAACAATACGCGGTTTATATTCTGACAAATAGAAGTAACAAGGTTATGTATGTGGGTGTGACCAGTAATTTGGAGAGGCGCTTAGCACAGCATAAAGATAAGTCCGTATCTGGATTTACTGCTAAATACCGTGTCGATAGGCTGGTTTATTATGAATTGACCAATGATGTTTTGTCGGCGATTGCTAGAGAGAAAGAAGTTAAGAAGTGGCGCAGAGAAAAGAAGAACAGGCTGGTGGAGAGTATAAATCCGCAATGGATTGAGCTGGAAATTTGAGATCCCTCGTCGCTTCGCTCTGTCGGGATGACATAAAAGAGCTTCAGCGGGATAGCATAAAAGAGCTTCAGCGGGATGGCATAAAAGAGCTTCAGCGGGATGGCATAA
>Ga0233426_10004667_pt1 | contig 10182 bp, 11 predicted proteins | sample SI_118_April2016_6_FD_179875 | JGI IMG/M metagenome (GOLD analysis project Ga0233426, IMG submission 179875) | Seawater microbial communities from Saanich Inlet, British Columbia, Canada - SI_118_April2016_10_MG | ecosystem: Environmental > Aquatic > Marine > Inlet | place: Canada: British... | reverse complement strand
GATAACAGTATTGCTGCAATTGTAATAAGAAGTTTCATAGGTGTAAGTGATTTTGTATAGTAGGAAGGTAACAATTTTGAATTCCACCGTCATAAGATGTAATCTCATTTACAGACACTTTTGCTCCTGTATCCCTAAAAGGTAGACTCATTTCCGCTTATAAGTTTCAATGCTGGGATATATTTACAACTCTGGCAAGTCTTCAACATCCAACTGCTTCACTTGGGTAAAGTATTTTTATCTACTTTCGAGAGCAAACAACAAACTATAAAAAATGAAAAAGGCTGCAATTCTATTATTATTGATTTTATCGTTAGATGCTTTTTCTCAACAAATGAGTTTTACTAACGGACAAGTTTACCTGGATGGAGTTAAGATTACACCTAAAATAGCCAAACAAAAGAGCATGAGTGTTTCAGTGGATGCTTATATTTCTTTTCGGAAGGCTCAAAGTATTCGTGGATGGAATGTGTTTTGGGGGATTTGCGGCGGCACTCAATTGTACATTGGCAGTGCTGTGCTAGCGCTCGATACAACTCCTTACCTTCCTTTTGTTTATCGAAAATTTGTATTCGGCGGTGTATATACAGGTATTATTCCACTAAGAGCGCGTAAGCGTAAAATGCGTATTGCTGATGGTGTTAAGCAATATAATTCTGCCTTGGGCGGTGTATATACAGGTATTATTCCACTAAGAGCGCGTAAGCGTAAAATGCGTATTGCTGATGGTGTTAAGCAATATAATTCTGCCTTGCAAGAATAGAAATCATCAGATAGTTGATATTAAGCCCTTACTTCGGTGAGGGTTTTTCGTTAGCAACTTTTACTTTTCTTAGAGTTCTTGCATCAAGACTCGTTAAACATTTAGCCAATAATTCATAGAGGTTTTATTATGAGTTATGAACGACGTGGTAAGTACTTTTTAAACGGAAAGTAATTGAGTATTTAAAGTAGAGGGGATTATATGTAGTCTACAACTTTGACCAGCCATGAACTTCTAACAACTGCGCTTATCTTGATTAGGTGGTTGGTGATAAACATATTTTAGGAAACTATATTTATTTGTTTTAGTTTAGACTAAATTTTACAAACAATCATGAAAAAAGTTTTTCTATTTGCTCTAATTCCATTTGTTCTTAGTGCTTGTACAATGCAATCCGCGTCTATTTCGGAAACATTACCCGAAGTCAGTTTGAATATGAATGATTTAGATATTTCCCCAACAGTGTCAGCGTCTGCCACTGTAACTATCTACTTCGGTATCTTCGTTACTGGTGCAAACAAACAGTCTGCTTCTACCAATACGTATGGCTCAAAAACAAAAACAAGTTCGCAAGCCGCTGCTGCATACACTCTTATTAAGTCCAACCCTGAATATGATTTTATCATGTATCCAAGGTATGAAACCAAGACATTTGGCGGATTTTTTGTGACAACAGAGACAACAAAGGTTACAGCTAAACTTGGAAAATTAAAGTAGCGGTTAGTTCTTTAATTTTATCCTTACATGATTATACACAGTGCCTCGATGCCTTTGAGGGTACACTTTTTTATAATTCAGGTAAATCCTCAACATCCAACTGCTTTACCTCTAATCCTCGTAGGTAGGTAATGGATACTTTCATATCGCTATGACCCATTACCTGCTTTTGACCTTATGTTTTTCAATTTCGTGACCGTCCCTACTATCAAAACAATAAAGATTGTCCAGGAACAAATCCATTTGAGTGAATTAACGGCAGAGCCAAGTTTAATAAATCCTTCAGATAACATCTTGCCTTCCAGATAATCCAAAATCATTTGGATTTCAAAGTAGTTTTCCATCCAATCAAATGTTACGGCGAATATCACAGGAGTTAACCATAAAAGTTTTCTTCTACTGAATAACGCGTTAATCCAAGCAGCATACATTATTGCATACAATGCGGCAAAAACAACATCCCAATAGGTGAGAAAATATTCATAGCATTCAAGCTGTTCCCTCGTTCTTGCTTCAAAGAATGTAATCACCGTATTGAAATTGTAGGAGAAGCTCAACCCCAAAGACTTAATGCCTTCATTCAGCTCAAAACATTCAGCTCTTGGTCCATAAACAAGCACAGAATAGAGTATAAAAATTGCAGTTAATACAAATGCTTTAAAAAACGGCCTCTTCAAGAAATGTCCCATCAATAAAAAAATTACAACTGTTTGAATTATTGGTTTAATCAAAACTATAATAAAAACCCTCACAACTCTGGCAAGTCCTCAACATCCAACTGTTTTACTTCCAATCCCCTTAAATAGGTGAGGGATACTTTCATCTACTTACCGTAAGGAAATAAAAAGCCCCTTCCGAAGAAGAGGCTCTATGAGTTAGGTATCAGACTAATTACTCTGCAGATAATGTTCTTTTGGTTTGATGCCAAGAAATTAATTTTCCATCAGCTATTTGATACCATTCTTCATAAACTCCTGAAGAACCAGTAAATCTTGCATTGACATATTCCCCTCTATCGGAGTTAGTTGGTTTTACAGCGAAAGCATAATTAATTGTCCATCCCCACTCTTGCCCTTCATTTAAAGATTCTTGATAGTCTTTCTCGATATAATCAGCAAAAGCTTCAGCACCAATAAGTACTTCTCCTTTTTCAGTTACTAATTGGGCATCATCACTAACCAGTAATTTGATAGCATCGTAATCTCTTTCATTCCAAGCTTTATCGATTTTTAGGAAAATATCAACGCTTTCTTGGCTTCCCATTGTAACTTTTTCCCCTTCTGTCGAGGTAAATCCGTTAGCAATAGTTTCACATTCTGGATTTTGGTTTGCACAAGAGATAAATAATCCTGTGAAGCTTAATACTAATAATACTTTTTTCATTGTTTTTTTATTTAAATTAAACATAGAATATAGTGCTTCCGAAGCAATATTCCGAATCATCTGGACTTCACAACTCTGGCAAGTCCTCAACATCCAGCTCTTTTAGTTGTTAGCCCATTTAAGAAGTAAGTGAATTCTTCTTTAATCGGCGTAAATGAGTTTACGATGTTTAAAATATCTCCTTGGTTCAGTTACATGCTTATTATCAGCTCAGTGATAATGGGGTTTTTGGATTAGTAAGTCTCTCCACAAAAAACCGAACTGATTTACAACCCGGGTAAGCTATTGCTACTTCGTTGTTTTTCTTCTAATTCGACTTAGGGTCTCTCGACTTAAACCAAGGTAAGAAGCTATATCGGTGAGCGATACTCTTTGAAGAACTTCTGGAAAATCTCGAATTAACTTATCATACCGTTCTTCACTAGTCATGAACTGTAACCCATTCAATTTATATTCCAAAAACAAAATATGCTCTTTGAGTAGCTGTAACATCAAACTGCTGATAGAAGTAAATTGATTAGAGAGAGTCATTAAGTCACCCAACTTAATTTGAATTAATTCGGAGTCTTCTAATAATTCCACAGTTTCTTGGGAAATCAAGTCATCGAGGGAGCGTATCGTCGCAATACAATCGCTCTCAAAGGCAAACCATAGACAGATTTGTTTGGAATCCTTATAATTATAAGACTTAGCACTACCCGAAATCAAGAAGAAGACAAATTCATTCTTTTTCCCATGTTCAATGAGTATTTTCCCCTTTGGGTACTCTTTAATAATGGCAAACTCCATGAATACATCATAAGTTTCGTCGCTTAAGCCAGCTAAATATGACACAATCTTCCGACTATGTTCTTTTTTAATCATACAATGAATATAGTCATATGTTCAGTCTTCCATTGACGAGAGATTATTCGTTCATTAAAAGGTCATTAATAGCAAAATATCCAGATAAAATTGCTCCTGGAACTCCCATCTGACGGTGAGCATCATTTATCTCACCAGCGAAATACACTCTATTATCAAGTGGCTCATTTAATGCATTCAAATTAAAGTTCTTATTTAAGGCTGCATTCGTCCACGTGCCTAAAATATATTCTTCACTACCCCAGTCCCTTAGCCTGTATGCCCCCGTGAAAGTACTTGATGCAGTTCCATTGAAAATTTCATCTAGCTCAATCAAGGCGGCAGAAACTATTTCTTCATTCGTTTCAACGCCAAAATACTCCTCAGGTGAAGCACCTGTTGACAGTAAGGTTAGAATGTTATCTTCAGATAGTTTTTTAAATGCCATGTCATAGTAGCCATGATCTCCTATATCTGAATCGAAAGTTATAGCATCAGGGTAAAATTTCTCAGAAAACTTCATAGCAAGCTTAAATCCGGGAAGAAATTCAACTCGGTTTATGGCTCGTGTTTTTTTATTACTTAATTCGGGGTTAAATTTTATCACATTAGCCTTTAGAACGCCTATGGATACGGTGACCAGTACTTTATCTGCAACATGCTCTACACCATCTTTAGTCTTAAGAATTACTTTATTACTTGAATAGTCAATTTCTGAAACAGGAGTATTAAATCGTATTTTATGCTTTACATGGCGAGCGAAATTGTCATCTACATAATCGAACCAGGTAGAGCTTTTAAATTTGTACTCGGGGAAAAAATTAAAAAACGCATCTAACTCCTCTTTTTCAGTTTGCACATAATCTATTCCGTCCCAACTGAAGACGCTATCAATACTATAGGGAAGTAGCTCTTCGCTCGTCCAATCACCGGGTAGGCCAATTAACTTATTTAATATCCCCGGTTGATTATGAATCCATTCTGCTCCCAAATCTATTGGAAAATCAGCTAGTAGGGTATCTTTTTGAAGTCTTCCGCCGTATCTATCTGTGGCTTCCAGAATTTCATAATTGATATTGTTTCTTTCTAGTATTCTTGCTGCCGCAAGACCTGATGCACCAGCACCTACTATTATTACTTTCCCTTCATAAAAGTAATTTTTGTCTAAGGCTATTGTTTCTGGAAAACGATCATATGCTCTTGAACCCCACTTGAAACAACCAGTGAATACGGAAATACTAACAAGTAAGATAGCTATCGACTTTAAACGGACTTTCATATCTCATTCTATTATTTAATAACACAATTATAGAATTACCGAATACAAAAACACTTGACAATAATCACAAATCATTTAATTTTTCAAAACAAAGCCACGTGAACCTTTACGCACTACATATGTTATTTTCTCAAACAATTGAAAACTTATGGATACCCTTATCTATCTTCTTACCGCAGGACTTTTAGGAACCATTGTGATATCCTTTCGGATAATGCATCACCTTGCTAAAGAGATTGCCGACTTAAAGAAAAAGTTAGAAGCATAAAAAAGCGGGCAATGCCCGCTTTTTTTTTATCTCGTTAGAATCAAATCGTAATTCCAATAGAAGCTATTGCCTGAATTCGGGTCATAATCCTGATAATCATAATTAAGATACATGCTGTCTTCAGCTTCGTTAATATACCACTCTAAACAAGGCGCCCAATTCATATAAAACTCATCGGTTGACCAGCTATACCCCCATTGTTGGTACATGTGATCACTCAACATGGAAATATCAAAGCCAGCACTGCCGTGCTTTGCCAAGGTCAAAATTCCATTGTGATTTTCATTCGCAGCAGGTAGCTGACCTAAAGCACCGTGAGATCTGTTGAGCGCAACATTCCAAGGCGCTTTATAAAAACGTTCAGTATTGGTCTCTGTAGTTGATTCCGTTTCACAGGAAGCCAACAGCGCTACAAGAGGTAAAAACAATAAAATTCTTCTCATTATTCAAAAAGTTACATCTTATTCTCACAACAATCGGGCCGATTTTACCAGCTTAAAACAACAGAAGGTCCAACAATACCAAAATTTTGACCCATCCCCAGTTGAGTACTGTACTTTCTTTTCTTTTTCAAGGAATTAGAGTCATTTCTGCGCTCATGGTAATTCTCATAAACCACCTTTCCGATGAACTCTCCTATCACTGCACCCGCAACTAATTCACTTACCCAATGATTATGGCCTCGTATGTCGTATAAAAGTGCAGTAGTAGCCAACCCGTACGGAATCCACTTGTTATCAAAAACCTTAGCATTTACACTTGCAAAGGCAAAGAACATGGTCGCATGATAAGAAGGAAAACCTGTACCGTAGGCATCCGAATGAAGGTATGGCACATGAAAGTTGAAAAAGTCTAAAGGACTATGTACAAAGGGATATTGGCTGTCCCTATCAGTTTGACTATAATCGCCCAATGGCCGAGCAGGACGGTGTCGAGCCACCAAGGTCTTCAGGATAATGTGGCTAACAACATATGATTCAACAACTGCCTTAACTGTGAGCATACCAGCTTCCTGCATTTTTTCGTGTCCAGTGAGCACACCTGCCGCATACATTGCTGTTACACCGGTATACATCCAGCCGTCTACTCCCCCTCCCCATTTACCCAATACGGGTACATTGGGATACAAACTAGGGAAAGATATTACCGACCGAACATGAACATCTAAAGGCTCGATGTTTTCTTGAAAGAATTTCGTGGTCTGGTAATCCGTTACTATCATGGCAAACAGTTTAACACCATTTGCAGTAAGGTTAGTGTTCTTTAACGGACGATTAATAATTGCCCTCGCATCATCATCAATAGTCAATAAGGTATTTCGAATAATACCTAAACGCGTTTCCTTGACCGTTCTATCTATTTCAAAATCAAGCTGGGCAACCAGAGGAAATGAAAAGAAAAGCGCCGCAACCAATGGGGCGCAGCGCTTCGTTATAATCTTGTGCATAATAAGGCTATTGGTCGTAGTAAATATAATTACTCCCAAGTAAACAATGGACGGTCTTGCATCATTTTCACGACTGCATCACCTACTTCTTTAATGTGTGCATCTGAATCAATATTTGAAACCACACGGTCAATAAAGTCTGCAATACGCTCCATATCAGCCTCTTTCAATCCACGTGTGGTAATGGCCGGAGCACCTAAACGGATACCTGAAGTAGTAAACGGACTTTTATCATCGAACGGTACCATGTTCTTATTTGCAGTGATGTGCGCTCGAACTAGTGCCTGCTCTGTCGCTTTACCCGTTACGCCTTTGTTACGCAAGTCAATCAACATCAAATGGTTATCCGTACCACCAGAAATAATATCATACCCGCGATCTACGAAGGCTTTGGCCATAGCTGCAGCATTTTTCTTTACTTGGAGCTGGTAGTGGAAGAACTCGTCGGTCAACGCTTCACCGTAGGCAACTGCTTTCGCAGCTATAACGTGCTCTAACGGTCCACCTTGAATTCCAGGAAATATCGCCATGTCTAATACATTCGACATCATTTTCACTTCGCCTTTCATGTTGGTTTCCCCCCATGGGTTAGGAAAGTCCTCTCCCATCATAATCATACCTCCGCGTGGGCCGCGTAACGTTTTATGCGTAGTCGTAGTCACGATGTGACAATGCGGCATAGGGTCATTCAAGATACCCTTGGCAATCATCCCTGAAGGGTGCGAGATATCTGCAAGAAGGATGGCGCCTACTTCATCTGCAATTTCACGGAAACGAGCAAAATCGATATCACGACTGTAGGCAGAGGCACCAGCAATGATCATACGGGGTTTGCATTCTTTGGCTTTCGCTTCGATGGCATCGTAATTCAATAAACCGGTCTCTTTTTCAACACCATAAAATTCCGCATGGTACGTTTTACCTGAGAAATTTACTGGCGAGCCATGCGTTAGGTGTCCACCATGGCTAAGATCGAAACCTAATACAGTATCCCCTGGATTCATTACAGCAAGATATACAGCAGCATTAGCCTGAGAACCCGAGTGAGGCTGAACGTTAACATACGCTGCACCGTAAAGCTCTTTGGCACGATCACGCGCTAAATCTTCAACGATATCCACAATCTCACAACCGCCATAGTAACGCTTGCCAGGATAGCCTTCTGCGTATTTATTAGTAAGGACCGAACCTTGGGCTTCCATCACCTGCTCAGAGGCAAAGTTTTCTGAAGCAATCAGCTCAATTCCATTTACTTGTCTCTGACGTTCTTTGGCGATTAGGTCGAAAATATTGGTATCTCTCATGATGCATCTATTGAAGGCCTAAAAGTAGGGAGAACTCTCCTATCTACCCAATAGAAGAACAGCTGAAGTTTTACACATCTAGAAAGGAGACGACCAGCGCTCATCTGTATACACAGTGCTTCCAGTCAGCGTTTTCACAAAGGCTTCTAAAGCCGCACGTTCATTGGCCGACAGCTCTAATTTTATTCCATTATTTCCACGTCTTAGGCGTAGGTCCAAGATGTTGTTATTCACATCCGGAATGACCTCATTGTAATGTTCAATGACCGTTTGGAACTCTATAAAATCACCGGTATGCATCATGGGACCGTTGGGTTGACCATTAGGACCGATAACATCTCTTAAAGATGGGGAACGGGTATTGGTAAAATCTGCGCTAGTAGGAACTCCCGCTACATGATCCACGCCATTATTTCCTGAATTTGGATCAATGTCAAATTCAGGAGGCTGGTGACAAGCTGCGCAACCCGCACCACCTCCAATGCGAAGACCGTTGATATCGAGATTCGGAGGAGCCAAAAATAAAGCCTTGCCTTGATTCTCCTGTGGAGAAAAATTTGAAAAGGGCTGTACTAAAGCGGCTTGGTTCGTATAACCATCGTCAAACTTAGCATCAAAGCTCTCAATAGAATTGACAAAATCCGTCAACGCCTCTCCCATTTTCCCTAAGGTCACGGTGCTATCGCCATCGTAGACCCAAGCGAAAAGTTCTCGGTAATAGGCAAGGTTTTGAAGACGTGTGACCAATTCGCTTACGCCAGGCTGACCGTTAGTCCCACTAAACCCCATCTCAATATGGTCTTGAATAGGTTGAACGACTTGAGCCTCGAGATCAATGGCACGTTCATCCCAAAACATTTTTTGCTCTACAGCGAATCTATTATTTACTAGGCGCATACTGTGTCGGCCGGTAAGACCACCATTCAAACCCACACTGCGCTGCGCAGTATCTGAGAACGCGAAGGCTTGCTGATGACAAGAGCCACAGGCAATAGTTCGATTATCGCTCAAAGCCTTGTCATAAAACAACACACGTCCCAAGGTTGCTTTTTTATCGTAGATGGCTACCCCACCTCTATTGTCCTTCTGGAAATATGCTGGGGCCTGGCTCTCGTAGGAAAAAGGCGGCTCCAAAGGCACGCTTGTTCCAAAGGCAGCATATATTGCTTCAAAGGGCTCTGCCGGTGTAGGCTTGTTTTTGCCACAAGATGCAGCCAACAATGCACCAGCAGTGATTGCAAAAAGAATTTGGGTGGTTTTAATCGGCTTCATATTCATCAAGACACCAAAAAATAGAAAAGATTTAAAGCGTTATTAACTCCATTTCTTCGATCAACCACTGCTGTCCTGCGAACTTATCTATGATAAAGAGCACATAGCGGCTATCCACCATAATGTTGCGGCAAATGTTAGGGTCAAAGTTTACATCACTCATCGTCCCTTCCCAAATACGGTCAAAGTTCAATCCGATAAGCTCTCCGCGGGCATTCAATACAGGAGATCCGCTGTTCCCTCCTGTGGTGTGATTCGAAGCGATATTACACACCGGAAGCTTGCCGTTTTCTGAATATTGGCCGTAGTCCTTGTTGTCGTACAACTCGATCAATTTCGCAGGCATATCAAATTCGTAATCCCCTGGCTTGTATTTCGCCATCGCGCCGTCCAAATACGTAGTGGTTCCATAGGATACAGCATCTCGAGGGCTTACCCCTTCGAGCTTTCCATAGGTCACGCGGAGTGTACTGTTGGCATTCGGGTAGAAGTTGCGCTCAGGAAATACTTCCATCAATGCCCGCATGTATTCGGCCGAAAGTTCGGTCCCCTTTTGTAACAAAGTATTGTCCGGTGATACTGCGTAAAATGCTTGGAATGCCGATGTGTTGAAGTTGCTGGCTGTAGGTGCAACTTTTGTTAATTCAATAGGTTCATCTTTAGTGGCCAATTCTACCAGCGCATCAATCTCATTATGAAGCGTACTTACAAACGTCGCCTCGTCCATATCCCCCAATAGGTCTGGGAAGGTTGCCAACGCCATAGAAAGCATCGCCGCGGTGGTTTTTTCACTGACCGTGCGGCTGTAGTTCTGATCGAACTCAACTAGGGCCACGTCCATATCAACATCGGATTTCGCACGTTGCAGTTTGCTCATCAATGAGAACCACTCCATACCGTAGTAGA
>Ga0233426_10004666_pt1 | contig 10183 bp, 9 predicted proteins | sample SI_118_April2016_6_FD_179875 | JGI IMG/M metagenome (GOLD analysis project Ga0233426, IMG submission 179875) | Seawater microbial communities from Saanich Inlet, British Columbia, Canada - SI_118_April2016_10_MG | ecosystem: Environmental > Aquatic > Marine > Inlet | place: Canada: British... | reverse complement strand
TGGCTTGCTCTATCAGCTTTTAGAAAATAAGTTGATGGTATGTGAGGAATGCATGAGCCGTATACGAGGTCCGTACGTACGGTTCTGTGAGAGGGATGAGGCATGAGCCTCACCCTACTCGATATGGCAAAAATTTATCCGTTTATGTGTGCAAACACCTAGATTACTTGACCGAATGGTCAGGTATGTTATTATTTTGGCATCAAGCCTATTTAATTTGGGATATTATGAATAAAGACAAATTTGAAATACCAGCAGACTTAAAAATAGCTGCTAAAGAAGCATATCGCAATGCATATGCGCCATATAGCAAATTTCATGTTGGTGCTGCTGCATTAACTGCTCAAGGTAATATTGTTCAAGGCTGTAACGTTGAAAATGCATCCTATGGTTTAACTGTTTGTGCAGAAAGAAATTGTATTAGTAATGCGGTAATAAAAGGTGAACAAAACTTTCAAATGATTGTTATTTACACCGAGCAAGACAAATTGACTCCACCTTGTGGTGCTTGTCGGCAAGTTATTGCTGAGTTTTTTGAACAATCAGCGCCAGTTGTTGCTATTAATCATAAAGATGAACAACAAGTGTGGAATGTGCAGCAATTATTGCCTGATGCATTTACACCTAAAGATTTATTGGAAATATAAGGATTTAACCCAATGATATTACCTCAAGAAATTATACGAATTAAGCGCGATGGAAAGTTACTTGGTGAAAGCCATATTCACCAATTTGTGAATGGCCTTGTTGACGGCAGTTTTTCAGATAGTCAAGTAGGCGCTATGGCAATGGCCATATTTCAAAAAGGATTGTCGGTTGAAGAAAAAGTATCTTTAACACAAGCGATGATGAATTCAGGAGATGTGCTTTCTTGGGAAGGTTATGATGCCCCAATTGTTGATAAACATTCCACAGGTGGTGTAGGTGATAAAGTCAGTTTTATGTTGGCTGCAATTGTATCTGCATGTGGTGCATATGTGCCAATGATCTCAGGGCGTGGCTTAGGGCATACCGGTGGCACCTCTGATAAATTGGAGAGTATTGCAGGTTTTAATGTAGAGCCAACAATTGATGAGTTTAAGCAAATAGTAAAAGATGTTGGTGTTGCGATTATTTCTCAAACTGATAATTTAGCACCTGCTGATAAGCGTCTTTATGGTATTAGAGATGTCACTGCTACGGTTGAATCTATTCCATTGATAACAGCTTCAATATTATCAAAAAAACTTGCTGCAGGACTTGATACTTTAGTTATGGATGTCAAAGTCGGTAATGGCGCAATGATGTCATCATTAGATGATGCAAAAGCACTCGCTGATAGTATTTCAAGCGTTGCTAATGGCGCTGGTGTTAAAACACAAGCCATTATCACCGATATGAACCAAGTATTAGGAACAAGTGCTGGTAATGCTATTGAAATGTATGAAACGGCTAAGTATCTAACAGGAAAACAACGTGAACCGCGTTTACATAAAGTCGTTAAAACATTAGCTTGTGCAATGTTAGTTAATTCAAACTTAGCATCAAATGAGCAAGATGCACTTACTAAAATTGATAAAGCATTACATTCAGGAAAAGCGGCTGAAATATTTGAGCGAATGATCTCAGCACTTGGTGGTCCTAAAGATTTTGTTGAGAACCCTTGGGGTTCAATGAATAAAGCTGCTTTTATTATGGAAATTAAAGCCAGTCAACATGGTTATTTAGCACAAATGAATACCCGTGACATTGGCAATGCTGTTGTTGGTCTAGGAGGCGGTAGAACCGCGCCTAAACAAAAAGTGGATCATACTGTTGGTTTTGATCGTATCTTACCTTTAGGTGTTCAAGTAAATAGTGGTGAAGTTATTGCTCGTGTTCATGCTAAAGATGAGAATTCAGCTTTATTAGCCGCACAACAGTTCAACACAGCAATTACTTATGCTGAAGAAGCACCTGAATTACCGCCCGTCATTTATTAAAATAAAAAAAAGTCACTTTTCATAAAATATAGAAAAGTGACTTTTTTATTGATTTAGCGGCAAAACGTTATATATACGTTATAACGTACCGAATATCTTATCTCCAGCATCACCAAGGCCAGGCAGTATATACCCTTGTTCGTTAAGCTTTTCATCTATTGCGCCAATCGTTAACGTTACATCAGGATGTGCGTCTTTGATAATTTTAATACCTTCAGGTGCCGCAACTAAAAACAACGCAATAATATTCTTACACCCTGAGGCTTTTAATAAATCTACTGTCGCTAATGCAGTTCCACCCGTTGCCAGCATAGGGTCAATAATAATAGCGGTTCTGTTTTCTATATCAGCGATAATGTTTTCGTAATAGGTCTCAGGCTGTAAACTTGCTTCATTGCGTTTTATGCCAACAACACTAATTTTTGCACAAGGTAATATTGCTAATGAGCCTTCAAGCATTCCTAAACCTGCACGTAGAATAGGAACGAGGGTAGGTTGCTTTTCAGCAAGCATAGGTCCTGTAATGTCACCTGACCAACATGATATTGGACTGTCTTTAACGGGGAGCAGCTGAGTTGCCTCGACCGTCAATAACATGGCTATTTCTTTGGTTAATTCCCTAAACCCTTTGACAGAAATGTTGTTATCTCTTAATAAGCTTATTTTGTGTTTAACCAGCGGGTGCGAGCTTTCAAAAACTGACATGGAATGTTCCTTGATTTTATAGAGGTACGAGGAGAATTGTAATAGCTGTTATTCTACGCTTAAGCGTAGAATAACTTAACTTAATTACCAGACTAATTGTTTGAAATGAGCACGACAAAGAGGTTCATAACGTTCATTACCTCCAACCTCTACCTGCTGACCACCTTTAACTGGTATGCCATTAGCGTCTTGTCTAATGACAAAGTTGGCTTTGCGACCACAGTGACAAATTGTTTTTAATTCAACAAGCTTGTCAGCCCAAGCGAGGAGGGCAGCACTACCAGAGAAAGTTTCACCAAGAAAATCGGTTCGTATTCCATAAGCTAAAACAGGAATATGTAATAAATCAACAACATCAGTTAACTGCTTTACTTGCTCTTTAGAAAGGAATTGGGCTTCATCGATAAGAACACAGTCAAGTTTAGCTTGTTGGTTCTTTTCCTTGATTTCATCGAACATACTACTGTTCTCATCAAATAGGTAAGCATCTGCGTCAATGCCTAAACGAGATGCTACTTTTCCTTCAGCAAACCTGTCATCAATTTTTGCAGTATAAATAGCAGTTGATAAACCACGTTCACGATAATTATATGATGACTGCAAAAGATGGGTCGATTTCCCAGCATTCATTGATGAATAATAAAAATAAAGTTGAGCCATTGCTTACTTCTTAATTTTAATCTATTAGTAGCTACTTGCAGAGCTATTTTCTGAACCGTGCCCAAGTGTAGCAAGTAAACTGTTAAGTAAGCTACTAGCACCGAAGCGAAAGTGATTATTATCAGCCCATTCTTCGCCTAATATGCTATCAGCCAAATCAAGGTAAACGGCTGCATCTTCTGCGTTTCTAACGCCACCTGCTGGTTTAAAGCCAACATTTATATTTTTATTTTTAATCACTTCAAGCATTATTTTTGCAGCTTCCGGCGTTGCACTAACAGTAACTTTTCCCGTTGAAGTTTTGATAAAATCAGCACCAGCATTGATTGATATTTCACTGGCTAATTGAATCAAATCAGCTGATTTTAATTCACCAGATTCAATGATCACTTTTAATTTAGCGACTTCACCACAAGCTTGTTTACATACTTTAACCATGTCAAAGCCAATATCAGTATTACCTGCCATTAAAGCTTTATACGGGAATACTAAATCTACTTCATCAGCACCGTAAGCAACAGCAGCCTGTGTTTCAGCTAAAGCAATATCTAAATCGTCATTACCGTGTGGGAAGTTAGTAACCGTCGCTACTTTTATCTGTGGTGTTTGTTGAGCTTTTAATATTTTTTTTGCTAAAGGTACGAAGCGAGGAAAGATACAAATTGCCGCAGTTTCGCCTGCTTCAGACTTTGCCTGTTGGCATAAAGTAATAATGTCTTGCTCTGTTTCACTGTCAGTTAAACTTGTTAAGTCCATTAGAGATAAAGCTCGTTGAGCGGTAATTTTAAGATCAGTCATATTTTTATTTTCCTTTTTTCTACAACGAAATGAAAACACCAGCAATTGCGGCGCTCATTAGATTGGCTAGCGTTGCTGCTAGCATGGCGTGCATACCAAGTTTGGCGATATCACGACGGCGACTAGGAGCCATTGAACCAATGCCACCTAATAAAATAGCAATTGAAGATAAGTTTGCAAAACCACAAAGCGCAAACGTTATAATGGCTTGTGTTACAGGTGAAAGTGTATCTTTTATTTCAACGAAATTTACATAAGCAAAAAACTCATTAACAACAACTTTTTGGCCAATAAAACTGCCTGCTTGAAGCATTTCATTCACGGGTACGCCAATGACGAATGCGAAAGGTGCAAACAAGTAACCTAGAATAAGTTCGATGGTTATATTGTCATAACCTAGTAAGCCACCTAAACCGCCAATGATTGTGTTTAATAACGCAATTAAAGCAATAAATGCTAAGAGCATAGCACCAACATTAACGGCTAATTTTAAACCAGAAGCTGCGCCAGATGCAGCAGCATCAATAACATTAGCGGGTTTGTCGTCACCTTCATCAAAATCTACAGATTCTTGAAGAATTTTTTCAGGTTCTGTTTCTGGGTAGATAATTTTAGCCATTAATAAACCGCCAGGAGCAGCCATGAATGAAGCAGCTATAAGGTATTTTAAATCGATACCTAAACCCGCGTAGCCTGCCATAATCGAGCCCGCAACTGATGCCAAACCACCAACCATAATAGCGAACAGTTCAGATTGGGTCATTTTTGCAATATATGGACGAACAACGAGTGGCGCTTCTGTTTGGCCAACAAAGATGTTTGCTGTAGCTGATAGTGATTCTGGCTTACTGGTTTTTAATAGTTTTTGTAAACTACCACCAATAATTTTGATAACCCACTGCATAATACCAAGATAATAAAGTACAGCGATTAAAGACGAGAAGAAAATAATATTAGGTAAAACACGAATGGCAAAAACAAAACCAACGCCATTATCAAACATGGCATCAGTACCAAGACCACCAAATAAGAAGTTTATACCCACCTTTGCACTATCAATAACACTTTGAACACTTGAAGTAATGGACGTTAATACGTCTTTTCCAAAAGGAACATATAATACGAAAGCGCCGAGAATTAATTGTAATAGAAACGCAAAGCCAACAGTACGAAAGTTAATATCTTTACGACTTTTCGAAAGACCATAGGCAATGGCTAATAAAACAAATATGCCTATTACACCTCTATATGCAGAAAAATCCATAAATACCTCTTGTTATAATTATTGTTATTTTATTTATATTTTATTTTTGTAGCGGTAACATTGATAATTGACGTATTTTTGCTTTTAGTACTTCTATCGCCATTCTATTTTTACCACCACGGGTGATCACTATATCAGCCCACGCTTTAGATGGTTCAATAAATTGATAATACATCGGTCTAACTGTTTCTAAATATTGGTTTGTTACTGATTCAACACTTCTGTTTCGTTCAATTAAATCACGCTTTATACGTCTGACTAAGCATATATCAAGTGGTGTATCCATATATACTTTAATATCAAATTGGTCTCTAAGTGCTTTATTAGATAATAATAAAATACCTTCAACCAGTACAATTTTTGTAGGCGTAAAAACACGGGTTTCAGTCGTACGAGTATGTGTTTTATAACAATATATAGGAACGTCGATTGATTTATTTTCAGTAATATCTTTTAGATGTTGTGTAAGTAAATCGTGTTCGAAGGCACTAGGATTATCGTAATTTGTTTGTTCTCTTTCAGACATAGACAAATGAGATTGATCGCGGTAATACGAGTCCTCATTGAGAATAGAAATTCCATCTTCCCCTAATTCATCAATAAGTTCGTCATGAATAGTTTGAGCAAAAAGAGTTTTCCCTGATGCTGATGGACCTGTAATTGTGATTATTGTCGGTTTATTATCTTTCAATGTTTTTGCCTGTCGATATTTCAGGTTCAAGAGTAATTTTAAATACTATCATTAGCTGCATAGATGAAAGTAATAAAAAGCTAAATATATGTTTTTTAGGTTAAATAATAATTAAATAAACGTTAAATAATCTATATATCTAAAAGGATCATTTACCCAATTTTTAAAAGATGATAAATTATCACAACTTGACCATGTGGTCATGTTTTATTGTACTATTTATGAATATATATTTAAAAAATGATAAAGGAAATAGCATGACACGTGCAATAGTTTTAGTGATTGATAGTTTTGGTATAGGTTACTCTGCAGATGCTGAAGAGTTTGGAGATATTGGTGCAAACACCCTTGCTAATCTTGCCAAGGCTTATTACACAGAAACTGGAAAAGCCATTAACTTGCCCAATCTTGCTAGCCTCGGGTTATTTAAGGCATGTCATGAAGCATCCAATATAGATTTTCCTCAGCAGGGTGGTGAACCTAAAAAAGGTGCTTATGGTTTTATGCAAGAGATAAGCACAGGAAAAGATACACCAAGTGGGCATTGGGAAATGGCAGGCGTCCCAGTACTTTTTGATTGGGGATATTTCACCGATAAAGAAAATGCATTTTCTCAAGATTTAATGGATAAAATTAATCAAGCAACGGGATTTACCGGCATGTTGGGAAATTGTCATGCCTCTGGTACCGTTATTTTAGATAACTTAGGTGAAGAGCATATTAAGTCTGGTTTACCTATTTGTTATACCTCAGCAGACAGTGTTTTTCAGGTGGCTGCTCATGAAGAGCATTTTGGTTTAGATAATTTATATAAATACTGTGAAACAGTAAGAAAAGAACTCTCAGATCTTAATATAGGTCGTGTTATTGCCAGGCCTTTTATTGGCGATAAACCCGAAAATTTTGCACGTACTGGTAATCGTCGTGATTATTCAGTCTTACCACCAGCGGCTACTGTACTCGACAAAATTTATGATGCTGGGACACATGTGATTAGTGTCGGTAAAATCGCTGACATTTTTGCTCATCAAGGTATTAGTGAAAAAACGAAAGCGACAGGTTTAGATGCCTTGTTAGACGCAACGATTGATCATATAAAATCAGCTCAAGATAATTCTTTGATTTTTACAAATTTAGTTAACTTCGATCAAGATTTTGGCCATCGACGCGATCCTGTAGGTTATGCTCAAGAGCTTGAAGCGTTCGACTTACGTTTGCCTGAAGTACTTAATGCGATGACAGACAATGATATTATATTTCTAACTGCTGACCATGGTTGCGATCCGACTTGGCCAGGAAATGATCATACCCGTGAGTATGTTCCAGTGTTGGCTTATCACCATAATATATCTTCAGTGAATTTAGGTGAGCGCAAAACCTTCGCTGATTTAGGTCAAACCATCGCAGAATTGTTTAATGTTGAAGCGATGGACTATGGCACAAGTTTTATGTCTGACTTATATGGTAACAAGAACAATAAGTAATATAATTTTAAATGTGATATTTCTACTACACTAATAAAAAAATAAAAATAAAAATAAAAATAAATTAAATATAACCCTCAGGAGATAACAATGAAAATTTTTAAACAAAGCGCTCTATCACTATGTGTTCAAGCGTCAATACTTGCGAGTGTTGCAAGTATTTCGACGAGTACTTTTGCTGAAGAAGGCGTAAAAGAAAAAACGACCGGTATCGAAGTTATAGAGGTGACTGCTCGTAAACGTACTGAGAATATTAAAGACGTACCTATTTCAATATCAGCTATCACCGCAAAGAAATTAGAGGTGCTAGGCTCTTCAGGTATGGACGTTAGATCTTTATCTGCAAAAGTACCTAGTTTATTAATTGAATCATCATTCGGTCGAACTTTTCCACGCTTTTATATTCGCGGTTTAGGTAATACAGATTTCGATTTACTTGCTTCACAACCAGTTTCATTAATTTATGATGATGTAGTTTTAGAGAATGCCTTAACCAAAGGCATGCCTATGTTCGATATTGAACGCGTTGAAGTATTACGTGGCCCACAAGGGACATTATTTGGACGTAATACAACCGCTGGTATTATCAAAGTTCAATCTAAAAAACCAACACAAGATTTCGATGCAACGGTCTCAGCTTCTTATGGAACTTATGGTTCTTCAGATTTACGTCTTGCGGTGGGCGGTGGTTTAACTGATACGTTATCTGCTCGCGTGTCTTTATTACAACAAGATAGAGATGATTGGATAGACAATAAGGCTCCAGGTTTTGAAAAAGAAGACGAGCTAGGTGGTTACGGTGAAACTGCAGGTAGAATCCAACTTTTATGGGAACCAAGTGATAACTTCTCAGCTTTGTTCAATTATCACTTTAGAGATGCAGATGCAGATGCTCGTGTTTTTAGAGCAAACATTATTAAGCCAGGTACAAATGACTTAGTTAATGATTTTGATCGTGAAGTCGTTTATCAAGATGCTGCTTTAAGAAATAATCAAACTATTGAAATGAATGGCTCTAGCTTAAAATTATCTTATGACATGGGTAGTCATACACTAACGTCTGTAACGGGCTATGAATCTGCTGAAATGTTCTCTGTTGGTGACATTGATGGTGGTTACGGTGCGTCATTTTTAGGTGATTACATGGGACCTGGATTCATTCCATTCCCATCAGAGACTGGCGCTAAAATGCCAGACCATTCTCAAATTACACAAGAAATGAGATTGTCTAGCAATGATCTTGGTGATTTTGATTATCAAGTCGGTTTCTTTTATTTCGATGAAGACTTAACGATTCACAATCTCAGTTTTGATACTCTTGGTGGCGGCGCTCAAAATGGTATCGCTGTTCAAAATATGGAAACAACCGCATGGGCTATTTTTGCTTCATTGGACTTTGAAATATCTGATGATTTGGGCATAACTGCTGGTATTCGTTATTCAGATGATGAACGTGTTTGGGATGGTACTTTAGTAACATCACCATTTGGTGCACCTGGCTTTAGCGAAAATGCGACGGTTGACGATTCACAAGTCAGCGGCGACATCAGTATAAATTACACAATGAATGATGAAGTCAATGTTTATGCACGTATAGCAAAAGGGTACAGATCGCCAAGTATTCAAGGTCGTAGTTTATTGTTTTCTGCTTCACACACAACGGCTAAATCAGAATTGGTAACATCAATCGAATCCGGTTTTAAATCTACCTTTGCAGAGAATACCGCTCGCATTGACGGTTCAGTCTTCTATTATGTTGTTGATGATCAACAACTAACAGCAGTGGGCGGAACGGGTAATGTTGCAAGCTTACTTAATGCTGACAAAGCTCTTGGTTATGGTTTTGAATTAGATTCAGAACTTTGGGCAACTGATAACTTGGTTTTTGGTGCCAGCTTGAGCTACAACCACACTGAATTACAAGACGACACTATCTCTGTTGCAGGGTGTGGGGCTAATTGTACTATCACAGATCCTTTAAATAGTGATGGCAGAGTTATTATTGATGGTAACTCACTACCACAATCTCCAGAGTGGATTGGTAACTTAAGTGCTCGTTGGACTAAAGAAATTGGCGATGGTGAGTTGTACGTTTATACTGATTGGTCTTACCGTAGCGAAGTAAGCTTCTTCTTATATGAGTCAAAAGAATTTACAGGTGACCCAATATTAGAAGGCGGGTTACGTGTTGGTTATGAGTGGGATGGTGACGATGCTGAATATGAAGTTGCTGCCTTTAGTCGAAATATCCTGAATGAAGAAAAGCTTACAGGTGCAATTGATTTTAATAACTTAACAGGATATGTCAATGAACCACGTTTCTTCGGCATAGAATTCAAAGCTAACTTCTTTTAAAGCTTAATCAGATAGTTATTTTTTGAATAAAAAGGGCTCATTTAATGAGTCCTTTTTATTATTGAGTTCCGTTAAAAATCAATTTCGACTATTATTCATTAATAGTTTTATATAAAAAAAGGGCTAGCAATAAGCTACCCCTTTTTATGTTCAGGATGAACGGTCATGACATTATATTAAGCTTTCTAACGTCAATTCCATCATGTCTTTAAAGGTTGTTTCACGTTCATCAGCTGTTGTTTGTTCGCCTGTCTTTATATGATCG
>Ga0233426_10004664_pt1 | contig 10186 bp, 4 predicted proteins | sample SI_118_April2016_6_FD_179875 | JGI IMG/M metagenome (GOLD analysis project Ga0233426, IMG submission 179875) | Seawater microbial communities from Saanich Inlet, British Columbia, Canada - SI_118_April2016_10_MG | ecosystem: Environmental > Aquatic > Marine > Inlet | place: Canada: British... | reverse complement strand
AGGATTGATGATGATTCTTCCACCACACGAATCAATTTTATATAATAAGTGATGGTGTGCACAAAATTCTAGAATTGTTGGTTTCAACACTGCTCCATTATCAGAATGTAATCCTCTACCACATATAATTTTAAATTGTCTTGTTTTTAATACAGTGTCTTTAATATCTTTTAAATAATATTTTAATACAATATCAGCCAAACCATGAATATCAATTTCAGTTTTTGATAGGGTTTTAATATTCGCATGTAAAATTTTATTTGCTTTCATTTCATTAAATAGTTCTTGAGCCTTTTCATAGTTTTCAGCATTATCTAACGCTTTCATATAAGTAGTATATGTAATTATATCAGGTTCTATTTTTTTTGATTTAAGTTCTTCAAAAACGTTTATAAGTTCATCATATTTTTCAGCATTATCTAACGCTTTTATATAAGTAGAATATGTAATTATATCAGGTTCTATTTTTTTTGATTTAAGTTCTTCAAAAACGTTTATAAGGTCATCATATTTTTTAGCATTATCTAACGCTTTCATATAAGTATTATATGTAATTATATCAGGTTCTATTTTTTTTGATTTAAGTTCTTCAAAAACGTTTATAAGTTCATCATATTTTTCAGCATTATCTAACGCTTTCATATAAGTATTATATGTAATTATATTAGGTTCTATTTTTTTTGATTTAAGTTCTTCAAAAACTTTTATAAGTTCATCATATTTTTCAGCATTATCTAACGCTTTCATATAAGTATTATATGTAATTATATTAGGTTCTATTTTTTTTGATTTAAGTTCTTCAAAAACGTTTATAAGTTCATCATATTTTTTAGCATTATCTAACGCTTTCATATAAGTAGTATATGTAATTATATCAGGTTCTATTTTTTTTGATTTAAGTTCTTCAAATAGTTCTTGAATTTCTTGAATTTTAACAAATTTATTATGTACCCCAAATTTAATCAACGAATTATATAAGATTGTATTTAATATAACATATTTTCGCATTTCCGTTCTTAAAAATCTTAAATCACCATAGTTATAGTAATAATCCCTCTTATTTTTAATAAAATCATCATTAATTATACTAGTATGAATACGAGGGTCTTTTAATGATGCATCATACAACTCGTATTCAAATGTGCTTATTATATACTCTCTAAAAGACCATTTAACCAGTTTAGGCATTATAAGAAGTGTTGTAAAATAGTTTGTATTGCTACAAATTGTAATTGTAATTGTATTAAATAAAAATCAATTTTATATTACCAATTAACATTTAAAAATAAAAATTATTAAATAACATACTATTTTAATAAAGATTTAAATCTATATTACTAAGTACATGTTTATGTTTAAATCGGCTTTGTTTATCTCCTTCAAACATAAAATCAGGACTTTTTAAGGTTTTGTCTTTTAATTGGTCTGAGCAACATCGACCTCTTTCTTCAAATGTAGAACCACCTTTACTTACTCTATCACAATTATAACAATATGGAGAACCATTATTATTAACTTTTGTACCTCCAACAACACTCATACCCACAGGCATTTCACATTTACCTTCAATACAACCTCCAAAATCATTAGGATAGTTTTTATTTGATTGATAAAAAGGACATTCATCATTTGATTTACATTGTTTATCCCATACTCCACTAAAACCTAATTTCTCATGATATGATATACAAGCTGGTCTTGTTTTAAGATTATCAATTGTTACTCCTTCGAAATTAGGATTATAACATCTATATTCTGATGTTCTTTCTCTAATTCTATCACCAATTAATTGTGTTATATTATCATTGTTTTTTTTTAATTTTATACGTTTCATAATTTCTTCAATTTCTTTAGTTATTATTGTTTGACCTTCTAAATCACTAATATTATATTTTATATCTTTATCCAAATCTGGCTTTAATGTGTTTTTATTCGTTAAAATATCTTGACAATGTAAAATAAATTGTTCTATTAAAGTGTCATATTTTAATACCATTTTAGTATTTCCTAACTTATCATCACTTTCAGATTGTTCAGCAATTTTTTTTATTTTAAATAATAATTGTTTAAATACAATACTATTAAATGTTTTATTTTGATTAATAATTTGAATTTCATTAAATAGGTTTTTATAAGATTCTTCTATTGGATTGTCTCTTCTATCTAATGATATTTTATCTATTTCATCTAATATAGTAAACATATCATTTGTTAAAATTGTAAAGTTATTTTGATTTAATATAAAATTCGTATCGTCTTCCTCTAACAATCCAGAGTTATGAGGTAATGAATTTCCAATTACCCTTATATTTTTAATGTATATATGATATAAATCTAAAAAGTTGGCAAATTCAGTTTTAATATCTTTCTTTGCATATTTTTTAGTAAAAAATAAATCAACCATGATTATAAAATCATTTATTTTATTTGGTCTGTGTATTTTAATAGTAATAACAGATCTTAAAAATACTGCTGTTTTAATATTATATAAATAGAATTGGTGAATTTTATAATTTAATAATTTATAATTTTCAAAGGGATGATGTTCATTATATTTTGCAAAATATGTTGAATCTTCAAATTCTGAATTAATTTGATTTACAATAGAATTTATAGAAATATCAATATATTTTAAATTTTTAGTACCATCAATATAGTTTGCTAGTTCGGTTTCTGTTAATTGTGTTTTATATAATTCATAATCTGAACCTGAAACTAATTTCTTTTGTGTCCATTTATTTACATTAATCTCTTTAATAAAGTCAAATTCTATACTATTATTTTTTTTTAATACATTATTATATATACTTTTTATATCACTTAAATATGTGTTCATTTCATTACAAGATAACTCTTTTGATATACTAAATAATACATCATTATTTTTATCATACGAAACCAAATCTTTACAAATACTATCTTCATAAAATACACTAGAATTTTCATTTTCTCTGTTTAATTTAAATATATTGTCATATTGCGTTTTATATGTAATTGGTTTTATTTTCCTAGCTTCTTTTTCTAATTTAGAATAAGATTGAAAGGGCTCTTGTATATTCATATGTATTGGAACAGTATAGTCTGTATCTGGTATATAACCAAAATACTCTTGTAATATAAAAAAAACAAGAAATAATCCTAGTATAGTTACTATAAAATCAAAATATCTCATTTCTACTTTAAGTTTAAGTTTAAGTTTAAGTTTAAGTTTAAGTTTAAGTTTAAGTTTAAGTTTAAGTTTAAGTTTAAGTTTAAGTTCTATTAAAATTAATTGTAGTAAATCTATAATATACTAATAAAAAAAAAATAAAATATTAAATAAAAATAGGAAATATATAAAAAACTTATTTTTTATGCATAAAATAATTTAATATTATAAGAATAATACCACTTATTATAGGTACTATACCATATTTTAAAGATATTGGTATATATAATAAATCTTTAAACTGAGCCAAATTTGAAAGTACAGCTATTGCAATCCCTATTATTAGAAGCAAAGAACCAGAAATATACATATTAAATAACATAAAAATAATAGTCCCTAATAAAAATAATACAGATGTACCACTTATAGTAATCATTTTTTCAATTGTATTAAAATTCAGTATTGTTTTATAAATGAGTGCTTCTATTTTATTTGAGAATGAGTTATCTACATTCGGATCCAGATTTGGGGATGATATATCAAAATTAAAATATTTCTTTAATAAATTATGTAAAATAGGTTTTGTATTTATAGACATTATAATTGTTGCTATTATAATTAAAATTAACATCAATATTAAATCGAAAAACCCCTTTATTAATTTATATCCTATTTTATTACCAATATAAGGTTCAACAGCTAATTTCAATACTAAATATAGTGTTAATATGCCAATAAACGAATATATTATTATTTGTTGTAATTTTTTATATTGTAATAGGTCTGTAAATAATAGTATCATAAAATTATCATTTTCATTTAATGTATCAGTACCATCTGATTGTTCGGCATCATTAAATGTATCTAATAAATCAGTAAGTTGTGCTTTTAAATAAGTTGTAATATTATCTTTAAAAATAATCTTGATTTGACTCATTAAGCGTGGTAATATATTATTTTTTCTCTCTTCTTCATCTGTACTTTTCAATATTTCATTAATAATAGTTTTTATATTCTCATTTGAATCAATATCATTTTTAATTTTAGAAATATAATTTATTTCTATATTTATGGTATTAAGGTGATTTTTTATTACATTTAAGAAATCTTGAGTATCGTTGTAATAATTTGTAGAGTCAACATCCTTAGGTAACTGTCCAATATTGTTTATTAATATTGTATTAATGGGAGTTGTATACCTACTATTATCAAATATTATATCAAAATTTGTATTAACTATATTATTAATATTGGTAGTTAATGCGATATTCATATTTTTTATTAAATCATTAAATTTAGAAGTACCTTTTACATTTTTAACAAACTCTTGATATTGTTTTATGAAAGTTTGTATTTTTTCTGCTATTTTAGTATCCCCTTGAAGTATAGATAACTTCAATTTAATTACACTGTTAATTAATTCAGTTGCGTACATTTGTATGTTTATTTCACTATTTATATTGTAACCACCCAATCCAGCACCTAATTTGATATTAATATCATTAATATCAAACTTCACTAAATTAATTCTATCTAACTCTTTATTGAGATTTGTTTTAATCAACTCATAATTTGTTTTATCTATTCCTAATATCTCATCTATATTTTGGTTATTAATAAGTGCCTTTCCTTCTTCCTTTATTAACTTATTTAATTCACTAATTAGTTTGGTTTTATCTAACAATTTTGTATTTATTCTAAAATTTACTAATTTTTTACTATATATTCCAACTAGAATAAAAACCATGCTTAAACAATAAAATACACTTCTTATTATATAAGAATGTTTCTTATAAAGTTTCTGTAACAATTTACTTGAATTATTAATAATCATTTTGAATTATATATATATACTATAAAAAGATAAAATATAAAAGATAAAATATAAAAGATAAAATATAAAAGATAAAATATAAAATGTTTTAAAAGTGTTAAAATATTATTAGACTTCAATGAAATTACCAAGTTTTGGTATTGCGTTTTGAGGAGGAATTATATCGTCAATAACTGTTTCTAATATATTTTCTATTATAATTTTATGATAATTTATTTTATCATTTTTAAAATTTGAGAATGCTATTTTAGTATTTATTTCAATTAGTTTTACATCAAAATCAGAAGTTATCATAATATCTGCTCCAAACATTTCGTAACATCGCTTACTTTCTGTATAACAACCTGCATCTATACATTTTAATACTGTTTTAAATACATCCTTTAATTGTGCGGTTACATGCATAGTATTTTTAACACCATATTCTTTTCTAAAATCATCTTGGAAATAAATAGCTTTTGATGTGCTTTTTATATGTGAATCATGGATGTCTTTATTTGAAAAATCTTCTAATTTGAATTTTTTAAGTGCTGTATAAATTTGGGATAAATCCATAATATACCCTTTTTTAACTTCCTTTTTTAATACAGTATCATACTTTTTATAATAAAGGAAATATACTCTCAAATGAAACTTCTTTTCTTTATATAATAATGGATTATGAATGTATTCTTGTAATATCCATTCTCGTTGTGTGATAACTTTGTGTTTTTCATTATTTAATTTGGTGTTATTCCATCGAACACTATTTATTTGAATAATTCGATTACAATATTCAAAAAAATCATAGTAATTATCAAATACTTTAATACCACTACCAGAAAATCCACCAACTTGTTTAAAAATAAATATTTTATCTTTATTAAATAGTATTTCGTATTTTGATAATGTATCGGTTTCCATATGATCATACAAATCTATATTGTGTTGTGATAATATATATTTTGATGCTTCTTTATATTTTTTCATATTTGTATAAAGATTATGTTTATATCCAATTGAATATTTATCATCATTCACTAGATTTTTAATAAACGGTTTATATTTCCATAGTCTAGGGTCTTGAATATAAGTAGAATCAACATATAAAAAATCTGGATGACCTTTACTATTAGTATTAAATTCTGTCCAATTACCTCTCTTTAAAAATAATGGTTTTATATCTTCCATTTTTAAGTATATGGATTTTATAAGAAATGTATGTTTTTTTTTAGTGGATTTTTTAGTGGATTTTTTAGTGGATTTTTTAGTGGATTTTTTAGTGGATTTTTTAGTGGATTTTTTAGTGGATTTTTTAGTGGATTTTTTAGAAATTTCTATTTTATATTCATTTAATTCTGCGCCTTTTAAAAATAGTGTAGTTGTAAATTCATATTTATTCTTTGAAATAGAATTCATTTTTTCATTATCTTTATAAACAAGACTTAATATGTAGTTCGTATCAGGTTTATGTATTGTTACTTTTTGTAAAAGCAAATTGACTGCTTTTGAATAAAACCCTTTACCTTGTTGGTGTTCTTTAATATAAACACTTAAATAGTAGTCTTTGAATTGTAAAAATGTATGAAATCCTATTATACCAATAAAAGTATGTGTGTTATGCATAGATTGTTTTGATTGTTTTGATGATTTTTCAGTAGCAATATTAATTATTTTATAGTAATAATTTGTCCTTTTATGGTCACTTTGATTATTTTCAATCTGGCAATATGTTATGAATTTTTTAACTTTGCCAATAGACCACGTATTACCATCTCCGACGTATTTCATTACATTTTGAGAGGATGTTATTTTTTTAATATCTTTAAAATCTCTAAATGTTATATTTTGTAATTGTATCATTTTAAATTTAATCTATACAAATATAAATATAAATTAAATAAAAATCTATATAATTAATGTAGATATTATTATTATGGATATTATTATGGATATTATTATGGATATTATTATGGATATTATTATGATTATTATGATTATTATGGATATTATTATGGATATTATTATGGATATTATTATGGATATTATTATGATTATTATGGATATTATTATGGATATTATTATGATTATTATGATTATTATGATTATTATGGATATTATGGATATTACTAATATAATATAAATAAAATAAGAAAATAAGAAAACGTACATATAAGAATCATCACAATACATAATCTGCGTCTTCAGCATCATCGTCATCACTTTCATAAATAATAATACCATCCGTAAAATTAGGGTCTAAAAAGTCATCTGGTTTCTTTTCAGTATTATAAAATTCATTATCATCAATATCATCCGTCTCTATTATGTCATCATTCTCTGGTTCATCTGGAATAATACCTAATGTATAAAATTCTTGCTCAAGATTAGCATGTTCCATCATTCCTAATTTAAGTTTAGCAAGTACCATATTACGATAATTTTCCATCCCTTCATCTGTTTTTAATATTTGAAACATTTTAAGGTTACGTCGTTGTTGTTTTTGTTCAAACGTTCCTCTTCTTTCTAAAATTATACTGTCTGTTAAATTATCAAAATAATCTTTATTCGATATAGCATATTTAATATATAAACTTAGAAATTTAATTTTAATATAAAAATCATTTGTACCCTTTTTATCTTTTTTAAGAATGTCATAATCATCTGATTCTAAATATCCTACTTCATCATTAGAGTGTTCTTGCATTTTACGCATACTAGCATTAATTTTAGTAATTTTATCAGTTTTATCAGTTTTACCATCTTTACCATCTTTACCATCTTTACCATCTTTACCATCTTTACCATCTTTACCATCTTTACCATCTGTACCATCTTTACCATCTGTACCATCTTTACCATCTTTACCATTTTTGGATGAGGGTTTTATATTAAGTTCTTTATGAAAATCGTGTAATATCATTAATAAAGAATGAACTAATAAATATTGAAATATAATTGATACATTTTCTGATGTTAAATGTGTATTACGTTGTCCTTTAATGTTTTTAAATACTTTTTTATAAAGATCCAATATGACATACATATTTTTAAATAAATCAATTTCTTCTTTAAATGGAAAAAGGTATTGATATTGCATTCTAATAGTATCTATTTTCTTTTCATATTTTAATTTCTTATTTTTAATTTGACATATAGAATTTAATAAAAATTCAAAGTTTCTTTTAAGTTCTGTCTCTTTTTTCTTATATTTAAAATTTTCAGAGTTCTCTCTATCATTTGTTTTATCTAATTCTTGTTCGTATAATTTATTATAATCTCCTAATTCAGTAAGCCCTTTTGTCATTTCGCTTATGTCAGATTTCTTATTTGTTATACCTTTTACTAATGTAGATATATCTTTGTTTGTTTGTGAGATTATATCAGTCCATAATTCTATATTTTTAAAGTTATCGTTATTTATTATATTTTTTTTAATATTATTTAGTATTCGTGTTAATATTGACAACTTCTTATGTGGTTTAATAGCATCTAATATATAATCATAAACAACAAATGCATTTTCATCTATATTATAATCTATTACTTTATTAGTTTCTATATCATTTATAGTGAATGTCAACACTTCACTGGATTTTTTATCATGAATTTTACTATCATCTTTATATATAATATTTTTTTCATATACGATACTTCTAAGTTTATTAAATTCATGAATTGAATATGTGGTCTCTTTGATTGTATTCTCCATAATATTTGATAATACACAAATACCATAATTATTAAATATATGCTCTTTGCCAATATGAGGTCCTTCATCAATATATTTTAAAAAATAATTTGTTAATTCCTCTCGTTCCATCTTAAAATGTAATGGTTTAATAACCAACGATTTATTGGTAGGTAGTGTTGTTTCTAATTTTGTAATATATAATTTAGTTTTATCAAGAATATAGTGATTATTTTCTATCATTCTTTCTAATTCTTCAAATATAGGTTTAATTTCATTATTAGAATTCATAAAATACTCATAATATGAAGGTATTCCTGTTTTCCTATCTAGTAAATCAAGACAACAACTATTACTAATGGATGTTGTTTTAAAAAATTTATTTCTGGCTATTTCATTATCAATTATTTTATTAATTAAAAACACTATTTGATAACTCATATAAAAAATATTAATATTTCCTATATCTAACATTTTTTTATAATTGCGTCCTTTAATATCTTTTAATTCACTCTTTAAAAGTTTTTTTTCTGGTTTCCAATCAAGAATTACTTTCATATGAGGTAAAAAATCACGCCATAAATTATTTTCATATAAATCAAAATTAAGTACATCAAAAATACGATTTGCTTTTGTATCAATAGCTTGATTTATCTTATTCTTAATAAATTCATCATTTTCAACAAAATAAAATAACCTGTCAATAAATACTTTCTCCATCCCCTTTTCAAGGAAATTATATTTTTGTCCTTTAGAAAGTTGTTTAAAAAGACAATAAATTAGATTTATACCATTTGCTTCATTTACATTATTTATAAATGGAAATCCCATATAATTGCTACCACAAAAATTACTTTTTATTAAATATTCTTTTTTAGAGGTTTGTAGTGTAATTAGTAATCTAGCTGATATATCTGAACATACTAATTTATTAAATTTAGACAATACCATTGTATGCATAACTTTAAGTGGTAAATTACTTTTAACTCTTCTAATTTGAGCGTATAGTGCTTCTTTTTTAATAAATTCGTGAGTTTTAATAAATATTATCATTTCTTTTTCATCGTCATTGCGTAATCTTACATTGATTAGTGTTTTTAAATTAGAATAAAATTCCATTCTGAAATATAAATCGGTATCATATTTTTGATCAACCTCTAAATTATGAAGATACGTATCAATCATTTCTATTTTATTATTTTCTTTATTTTTATCAACAACATCAATTACTTCGCGTTTCATTTTAATTTTTCCTTGGTCACCTTTAGTAATATCAATTAAATCAAGTATATCACATGAGCTTAAATATTCTCCACATATTCTACAAGAATAAACATTATCATTTTCAATACCATAAATATTAATGATTTGTTCCATATTTAATTCTCCTTCTGTTTCTATTTGTTTAATGCCAAGATACCAATGTTTACATAGTAAAGTTTGATTACAAATATTACACATCGTATAATTTTGTTGATTATTAACAAATTGTATTTTCTTATTGTGCTTTAATTTTATATTATCATCAATTGAT
>Ga0233426_10004662_pt1 | contig 10187 bp, 11 predicted proteins | sample SI_118_April2016_6_FD_179875 | JGI IMG/M metagenome (GOLD analysis project Ga0233426, IMG submission 179875) | Seawater microbial communities from Saanich Inlet, British Columbia, Canada - SI_118_April2016_10_MG | ecosystem: Environmental > Aquatic > Marine > Inlet | place: Canada: British... | reverse complement strand
AAAACATTCAGGTGAGATGGCTGAGTGGTCGAAAGCACTGGTCTTGAAAACCAGCAAGGGTTTATAGCCCTTCTAGAGTTCAAATCTCTATCTCACCGCCACATTCTAAGAAACCGCAACTTTAACGAGTCGCGGTTTTTTTTCGTTTCAATTTTGATAAAAGAAAAATGATGATTTGTTGCTTTATATCAATAACGTAGAATTAAAATTTCAACCTCACAGGATCATATAGAAAAGTTATTAATTCTTTATAGTTTGAAAGCTGTTATTTGAACTTCTATCTAAAGCTAAAAAACTCTCATTTCATCAAACCGTTTTTTATTTCTAACTGACTAATTAAATGTGTCTACACATTATCTACACAGTTAGTTTTTTTAAAATAAACTTCCAATAAAAACAATTACTTAACGGAATGAAAATCTTCGTTTTTGATGCACATTCATTGTTCATAATACGACCATAGAAACCATCGTTAGTTTGTTACCAACTTAGGTTGTTCAAATTAGAATGATACCAACATAGGGCGTTATTATGAAAAAGAATCTATTTTTAATTATCTACGTAGTAATAAGTATATCTTTACTGGGCTGTGGGTCTGAATCGAGTTCAGAGGAATCTTCACCTAACATTACGGATGATACTTCCACCACGAGTGATGATATTTCCGTTGAAGTAACTTCGTTTGCATTAACCAGTGATGTAATGCAAACAGGGAGCAGTTTACCTATTATTTATACTTGCGATGGTGACAGCATTTCACCGCCGCTAAATTGGGACGGCGCGCCAGATAATACCACTGAGTATGCGTTAGTTATGGATCACGTAGCGGCTCCTGATGATATTCACTGGTACTGGGTAATGTATAACATCGCCTCAGATATTATCAGTTTACAGGCTGGTGAAATTCAAGGAGCTTTAGGCACGAATGGCGTAAATGGCTTAAATGAATATGCGCCACCTTGTTCACAAGGCTCAGGGATAAAATCATATACGTTTACGCTTTATGCTTTATCAGGTTCGCCTGAATTAAGTAGCACTCTTGATGTCGATAGAGACACGTTATTAACGGCAATTTCTGACATTACCTTGGCGTCAGTCGAGCTTTCTGTCACTTATGAACGAGGTACAACTGATGATTTGACACGTTGCCAAACAATTCAGCAGTCTGTAAGTGATTCAGGGTTTAACGAACATGTTGGCGTAACTTGTGATGATGAGTATGCCTATATCGCGTCAAGCACTTATCCAGATCATGATTTAATGAATGGCATTACGGGTACAAATGAGCAAATTCCTGTTCCCGCAACCAACTATGCTTCGCCTATTAAATTAACACCTCAATTTGCCAACGAATTAACAACGATTGATGCCGCGGTGGGTGTGGCCGTTAACGGTGTGCCTATTTATGATTACTCGTCTCAGGGAGAGTTAGACTTATATAATTACAATGCCGATAGCGATACTTATGTAACCGGACAATTAGACAATTGTGCTGGTCATGATGGCCGTGGTGATGACTATCATTACCATGCTGCACCTACTTGCATGATAGCGAGCATGGTTAATCAAGGTGATGATGCCATCATTGGTTGGGGCTACGATGGTTATCCGCTATACGGTAATAATAACCCTGATAGTAGTGAAATCAGCGATGGTGACTTGGATGTTTGTAATGGTCAACTTGATGATGATTTTGGCTATAGGTATCACACTTCGACTACACCACCTTATATTATCCAGTGTCTTGTAGGAGAAATAGATACAGAAATTTTACCTAGAGTATCTCCTTTAAGCGGCGACAGCGAAGGCGCAAGATCAAATCTTACACCGCCACAAGGTGGAGTAGAGAATTTAACACACTCTATTGCTGATGATGGTACACGTACCATGACCTATAGCCACAACGGTAGTGATTATTATGTAATCTACAGTCCGTCTTCTACACAAAATTATTGTTATGATTTTGAGCAAAAAACAGTGAGTAATGGTGGGAACATTGAAACGGGAACTTTTTGTCGTGACGAACAAATTGATAACAATGAACAAACAGACTCAACGTCATTTAAGTTAGAAGCATGGTCCGACAATTGGTTTGCAGCTTACCTAGGTAGTGAGCTAATTGTAGAAGACTCTGTTTCTATTAATACTGAAAGATCCTTTAATGCTGAAACCGCAACTTTTACTGGCAGTTATCCACTTCAACTAAACTTTATCTTAAAAGACTATAAAGAAAATGATACCGGCTTAGAGTACATAGGCGAGAATAATCAACAGATGGGTGATGGAGGTTTTATTGCTCAGATCACCGATACCATAACCAATACTGTTATTGCAGTAAGTAACAGTGATTGGAAGTGTGAAGTTCTTCATCAAGCACCTTTAGATAAATCTTGTGAAAGTGAGACAAACCCCATTGCTGGTGTTGGCGCATGTGACTTTTACAGTATTGAAGAACCAACAAATTGGAAAACCAGCACTTTTGATGATACTGCATGGGATTATGCTACTGAACACAGTGCAGCCGATGTTGGCCCAAAAGATGGTTACGATGAAATATCTTGGCATGAAAATGCACAACTTATTTGGGGATCAGACCTAGAAACAGACAATACCTTAATTTGCCGAGTAACCATTACCGAACCATAAATAGAATAAGTTGAAGCATAACGAGAACAGAACTAAAACAAAACTAAAACACAGTTAAGCAAAATGCATAACACAGCTTAGCTGTGTTTCAAAAGGAGATGATAATGATTACTGATACTTATTCCAAGGTAAACACAAACGTAAATGCTGATTTTGAAGCCAATAACAAAACTAAAATAAGTATGAAGCTGCTGCTAGGAGTAATGGTAGTGATGATAATGGCAACATTACCTATAACAGCCAATGCTCATGTTTTAAAAGAAACCAGTGCACGTATTACGTTAAGAGACGGTCAAGTTGAAGTGCGTATTTTAACCGATTTACAGCGCTGGCAAAGGCACCTAAGAAATAATCAAGCTTGGTTATTAGGAGATATTAAACAAATTATGCCACTTGGGCTAACGACCAAAGAGACTAAAACGTTTGTGGCAAAGCTACTTAATGAAGAAACGATATTGACGATGAATAATCAATCAATACCATTAACATTACATACTATTTCAACACCTCAAAACAACACGGAACATCATGAGTATACTGAGCTAGTATTAACGGCTAAACATGCCATTACGTTAGTTGGACAAGTGAATATTCGGTTTCCTAAAAGTTTGGGCGCTGTTCATGCTAGTTTTGTTAAACCTAAATATCAGTTAGTAACAGCAGGCAATAGCGCACAAGTGACATTCTAACAACCAAAACATTAATTAAGTATTTATCAGGACACACGTTAAATATATTTTAGACAATTAAGAATGCTTAAGGAAAGATTATGAAATATACATTTGATTTAAAAACAATTGTTAGTGTGTTTGTTTATTTTTCACTACTTACGGCACCTACATTTATGGTTATTGCTAGTAGTGATATTATCAATTAAATACCTTTGCTGAAACATCAAAATGGCAAGCCGCCACAACCAGCCATTGAAATCTGCCGATCAAAACAAGAAAAGAGTGTCTGTGAATTTCAGGGACCACAGGCAAATGAAGAAGGTACCTGTGAGTTTACTTCTGGTAAACAGTATTATGCATGTAAGCCGAATAAGCAGGGCAGATCGCCAATGCACTCAGTAGAAAATAATCGAGTAAAACAGTTTCCATCACATTTAACTGACAAAGTTAATTAATTCAGTTATTTTTCAGTGAGTATAATAAAAAGTGCATGGCATGATAATTACTATAATGTCCATGTACTTAGCTGAACATTCAAGTTCACTTAGCTTAAGCTCTTATCTAATTAAGTAAAGTGAAAGCTGTTAGTTATTGAGTTCAATAGGTTTTAATAAAAATACACAGGAAGACAACGTTTGAAGTTGCTGTATAAATTCTTTTTTGCATTTTTTATTACCAACCTTATTTTGGTAGGGGGAATACTGATATTAATCACGGTGAATTTATCGTCGGGATTTAATGACTTTGTCAGGTCAACAGAAACTCAACATCTTAGCGATACTAAACTACAGCTCATCAGTGTGTACCAACAAAATAATAACTGGCAACCCATCAAAGATAACGTACAACTGTGGCGTGATATTGTTGACCCACAATCTAAACGACCACCACCTAAACCAAGAGTAGATAACCATAGCTCAGGTGAAACTCGAAGAAACGAACCTAGAAAAATTGACAAAGATGGGCGCCAGGTAAAAGCAAGATCAAGAGTAGAAGAAAAACCAAAACCAAGGAACGTACAGCAGTTAGATCATTCTAAGCCTAGTGATTTCCTACAAATAGGAAAACGACTGAGTTTATACGATCAAAATAAAACGGTGCTCGTAGGTAAACGCTATTTAGAAGATAACGAAATAAGCGAAAGTATCATAATTAACGGAGTCGTTATTGGTTGGTTAGGCCTAAAGTCATCGTCTATTGTTGACAATAGCCCCGCAAGCGAGTTTTTAAGCCAGCAATATAAAAGTTATTATTTGATCGCCGCTGCTGCTATTTTATTGGCTTTTATCATGGCGTTAATATTATCTAAACATCTAATTTTCCCAATAAAACTGCTTATTGGTAGTACGAATAAATTGATTAAAGGTGATTATAAAAGTCGTATCAACAAGACAACGCATGATGAATTAGGCATGTTATCTGACAATGTTAATGTACTCGCAGATACCTTAGAAAAGAATCAAAAGAATCGCTTTCAGTGGATGTCTGATACCTCTCATGAATTACGGACACCGTTAACTGTGCTGCGAGCACAGCTCATTGCTATACAAGATGGAATTTTTGTTGCGGATGAAAAAAGGGTGCAATTATTCATTAATGAGATTGATAATTTAAGTCATCTTGTCAATGATCTTTATCAGTTATCCAGCTCAGATGCTGGCGGACTGACTTATCAAAAAGAGATCTTAAATCCAATTAGCTTGTTAGTACAAGTGATTGAAAATTTCAGCGCCAAATTTGAACACAACGCTTTAACCATAGATTACCCATCACTTAAAAGACTCTTTGAGGATAAGCGATGTAATTTGCTTGCTGATAAAGAAAGACTAAGGCAGTTATTCACTAACTTATTAGAAAATAGTTGTCGTTATACGCAGGCACCAGGTAGGATAATTATCTCTGGCCATTACGATCAGAACTTTATTGATATACTTATTGAAGATTCTGCACCAGGTGTTGCCAGCGACCTACAACAAAAGTTATTTGAACGTTTTTATCGAGTCGAACAGTCCCGTAATCGTAATCATGGTGGTTCAGGTCTTGGGTTATCTTTGTGTAAACAGATAGTTGAAGCGCATCAAGGTACTATAACGGCGTTAGATTCTTCATTGGGTGGGCTGAGTATAAAAATATCTCTGCCTGTTAATAAGACACTTTAATTAGAAACATGAATAATGAGCAAACAAAAAATATTAATTGTTGAAGACGAAGAAAATATTGCTGAAGTATTAATCGCCTATTGTCAAAGGAATGGCTATAGCGTTCATCATTTATGCAGTGGTAGCGACGTTATTGATTATATAAAAGCAAATCACGTAGATTTGATGCTACTTGATCTTATGTTACCTGATATTAATGGTTTTGAAATTTGTAAACAGCTTAGGCTTTTTTCACAGCTGCCCGTTATTATGGTGACAGCCAAGAGTGAAGAAATTGATAGGCTCTTTGGTTTGGAATTTGGCGCAGATGATTATATTTGTAAACCTTTTAGCCCTCGCGAAGTGATTGCTCGAATCAAAGCCGTATTACGCCGTTTTGATAATAATTCCACTCAACAATCAACTAAGAATATTATTGAACAGTCGGGGTTTATTATTGAGCCTGATAAATATAAGGTGACATTTAAAGGGAGCTTTTTAGAGCTAACCCCCATTGAATTTAAAGTTCTAGAGCTGCTATTAAACAATGTGGAACGTGTCTTTAGTCGTAATGAAATTATGAATCAGGTTTACGTAGATACGGCTGATGTTTCAGATCGCAATATCGATACACATATTAAAAATATTCGTAGAAAAATCCATTATATTTCTACAGGTTCAAACCCTATTTGTTCAGTATATGGTGTTGGTTATAAATGTGAAAAAACAAGTTAACTCAATACTGAGTATAGTGTTACACCTCATTCATGAAAGAAATATCTCTAATGGAAAACATCAACTTGTTTAAAACTCTATACTACGGGTAATATTATTGAATAAAACCAGTGTCCATACTCGTCCCATTCCTCCCTCCATATTTTATAGGTAGCCTCTGTTTTCACAGGGGATTTTTATGTCTCGAGATTTGTGGAATGTCAATAAGTCCTCAAATACTCACGTTACGTTAAAAAACTATCTCATATGCAATTAATCGAACCTAATAAAAGAGTAGACCTTATGATTTTATTAAAGATTACTGGTGAAGAGATAGATTACATAAGTTATACCACCTAATTTCATCATAACTACCTATCATTATCATTCAATACTGTTACCTAATAATATTTACTACGACCACTGAATAACATTAGGTTTACCGCTGATATATTTGGTGTGCATTAGATACAAATAATTTGCAATATATTTTCAAGTGCTGTTTTTTACATACTTTCGCACGATAAAATGAGATACAAACATGTATTCTTCAAAATGCTATTAAAGTAAAATATTAAACGCTTGATATACTGAGAATTTAAAGGTAATTTTATTCTAAATATTTAGACTGTTAACCTCCTGTAGAAAAACAGGTTTTTTGCCCATTAATAAAGCATTATATTTCATGGAAACAGCAATTTGACCAAAGGATTATTGATGACCAACTTTTGTAAAATTACACTGCTAACTTTTGTTTTTCTTACTTTTAGCGTCTTTGGAGAGGATTTATCTAGTCTGAAAGGAAAGTGGGTCGGCACCACTCAATTAAGTGATATTGATCATGTGGCTTTCTTGCAAATTGAAGATGATTCCTCAGGGTATTACACCCAAACAATTCTTTCATCTGGTGCTACATCTAAATATACATTTACACACGATGATTTAACTGTTCATGAAGGATTCTATGAATTATTACTTCATCGAAAGAATAAACCAAATAAAGACAAATTGGTTTTTATTACTAATGGGTACGAAATAAAAGGAATGAATATCTCAATAATTAAGGAACAAACTGTTCTGCATTACAGTTTAAACTTACGTAAATATAAACCAATAAAAAAGAGCAATAATGGTGTAAATTCAAAATAACAATAAACAGTTGTTTTTTTGTTTTATTGCCGCTTATTTTAACCAACAATTAAACCCCTCTTAATGGGGGATATGCCGAAAAGAATTTCATCAGATGCCTGAGCCAGATCCATTAAAAATCATGACATTTGCAACACCTAAAAACCTCTGCGAGTGGCTAAAGGACAATCACGCAACTAAAAGTGAGTTGTGGGTAAAGATATTTAAGAAAAACACAGGAGTTCAAAGCGTTACTTGGAATGATGTAGTGATAGAAAGTTTATGCTGGGGTTGGATAGATGGTATAAAAAAGTCAATTGATGAACAAGCATATTTTCAACGAATAACTCCCAGAACAGCACGGAGCAACTGGTCTAAAAGGAATACATTACATGTTGAACGCTTGATAAGTGAAGGACGAATGAAAGAATCGGGTCATGTGCATGTTCTAGCAGCGAAAGCTGACGGGCGTTGGGAAAATGCCTATGTAGTAAGTAAAATGGAAGTGCCGGAAGATTTCTTAGTCGCATTGGAAAATCAGCCGAGTGTAAAGCAATTTTTTGAAACACTTAACAAATCGAGTCGTTATGTTATCGCATACGGGTTAACAAGTGCAAAGAAGCCCGAAACAAGACAAAGGCGATTTATAAAATACATGACTATGCTTGTTCACGAGAAAAAGCCTAAATAACGGGCACTCGTCATACAAGCTATTCAAGCAGGACAAATAACAGTTGGCTATTTGCTCCTTCATCGCTTATTTTAGCCAACAATTTTTTACCTCTTAATGAGGGAGTATTTTTCATCAGGAGTTGAGTTTATATGGATGTTTTAATGTTATATCCAATGTTTTTAATGGTGCTTTTAACTTTTATTGTTGCTTGTATTGCTGTCAAAGCCAGATTCGCTAGTGTTAAAAATAAAACGGTAAAAGCTAAGTTTTATAGTTTAATGAATGGTCAGGAAGTTCCTGGCATAATCACGAAAACCACACGTAATTTTAATAATCAATTTGAAGTACCTGTATTATTTTACGTGGCATGTTCTTTATATATTTTCTGGGGAATTAATAGTTATTTTGCTTTAATCATCGCTTGGCTATTTGTTGCTTTTCGAATTGTGCATTCATATATTCACTTAACATATAACCATGTTTTACATCGTATGCTTACGTTCTGGTTTTCATTGTTATGCGTTATGGTGTTATGGATAAACTTGTTGCTACAAAAAATATAACAAGTCATTAAACAGGGGGGAAAAACGGTACGCAGTTTTCGTGCCCCAACATTTAGCCAATAATTTTTTGATGCTTATTATGAGCGTTAAATTTACTAAGGAAAGTTATGCCATTTACTCCATTTCACATGGGAACTGGAATTCTTATTAAAGCATTGCTTCAAGGTAGTTTTAGTTTAATGGTATTTGGATGGTCTCAAATCGTAATGGATTTACAACCATTGTGGGTCTTAATTAATGGTGATGGTCATATTAATGGCTTTTCTCATACGTTTATTGGTGGGGCATTACTTGCCGTTATTTCAGCTTTAACTGGTAAGTATATTTCAGAGTTTGGCTTAATTATTTTAAAAATATCCAAATCATCTCAGCCAATTAAAATTTCTTGGGTAGTTGCATTTATAAGTTCATTAGTCGGCTGCTTTAGTCATGTAATTCTTGACGGTATTATGCACTCAGATGTTCAACCTTTTTCTCCTATTTCGTTAAAGAACCCAATGGTAGGCTATTTTTCAGTTGTCACTTTACACAAGTTTTGTTTATATACAGGACTATTTGGCGCGGCTATATTTTACGTTTTACAGTGGCATAATCGTAAACCCTAATTAGTCATTAATGCAGGATAAATAACGGTTGTTTTTTTGTTTGTTATTTACTTGAATTAGCCAATAGCAACTCGTCATTTAACGCGGCGTTATGCGCTGATTGAATAATAACTAGTAGGCTGTTAAAGGAAAATAATAAAAAAGATAATAGCGGCACTGCCTTTTATATGCTGTTTATTTCTTTTAAAAGAGGTGACATCTTGATGAATAATTTAGAAAACTCTAATTTAACAGGAATAAAAGTTCGCATTGAAACACCTTTGTTAGAAAAGAGTGTCAAATTTTATTCTGATTATCTAGGCTTGGAGATAATGGAACAATGGCATGACGAAGGTGACCGTGGTTTTATTTTAGGGCTTACTTCGAATGTCAATAATCAAGCATTTATTGAATTAAGTTATGAAAAACAACCAACAAATAATATAGGAATGAGTATTCAAATTAGAGTAAACAGTCTTGATGATGTTATGAATAAAATTCGTGGCAAAATAAATTTTTCTAAACCTGAAATGCGTCCTTGGGGAAGCAAATACTTATATTTAGTAGATCCTATAGGTATTACTGTAATATTGTTTGAAGGAAAGTTATAGCTACTTGTACTTAGGAGTTTATTTTGAGTGAATGTGACAAATTAACGAATGAATTTAAAGATCGAATGAATCGAATTTTAGAGATATTGATATTAATTATCGTTATTGCTCTTGGGGCAATTGTTTTTTTTGAAATCATGACTCCCATTGAGAGCTCATTATTATATGGAGTTGGCGATTTTTTAAGGTTTGGACTTTTTGTAATGACCTTATATTTAATAATGTCTTTTATTATAAATCCTTTATTTAAAATGTTGAAAGTGGATAAATAGTAGCCCCAACAAGTCACACAAGTAGAAAAAAGCATAATTGTTTTGTTCGCTATGCCTCTATTTTACCCAACGATTAATTTCCTCTTAGTGTAGTGGTCAACTAATTTTGGCCACGGATTTGTATTCAAGCCAGTATCTTTTCTCTGACTCATTTGGTGTTAGTCCACCGTTATAACTGTGTGGCCTG
>Ga0233426_10004661_pt1 | contig 10188 bp, 6 predicted proteins | sample SI_118_April2016_6_FD_179875 | JGI IMG/M metagenome (GOLD analysis project Ga0233426, IMG submission 179875) | Seawater microbial communities from Saanich Inlet, British Columbia, Canada - SI_118_April2016_10_MG | ecosystem: Environmental > Aquatic > Marine > Inlet | place: Canada: British... | reverse complement strand
ATAAAAACCAAACTGAGACCTAATATAAAAATGAGAAACATGCCAACTAAAGTGGTTTTTTTCACCAAGAGTCTGAATTCTGCCTCTCGCTTCCTTATTTCAAGATCAAGCTCCAAGTTACTTCGCTGATTATCCAGCTTCATGATTTCGGTTTTTTCTGCCGCACTTTCACCGGACGTCCGACCAGGATTAGCGGAAAAAAACTCTTGCTCAGATTCTTCCGGCTCGACAGTCTCGATATCTTCAATCTCGATATCTTCGGCCTCGTTGCTGTTGTAATCAGAATTATTCACCACGCCTCACTCCTTTTAAGGTGCCGCCTTAATAAAAACATCATCAATGAAAAACACCCCAAACTCTTGATAAGGCTCCAATGTAATTGTTGGGGGCCGATCAAGGTTCTTTTTCATGACCTCACCAATATCTGAACCCACAGAGCCTGCGGCTACCAGGGCTTTCTCTGTAGCATTTAAATCAGAAGCAGACTGGACAACCCCACCATTGGTAAGGGTTGCTGTTGAAGAATACGCCTCCACCCCAGCACCCAAAGAGCTGAGAGTAGAACCAACCCCCCACCAGCCGTACCGATACAGATAATGATTATCAACCTCACCAGAAATGGCTGCCAGCGAGGTCTGAGCATCAAGAACAATGGCATTTACAGAAACCCGCTCTCCGCTCTTAAGCGTCATGCTGGTAACGCTTAGCCGCATTAAATCGGTCCATTCCAGCCGCTCATAAGATGCATTCAACCGCGCGCCTTTAAGCGCGCCCTCTGAAATAACTTCTAAAATTGCACTGCCAGAGATATCAGAGTTGAGGGCATGAATATTCACCGCATAGACATTTGTATACAAACCGGAAGCGATTCTCTCCGAACCATCAGGAACTCCAGTCGGACGCTCATCGGCACCTAGTGCTGATGCGCTGGGCGGCTGAGTAGACTCAAGAGGCTTCTCATCGTCTTTGGGTTTTTGCGCTTTTTTGCGAGTATATATTTTTGGTGATGGGGCTTCCGCAATACGCTGTATTACAGCAAACTGCGCCTGCTCCTGCGCCTCATCAGTAACAGCCGTTTTAGGGGGGGGACGAGATGATGTAGACGGGCTATTGCCCTGCCCTTCATCTTCAGAAACGTCTAACGGCTCTTGATAAAAAGACCCACCCCCAAAGTCATCAAGAGAAGGCTCATAGGGGTAGATTTCTTCTAGACCGTCTAAATTATAACCCTCGCCAACCTGATTAGCATCAAAAACATCAGTCACTATTCTGGTGCCAGCACCTGAGGGAGCGGTATTGTTTTGTATCTCGTTCTCTAACTTAGAAGAGGCTATTTCGTTGGTTTCCCTTAAGTCCCCATCCACGCTTGAGTCTAAAGGGGTAACATTCCCAGGCTCCACCGGAATGGTTTCTGTTGGAGTGGGCCCTGTTGGTGCCTGACCCACCGAGGGAGAGTGCCCTACAAATAGAAAGTAGGCTGCTGAGGTGGTGACACACAGCGACACAAGTATAAAAAAGTAGTTTAATTTTGTCAGTTTCAGGCTTGCAAACTGCTCAAGAAAGGCGCCCTTAGTCGTAGATACATCACCCCGCGCGCTATCAACATCTGTTTGATTAGTCATCTAAAAACACCTTAACAGCTAGAGACTTACCATCATCAGTGTAAGCCAGTATTCGGGAAGAGGCTGGCCCAACCAACCGGTATGCAATGTCACCAGTAGAATTCTTCTGGCGTCGAGCTGACTGAGGGCTAGCGATCCGCATTTTTGTCCTAACGATGAGAGTGTCACCTTGTCGCCACACCGTGAAATGCTCGCTACTTGTGCGCACCTCAAAAGAATCCCTGGGCGCCACATTCGCTAGTGCATTAGACAGGTCTTGGTCGGGCGCTTTTCCTTCCACCAAAGGTGCTGCCCCATAGGTCACATTGTCCGAAGACTTAAGATCTCCAACACCAATGTCTGTTACGGCGTGGTACTCTCTGTACTTGTTCGAACTTATCGCCCTGATAAGAATAGGCATCGGCCTATCCTCCAAATAAACATTAAAATAAGCCTCGCCTTCAGAGGTGCTCGAATAGATCTCAATAGAATTGTCAAATACACCACTATCCTCCTCACAGTTCGCACACTTCAACCAATCATCATTGATAATACTTACCTTGGTCACCGGCCACTTGGCACCAGCAGCATCAATAAAAAACAAAACCGAGGGATTTCTAAAAAGAAGGCTAACCACAGGGGTTTCATTGCTAAGGGAATCTGTCACACCGACGAAACGCCTCTTCACTTTATGCTTCTTAATCGAATTAATAGCACCATTTCTAGCCTCATAAGCAGCTCTCAAGTTAAGGATTTCCTCCGGCGTAGCAGCAAAGACAGCATCCCCATCCGCTTGAGAGGCAGGAGAAACAGCAAGAAAAATAATAACGACGGCTAGACGAAACACTTATTTGACCGCCATAGAGTTAACTTTTGCGATCACAAGACCATTGGGGGAAAGCGTTGGAGAGCCGCGCACAGCTAGTGTTGTTACTACTCGGCTAAACGTTTTCGTATCCCTCTCATTTTTGCATTGAACGTTGAGTGGAGTCTGCATTCTGTACCCATAGCGCGCCCCCTCACCCTTACCAAAAACCCTCTGCTCTAGGACACGAGTCTCATCAGAGAGAAAAGCAGTACAAAGCCGCTTTTCATTCTGGACAAGGGAAAAGAAACCTTGAGCCTTCAATCCTTTGATATAACTATCTACCCCGCGACTATCATCACCAGCACCACCAGCATAAAAAAGGCCCGCCACCTCGGTGGGCAGGTCACCAAGATTGTCATAAGTAAACGTATACAGACGCCTAATGTTTTTATTGGCCCACTCGATGGCAATTCCCGAACTTTCAAACGGCTTATTCAACAGCGGAAGAGGTAAAATACGATTGTCTACCGTCAAACCAAGTAGCTTCGGCTCTGGGTGATGGTTCCAAATCTTAATAGAAAAACTGACAGCAAAAAAAACCACAAGTATTAAGGCGATGACGGCGTAGGAAAGGATCCGATTAACGCGAATATAGTGTTCGTTATTCCGCCTTAAGAATGCCTCATTATCTTGAGACCTACCCTGTGCGTTAGCAGCTGAACTAGAATCATTCATTTTAAAGCCTTGTGCGTTCCTCGGAATATTTGCCATATTGTGCATTTTATTGTGGTACAATGCAATAGTATAAATGACGGATAGTATAATAAAGGAGACAACAATGTCCAAACCCAACGACAGTGCAATCGGTGCCAGACACGCAGAGCAGGTCTGCCTCAGCCTCAGCCTTATTTTTATTTTTGGCCTAATCTTGGCTTGGTTCGTGCCGAACGACTATTTTTTTGGCGGTTTGCTCAGCAATACGACCGAAGGCGATAGTATCAATGAGGACTGCGGGCCAACCTTTAAGAGTGAGGCTAGCATAAACCAACAATTTGTAGCTATCAGCCAGCTCATTAAGGATGATCCACACTCAAAGCTAATTTCTGTGGAGGTTGCCTCTGGGTGCACATACAGAGCCGCTATAAGGGACACGCAAACCAATGCAGTTACAAACATATTTTCACTGCCCTCCAACCAGGGTGGAGTGTTTATCGCTGGGGATATGTTGGCTAGTAACGGTGCGCCAGTGCTATTTCAAAAATCAAACCCCAATGGAACGCCTCACAAACCGATTGCCACCTCTACCAGCGCATCAGCCGACTCACCTTCTAAAAAAGCACCGCAAGCACCTGACATGGAGCCTACGCCTCTAACGACAAGTACCGCCCTGAAGCACAACCCTCACCTTGAGTTTTATGGCGGATTAGGGGGTGAAAAAGACGTGATAACAAAGAAGCGGAAAATGTTGTCCTACGCCTACAATCTTCCGGGTGCGACGATCAACCCCAGTGGCAAACTAAAAATGGTTGTTTTTTATGATCCATTTTGCCCTCACTGCCACGACCTGTACGAACGATTGAAGACAAATATAAACTTTAGTCAGAGATGGGTTCCAATATCCTTAGGGCTAGATAAAGAAGGTCCCTTTGTAGGAGGGGTGATAGCACGACAAGCCGAATATGACAACGACAAGGGGGTGGCGATAATGGATCGAGTGATGCTGAAAAACGCACAGCGCCTTGACCTGAGCCGCTTGGCATCACTTGCCCCCAGAGAAAGGTCGGAGATGGTTTCTAATAACAATACGCAATTCATCTTACCAGTGCTAATCCAAGAGAAGGCAGGAAGCCCTTATTTGTTCATCGAAACAGCAAAGGGCGACATAGACTTTTTCGCAGGAGTGCCTGACTTGTTACAGGTGAAGAAATGGTCGAGCGACCGATTCTGAAACTGAGGTGCGCGGGGGCATTGCCATGATAAGGAAGCCCTACAAAAGAAAAGACCCTACACGGCCAAACTTAAGTCGTAATCTTTTTTGGCTGCCTGTGATGTGCCAAACGATGAAGTTATAGACCTGTGGGCAAGTTCACCAGCCTTCAGATCATTAAACAAGTCCGCTGGTTTGGTATATCCAGCCCCTTTTAGCGTGCTGTAAATATTCACCAATAACTCTTTCAGCCTCGCTAACACACCAGACACCTCATTGTCGTGTTGCTTCAACTCACCACTAGCAAAGTACTGAAAAGCATACGCTCTCCTCTCCTCTGCAATGGGCAGTCTTTCCTTGACTACGGATCGCAAACCTTTGGAATCCAACAGTTTAACAAGATCATTGTACATTGGGCTTCCGTCCTGCAGGTGCTTATCAAGCATATTTATCTCGCGCTCAGTTAACAGCTTGCTTTCTGCCGCATGAAAGGCCTCGTGATTAATTGTATCTTGGTTAGCGATAGACGATGCTAGTTGAATAACATTTCTAGAGCTATCCCAAGCACCTGCCACCGCGTTGTTGTTTTTATCTCGGAGCACCTCAGTCATTGAGATTGCCGTGGAGTCTCCCAGCATTCTCTGAATATCGTTAAAAGCCATGCTTGCCAGCTTAGTTTTATTGATAACCTCAACACCACTCTTCCCTAGATCATGGCTATACATGACGGGTACAGACGCCCTGCCAAGATAAGCGTGATTTATTTGCTCCTCTTTCAACTCAATTTCTTTAAAAACACCATCAATCGCGGGGACGATGACTTCCATTTCTTCATCCGAAGGATAGAGGCCACCACCGCCTAGCGAAAAACGCTCTGGGCGAATAAGGTAATTATTAGTGATGCCGTGAGATGTTAGCTTCGCGTCAATATAACGTTCCATTGCTCGCGCAAAAAGTTCTACTGGCGTTCCCCAGTAATCACTCTTCCTATCTTCGTTAATATCCCTTGCCTTACCGCTCGCTGCAAAATCGGAATATTGCATTGCTCCCTTAAGAGCACTTGGCTTGAACATGACTGCGCTATAAGCCTGAATCCATTTTTTGTAAAGGTCAGGTCTCATGCCCCCAGAAACTGACTTGTCTTTTCGCAGCTCAGCGACCGTGTTATTACCAGCTGATAGACCTCTGAACATATCTGTTCCAAGAGGGCTGACCAATTTGGCAAAATAATTTCCCAGTGCATGGGAATATTCATGCCCTAGCGAGCCAGCACCTTTCATTCTGGTTAGATTGATCGCCGCGTTAGAGGGCTCAAAATGCGCTACAGCAGCACCTTTTCCGCCCAAGCCTCTAGATCCAAATGCCAGCCCCAGGCTTCCCCCTAGTGAGAGAGCTCTTTTTGGTAGATCCAATGCTGTAGCCAGATCAGACATACTAGTATAGGCATACCACATATGCTCGTCTGCTTCTTTGTTATTGAGCCAGTTGCCATATTCAATACCACTGAAGTTAAAATCTTCAAGTAGCATCTCCTCTGACGTGCGAGTATCAAGTAACGGTTGATCAACAGGACCCGCCCGATGAAGATGAGAAAGGTGAGGCAGGTCTTCCCATGAAATGCGCTTAAGCTTTTTCACCTCGCTCTTCTTCAGGAGCTCATCCCAAGTAATATCGACAGCGGTCTTAAACCACTGCTGGATCGGATTAGATCCGTTCTTTGCTACGACAAACGGTTTGTATGCAGCCACACCCTTAGTTTCTGGAATCCACATATCGCGCTGACAATCAGACCACTCCTGGATACCTGTATCGCTAAATGATGCTTTCCAGTTTCGACCTATGTTTAAGGGGAAGAATTCTTTATGCCACTCTTTTAGGTTGTTTTCAACGGACTGCATAGTAGCGCCTTCCTCTGTAAACGCATCTCTTAAGCCAATTAATGAACGAACATAGAAGTCAATATTTTCTTGATTTGACAAGTCAAAACATTGCGCAGGAAAGTTATTTCTATAATTCAGCTCAAGGTATGCAACACCAGGGTCTACACCCGCTGCCAATGAGCGCTCTTTCTGCCGAACTGTCCATAGGGATTTCTTGGTAGCCATAGCCTTAAGGTCAGAATAGCCTAGATTATAGAGGGCCTCTGATACTTCACTAAAGTTACCTTTGTTTAGTCCTTTAAGCGGAACGCCCGCTACAACGCCAAGATCTCTTCCCTTTTGTAATTCCTCCGATGCGGCTTGACCCATAGCCTCACCCCGCTGGTTGAGATTATCAAGCTCCGCGAATTGTTCAGGGTTGGTTAGCTCTAGAGCGTCGTACACGCGAAACTTTACTCCAGTCGAAAATCCAGGAATGTTCGCAAGGGATCGTCTGGCAGAATCTGCGGCCAGCCTCCGATTACCGTTGTAAGACTCAAATAGCTCGGTGGAACTTACGTTTTTAGAATAATTTCTATGCCGGTTCTCCGCATAAACAACTAAACCACCTCCAACAAGGGCACTCGCAAGCTCCCTAGCCTTGTCGCCCGAGGTACTTTTGTGCATGCCGTACTCAAGGGAAAGATCGCTTCGAACAAGAGATACAATATTTGCCAAATTCATTGGCTCGTCCGCTACGGGAGCTCGACCTTTAGTCTGCACATCAGCTCTGTTAATCCGAGGTCCATTTTTCTCAAGATCTACCTTAATTACATCATCGTTATTATTGTGATGTTCATTATGTTGGCTAATAGCGTCACGAATGTTAGTCCCGAATGATACAGAGTCAAGCGGCAGTCTTTTAGCCTCAGGAACGCTGACAACAGTGGATTCAGCAAGCTTTAGGACTAAGACGCCATCGCCGCCTGGAGACAATTCATCATAAAATCTAAAAGTAAAATCTGGGTGCTTAGTCTTAAAACTAGAAACAAAGTTTTTTACACTTACCTTCTTAATTTCATCAACCCCGTCCCAACCAATTCGGTAAAGGGCGGCCCCAAGCTGCAAATCGGCCGATCCCTCAGATTTGACTTGATCAGAGCCTTTAGATATCAGATCCGCTGGTGATGAAACCCCACCCTTTTCTCCCTGCCGGCAAACGGAGTCTCGGCAGGAAAGTTGGATGCTACCGGCAAAATACTCAAAGCAAAAATCCTCGTCATCCGTGAGAAACCCATCACCCATAAGGCCTTGTTTTATTTCGGCAGCACTATCAGCAAGTTGATGCAAGGCTATGATATTATTTTTTGCCCGCCTTGCATTATCGCTGTCCTTAATCTTAGGTAGCAGGCGCTCAAGTTCGCTAGCGACAGACTCTATGGGGAGAGTATCTATCGAGTCTAACTCATACCCCACCTCATCATGAAAGACCTGCAAATCAGGCCAGACTGACGGCAACTTCCCAAACTGTGAAGCCAACCCCTCGTCAGGGATAGAACCAGTTATGGACTGAAGATATTCGGTAGAGACGATGCTTTTTAGAGATTTAATTTGGTGTTCGCCAAGCGTCTTCAAGCATTCATTATAATTTTTTAGAACAGCTTTAGACCTCATTCCTCGGGTATCAACAGCTATTAACTCGCCGGTTGCATAAATCATGGCAGCAGCGGTGGATTTGTTATAGACACCCTCAACAACATCTGAGATCGTTTCTCGCAAATCTGAATCATCGACCTCGCTATTGGTGATATTAGATATTACCGAAGCAAGATCGGCGGAATCTGTGTTATAACGCCCCACAAGGTAATCGGCCACCAACAGAGGAACAACATCATCTATATTGGCCCTAAGATTTCGAACACTACTCTTTTGCAGGAACTCAAAATCAGTAATATTAGGATCGATTGACGCCCAGTCTTCGCGCTCTAAGATGTTGTTTGTCAAAAAGTAAGCATCCCCAGTATGGAGCTCTGTTTGAGCCTGAAAGCCAAGCGACAATATGTTTTCAATGTTAAGTTGGTCTTCAAACCCTGGCTTAATTGAGATAGCGGTATGTACAGTAACCGGGCCGCCATGCTCTAACGCATAGAAACTGATGCGAAGCGCTTCGGACTTCGGCTGCTCTAAGGGTATGGATAATCTAGACATGAGTGTCTCCTTTAGTTATTAGGCGACATGGAGTCATCCACATCAATAGAGGGTGGTAGTGGTGAAGCTGCAGCATTCAGGTCCTCCAAAGAGGACGGGTTGCCTTGTGGGTCAATAGAATCCTCTGAAGGGGTTATAGAGGCTCCTATTTCCTGGGTGGGCTTCATAAGATTGAGTGAGACCAATACACGCTCAATCTTTTCTTTGATCCGGGCAGCTGAACGCCGAACCCGATCGGCAAAGCTGTCATCATATGCGGAGGCTTCAGCTCGATCGACAAAACCATCAAGGGTGTCTGAGTGGGCTTCTATAAACTCCAGTGCCTTCTCGTTATCAACGCCAACGGCATCGGCTTTTGTGATGAAATGTTCAACCAATCTTCCATCCTCACTAATAGCCTCAGCGATCTTGTCTTTAAGATCCTCATGCTCTGGATCATCTGCCAGCGCCTCTGCATATCGAGCCAACTCATCTCCTGACACTCCTGTCTTTGCCACAGCATCTAGAGCCAGAGCTGTTTTCGTTTTGGCAAGCGAGGTAACCAAATCATCCATCTTTCCTAGATTCTCATCTAGCGCTGAAACGGACGATCGGTAGTTATCAGCTTTAAGCGCTTCTGCCTTACGCTGAGAGACAATCTCATTTCGCTCAGCTCTTGCGGTCATTGCGCTAATAAAGTTTGCTATAACACCAGGTCCCTTATTGACCGTATGGTTGTTTACAACCGAGCTGTGTGTAACAGGAGTTCGCTTTTCTTGATCTACCTCGTCATTCTCATTTAGACCTTTCTTAAAATCTTCTTCCCGCCGCGGATCTTCTTTGCTTCGAGGCTCTTGTTTTTGCCCTGCCCCCTCTTTGCTTCGAGGCTCTTGTTTTTGCTCTGGCCCTTCGTGCAGAGCATCTATAGATGGAGCTATCGGGGTTGCAGTGTGCGATTCTTGAGGATACTCAAAACCTAAATCTCCACCCATCATATCTTCAGGCGTAGGAGGAATATTGGCCTCATCATAACCAGGGTCGGCGGAATCTATTGGTGGAGGTTCCAGACCATCTACAGAATATCCCTCATCTAAGGCATCAGAATTCACTACAGGTTCGGCTTTTAGTTCTTCATCATTAAGCGAGTCAAGAAGAGGACTTGACGGCGCAGTGCCTTCGTTAGCTTTTAAAATTGCCTCATCAAGCTGAGCAGGATCAAAACCATACGTATAGATAGCCAGCTTGCTCCCATGGTCGGGATTTGTCTCATCATATTCATCTAGAACCGATCTAGTACCTGAAACCTTTATCGCACCATCTTTATCAACATAAGAAAGAAGAAGATCAACCTTTAATAACGAACCATTTGACGCATCGACCTGGGCATTAGCGTCTTCTGAACTAGCAACAGTTATCCCATCAGATATTTGGGATTTGTCAGTCAGATCAAGTGATAGATCAATCACAACTGAGTTGAGGGAACGATCTGTATTAAAGCGACCTAAAACCCCCTCAAGATGTTCTCTTATTTTTGCGTAGGCATCCATACTCGGCTTCTGCAGGGGAAAAGAACCAGCACCACCAGATAGCATGGGCGCATCTGTGTCTTTGTTGATCTCTACTGGATTTGCAGCCATATCTCTTACTCCTGAGGTTGAATTTATTGGGTTCGCGGACCGCCCGAATCATCAAAGCCCTGATTGTCAACGAGCTGGGAATATGTAAGGGCCTGAATTGAGAGTGATTTAGTTAGAAGCTGTATTATCTCTTCTTGGTTCTCAAGCTGCTGAGCCATAGTCATAGCAA
>Ga0233426_10004659_pt1 | contig 10191 bp, 6 predicted proteins | sample SI_118_April2016_6_FD_179875 | JGI IMG/M metagenome (GOLD analysis project Ga0233426, IMG submission 179875) | Seawater microbial communities from Saanich Inlet, British Columbia, Canada - SI_118_April2016_10_MG | ecosystem: Environmental > Aquatic > Marine > Inlet | place: Canada: British... | reverse complement strand
TAGCAAATCTCATTTCGACCAGTTTTTTATCAATATAGTGTTAAAACTGGTCGAAATTATCTCATTGAGCACCGCTCAAATCCAATAAAATCAGTTGCTTATAGGTTTTTCAGGTTCGACTAATTAAATAGCGGCTTAAATGACTGCCTAGATTAATGCCTTATTCTGGTTCTGTTTTTTTAGCTGGTTCTTTCTTAGCCGCTGCTTTTTTAGCAGTTGCTTTCTTTCTCGCCGGTGGCTTTGTTCGAATTAATTCTTTCTCTTCAAAATGATCAACATGGATAATGTCCATTAACTGCTTATCATAAGCCATCAACTGTTTTGCCTCTGCTGCAGTAATCACACCCGCGTCTTTGGCTAAAGTAATTTGTTGATTGCCAATCGCTTTTTTGATTATTTTCGCTTTTATTGCGGCAAATATTTTTTTGAAGATGGGCTGTAATCGATCATTTTCTAAGAACACATGATTCGCCTGACCCGCTGGATTTACCTCAGTATTTTCTGCAAATACATTCGCCAAATAACGCTGGCGCAAATCGGTATTTTGCGTAAATAAATTCGCTAAGGTGGTATCCAAAGCGTCTTGCGGTGCTTTAAATGGCTTACCTAAAGGAAAGATTAACCAGCGTAATTTTAGTGCCAAGAAACGATTAGGATAATTTTGTAAAATCTCACCTAGTGCCACTTGATAAGACGAAGTTAAATGCGCCATGCTCCACTCTACCAGTGGATACTCATCTTCGGGGCAACCTTCACTTTCATAGTGTTTTAGCACCATACTCGCCATATAAAGGTAACTTAATAAATCACCCAAGCGCGCCGACAACATTTCTTTAAACTTAAGACTCGACTGCAACGAAAGCATAGACATATCGGCAATTAAAGCGAAACTCGCACTAAGACGATCCACATCGCGATAATGTTTCGCCAAGCGCACATGCCCCGGGTTTTTACTTAATAAACCACCGGCTAAGGCCAACATAAATGACCGAACTGAATTCCCAATCGAAAAACCAATATGCGCAAAAAAGGTTTTATCGAACTCGGCAACCGTGTGATCGTTTACGGGTTGTTTCGCTAACTGCATTTCTTTTAATACGTAAGGGTGACTACGTGTCGCGCCCTGACCAAAGATCATCAGGTTACGCGTCATAATATTTGCGCCTTCTACCGTAATCAAAATAGGAATTGAACTGTAAGGATCGGCCACATAATTTTTGGGCCCCGTCATAATGGATTTACCACCATGAATATCCATCGCGTCGATTAAGCATTGACGCGCCATTTCAGTGACGTGATATTTTAAAATAGCTGAGGCTACACTAGGCTTTTCACCATAAGAAAGTGATTGAACGGTATGCGAACAAGCAGCATTTTCAATATAACTGTATCCCGCAATACGCGCCAAGGGTTTTTGTACGCCTTCAAATTTGGCGATCGGCAAACCAAACTGTTGGCGCACCGCTGCGTAAGCCGACGTCCCCATTAACATTTGTTTTGACATGCCATTGCCAATACTTGGCAAGGTAATACAGCGGCCTACAGATAAACAATTCACTAACATCGTCCAGCCCATACCGGCCATTTCGGCACCACCGATAATGTAATCTAGCGGGATGAATACGTCTTTACCAAAAATAGGCCCATTAATAAACGCATCACCAATAGGTTTGTGACGACGGCCAATACGAATACCCTTGGTCTTGCGCGGAATAAGCGCACAGGTAATACCGTACTCGTCTTTGTCACCCATCAAATGATCAGGATCACTTAATTGAAATGCCAAGCCCACTACCGAAGCAACTGGTGCGAGTGTGATATAACGTTTTTCAAAATTCAGTTTAATGCCTACTACTTCCTCGCCATTAAATTCGCCCTTACAGACAACCCCTTGGTCTGGCAGGGATGTTGCATCTGAGCCGGCTAAGGGGCCGGTGAGTGCAAAGCAAGGGACATCGGTGCCATCTGCTAAGCGAGGTAAGTAATGGTCTTTTTGCTCTTCTGTACCGTATTTGATCAATAGTTCGCCGGGGCCTAAAGAGTTAGGCACACCAATAAAGATGCTGATACAGCCACCAGTGACAGAGATACGGCTCAACACTTCTGATTGCGCCATGCCAGAGAAACCTAATCCGCCGTATTCTTTAGGAATAATCATCCCTAAAAAGCCTTCGTCTTTAATAAACTGTAAGGTTTTTGGCGGGATCACTGCGAGATTGTGGTTGATATTCCAGTTATCCATCATCCGGCATAACTCGACCACGGGGCCATCTAAAAACGCCTGTTCTTCTTCAGTAAAACTGGGCTTAGGTAGGCTCAGTAACTTATTCCAATTAGGCTTTCCACTAAACAGCTCTCCATCCCACCACACCGTACCTGCATCTATTGCTTCTTGTTCAGTCTGAGAAATATCAGGTAATACGCTGCGGAACCAATTAAAGATCCTGCAACTTAAATACTGTTTACGTAATCCTGTTTGTGACAACAAAAGCAATACCGCCGAAACGATAATAAGCACAACGCCTAACACGCCAACACCGGTAAACATAAGTTTTAACAGTGTTAATACGCCCATCATAATGGCGGTGGTTAATAACGCCGTTTGCGAATAAGCACAAAAAAAGACAATGCCTACAGCGGCGAATAAGAAAAGTAGTGTCATCGGTTTCACTCCTAAAGAGGTGTATGCTGATGGTATTTATACGTATACTAAAATCACATATACTAAAAACTGAGTAGTTATTTTATTCTATATCCGTGTCGATAGAGCTTTTACACTCATGCTCTATACTAATAATAATCACGCTATAAGAATAGACTATTTCATACAAAGCCTATAGTAGATACGAGCAGATAGTCAAAAATAGACGTTAAACATTCGCTCAAGCAGCCTACACTTATCGTGCAATCAACATTTTGTAAGAATATTATCGCTACCAAAAGGAGCACCTCATGCCAGATCGCATTGCTGTTGTCACCGGTTTACGTACCCCATTTGCTCGTCAAGGGACGTTTTTTAAACAAATCAACGCAATCGATCTTGGGCGTATGGTCGTCAAAGAGTTGTTGGCACAAACCAATATCGATACCGCGACCATTGATCGATTAATTTATGGACAAGTCGTTGCACTACCAAAAGCACCTAATATTGCTCGCGAAGTGGTACTTGGTACAAGCTTGCCCGTCACTTGCGATGCTTACAGTGTCTCTCGTGCTTGCGCAACGAGCTTTCAATCAGTTGCCTCGATCATGGACGGCATCAAAACCAATGATATTAAAATAGGCATTGCTGGCGGTGCCGATTCGTCCAGTGTGGTGCCCATTTGCTTTAGTGATAATTTTGCCATTAAATTAGTCGCAGCGAACAAAGCGCGTTCTTTCGGGGCAAAACTCAAAGCCTTTAAGGGCACTCGCCTCAAAGATCTTATGCCCAACCCACCGGCCATCGCGGAATACACCACACAATTACGCATGGGAGACAGCGCAGAACAAATGGCAAAAGACTTTGGCATTACTCGCCTAGCGCAAGATGAGCTTACCCTGCGCTCACATCAACTCGCACACGAAGCGTGGGAAACGGGCAAGCTAGATGCAGAAGTGATTGACGCTTATACGGAACCGTACAAACAAGCTTTTCTAAAAGACGAGAACATTCGTGCCGACTCTACCTTAGCAAAACTGTCTTCCTTAAAACCCGCGTTTGACCGTAAACATGGCAGTGTAACTGCTGCCAATAGCACGCCATTAACCGACGGTGCTTGTGCGCTGCTGTTAATGAAAGAATCGGTTGCAAAAGCATTAGGCTACGAGCCTCTGGGTTATATTAAACACTATGCGTTTACAGCGAATACCGTCGAAAAAGATTTATTGATGGGGCCAACTCAAGCGTCATCCAAGGTACTTAAAAAAGCCCGTATGACATTAGATGATTTGACTCTAATAGATATGCACGAAGCCTTTGCCGCACAAACCTTAGCTAACGTAAAAGCGTTTGGCTCAAAGCAATATGCGACTGAATTTTTGCAGCGTAAACAAGCGCTGGGCGATATTGATATGACCAAGTTTAATGTACTCGGTGGCTCTCTCGCCTACGGCCACCCTTTTGCCGCTACCGGTGGGCGCATGATCACCCAAACCTTACACGAACTTAAACGCCGTGGCGGTGGTACAGCATTAACCACTGCCTGTGCGGCTGGCGGTATTGGTGCAGCTATGATTCTAGAGGCGGAATAAATGATGACAAATAAAAATAGTCAGCCTGCACTAAGTACTGAATTAGATGATGATGGCATTCTCACCATCACCATCAATGTTCAACATGAAAGTATGAACATTTTTAATCAGCAAGTGATGGAAGAATTTACAGCACTAGCTAACGATATTGACCATAACGATGGCATCAAAGCGATTATTTTTATCAGTGGTAAAAGCGACTGTTTTATTGCAGGTGCCGATATTACTATGCTGCAAAAAGTACAAACAGCAGCAGAAGGAACGGCAATAGTGGAGCAAGCACATGTCATGTTACAGGGTATTGCGAATAGCAAAAAACCTTACATTGTCGCTATTGATGGCATCTGTTTAGGCGCGGGATATGAGCTATCACTCGCTTGCGATTATCGCATCGCCACTAACAACCCAAAAACCAAAATTGGTTTACCTGAAGTCATGCTTGGTTTATTACCGGGCGCGACTGGCACGACTAAACTATCTCGCTTAATTTCTTTACCCGCGGCATTAGATATCATGTTGACTGGCAAACAACTGGATGCCAAACGTGCGTTACGCTTAGGCATGATTGACGACGTGGTTCCGCCTAGCATTCTCATTCATGCAGCAAAGGCCGCAGCGAAAAGATTAATCAAAAAAGAATGCCCGCGTAAAAAACAGCCTTTATTGCAACGCTTATTAACCTTACCCTTGATTAGCCATGCCGTTATTTATACCGCACGCCAACAAGTATTAAAGAAAACCTTTGGCAATTATCCAGCACCTCTGGCGATACTAGATACCATTCAATACGGCTTAAACAAACCCATAAAGACAGCCATAGCTTATGAAGCAAAAAAGTTTGGTGAACTCAGTGTCTCACCAGAAGCGAAACAACTCATCAACATCTACTTTGCCACCACTGCACTAAAAAAAGAAACCTTTATCGACAACAAAGTAAAACCGAATACGATTGCTACCTTGGGAATTTTAGGCGGGGGTTTAATGGGTGCAGGTATCGCGACTATATCATTAGATAAAACCTCTGCCAGTGTACGCATGAAAGATATTCATCACGAAGGTATTTTAAAAGCACAGCAACATATTGGTCACTATTACAAAAACCGAATAAAACGTCGTATTTTATCTGCGGAGCAAGCCAAACAAAAAACCAATCGTTTTACAGGCACACTGGATTATTCAGGCTTTGACCAATGCGACCTTATAATCGAAGCTGTTTTTGAAGACTTATCAGTCAAACAACAAATGCTAAACGATATCGAAGCGCTTGACAATCCAAACATTATCTTTGCCAGCAATACGTCTTCCATTCCCATTAAAGACATTGCAGAAAAAGCCAAACGACCTGAAAATGTAATTGGTATGCACTACTTTTCGCCTGTAGAAAAAATGCCTTTGTTAGAGATCATTAAACACGCGGGAACCTCTGAGCAAACCATTGCCACCGCCGTAGAATTTGGTCGCAAACAAGGCAAAACTGTTATCGTCGTTGACGATGGCGCAGGCTTTTATGTGAATCGCATTCTTGTTCCATACATTAATGCAGCCATGCAACTCGGTTTAGAAGGTGTCGCATTCGACAAAATTGATCAAGCCCTCACCCGTTTTGGCTTTCCCGTTGGCCCCATCAAACTCCTAGATGAAGTCGGCATTGACATAGGCAGTAAAATACAACCCATCCTAGAAAATGCCTTTGGCGAACGGATGAAAAGTAGCCGCGTGCAGGAAATATTAATTGCTAATAAACGCTTAGGGAAAAAGGTAAAAAAAGGATTTTACAATTACAGCGGAAAACAAAAAGACACCATCGACGACAGCGTTTATGAAGAGCTCAACATCCATCAAAAAATCGATATGGATGAGAACACCATCGTAGAACGCTGCCTCTACCCTATGCTGAACGAAGCTGCTTATTGCCTAGCAGAAGGGATTATTCAATCCCCAAGAGACGGTGACATAGGCGCTATTTTTGGCATTGGCTTTCCACCATTTTTAGGCGGGCCATTTCGTTACATGGAGAGTACAGGTATAGATACTATTGTGAACACACTTACTGATCTTGAGCAGCAACATGGCGGGCAATATAAGCCATCAGATATTTTGATCGAATTAAAAGATCATAAATCTACATTTTACAAATAAGGCTTTACTACAGCATTGATTGTCACGGGATATTTATTCTGTATCGCGCGATAGCGTTTTATCAGTGTTGACTAGACTTCTCTGCTGTACAAATGCTTCAATCATCATTCCAGACAAGCTTTCTGGTGGCGGCACTTGGGGAAGATCAGAATAGTGAAACCACTGCGCATCAATAATCTCTTCGCCATCAACCATAATGTCGCCAGCATCGTATTCCGCAAAATAACCCACCATAAGCTGATGAGGAAATGGCCATGGCTGGCTGGAAAAATACGATAGACTTTTAACCGTCAGCCCCACCTCTTCCATCACCTCTCGATGCAGGGTTTGCTCTATGCTTTCTCCCGCTTCAACAAAGCCCGCTAGTGTAGAATAAAATCCGCCAGCATGTTTTTGATGTTGAGCCAACAAACAATAATCCCCTTTAGTGATCATGCACATCATGCAGGGTGATATTCGAGGATAATAATAAATTCCGCAGGGCTGACAATGTAAGGCAGATTCAATTTCGTGGTGATGTGTATTCGCACCGCACTGGCCACAATATTGATGTTGCTTCATCCATGTCGCTAATTGAATCGCACGGCTAGCTAATTGATATTCCATGTCTGGTGCGCTACCCAATTGAGAGCGCAAGTTAACCCATTCATACCCTTCTATATCATTCTCTAGTTCGATCACGTGGCAAGATTGTCCAAAATAATCACCTACAAGATAGGAGCAACCATTGTCAACAAACAATTCAGCCAATACGCTTGTTTTTAGGATTTTCCAAGGCTTATCTATAGCAGTTAATATATTGGAGCCTTGCGCTACTATCAGCCAATCTGTATTAAGGTTCATCGTCTCTCTCTAATACCTCTTATCTACCCAATTATACGATCCCATAAGATCCTTAAGCATATTCTATTCACCTTAGTGTACCTAAAATATCACTCTTCACCTTAAATAATTATGGCTAACTGTCATATCCCTGTCATCTATTTGTCACTTAGCTGTCACTAAAAACGTTCATTATCGCGCCGTTATTTATCTACCAGCGTTGCAAATTATAGAAAATATGGAACATATAGTACATGTAAACGGCATCGCTATATCCACTTACCCGCTATTATTATTTCGGAGTTACTCTTATGAAGAAAAACATACTCTATCCATTATTGGCAATGACCGCTGCCATATACAGTACTACTGGCCATACTGATTCTTTTCAACGTATCGCATCATGGGGGACAAACCATAATCTACCGGCAAGCGTTGATAAACAAACAGAAACATCAGCTGAAATTATCACCGCGAGTAAAGACGGTAATACCCTTATTTATTCAGATAGTCCATTAGGTGGCATTGGCTTTGTTGATATCCGACAAGCAGTTCAACCTAAAGCTCTGGGCTTTTTAAATTTAGACGGTGAACCTACATCTGTCTCTGTGTCGGGAAAATATGTACTGGCCGGTGTTAACACATCGGAAAACTACACGCAGCCCAGTGGGCACCTTGCGACAATAGACATCAAAAAGCAAAAATTAGTTGGGCAATGCGATGTAGGCGGCCAACCGGATTCTGTTGCCGTATCAAAAGATGGTAAATATGTTGCCGTCGCGATTGAAAATGAACGCGATGAAGATCTAAATGACGGACTACTGCCTCAACTTCCCGCCGGAAACTTAGTGATTTTTTCCATCAAAAACGGCAAACCAAATTGCAATAAAAAAGCCATCGCGGATCTTACACAATTAGCCTTAGTGGGTGGCTCAGACCCTGAGCCAGAGTTTGTCGACTTCAATAGTAACAATGAAATTGTAATGACCTTACAAGAAAACAATCATCTCGTTATAGTGAATGCTGAAAATGGAAAATTCATTCATCACTTTAGTGCGGGCGCGGTCGATCTGAAAAACATAGATACGAAAGAAGAAGGCGCCCTCACCTTTGACGGTGAACAATTAAATAGAAAGCGAGAACCTGACGCAGTTAAATGGTTAGATGACGACCGTTTTGTTACTGCTAACGAAGGCGATTATGAAGGTGGCTCACGCGGCTTCACCATTTTTAATAAGCAAGGTGATACCCTCTTCGAATCGGGCCTAGACCTAGAATATAGAATCGCAAGAGCTGGGCACTACCCAGACAAGCGTTCAGGCAATAAAGGCGTTGAGCCTGAAGGATTAGAAGTCGCTCAATTTGGTGACGATACCTATATATTTGTATTAGCTGAACGCGCAGGTATTTTCGGAGTCTATAAAGATACTGGCACCGCGCCTGAATTCGTACAACTACTGCCTGCTGGAATCGCACCAGAAGGCGCTATTGCTATCCCTTCTCGCAACTTATTTGTGACAGCAAACGAAAAAGACCTTGTCGAAGATAATGGTCCCCGATCACAAATCATGATTTATCAATTAGGTGAACAAAAACCGAATTATCCTCATATAGAATCGGTTATGGATGGCGATCGTCCTATCGCTTGGGGTGCGCTTTCTGGCTTAGTCGCTGACGATAAGAGACCCGGCATACTCTACGCAGTAAATGATAGCTTTTATCGCAGCCAACCCACTATATTCACTATTGATGCTACTCAAACTCCGGCAAAGATAATAAAAGCCACACCCGTTACCCGTGACGGCATGCCTGCACAAAAATTGGATATGGAAGGCATCACTACCGATGGCAAAGGTGGTTTTTGGATTGCCTCAGAAGGTAATACAAAAAAGCTAACTCCCCATGCACTTTATCACGTGAATGCCAAAGGTAGGATAGGCAAAAAGAAAAGTGAAATTGCATTCCCAGCAGCATTGCTAGCCAATGAAAAACGCTTTGGTGCAGAAGGTATTACTCGCATCGGAAACACCTTATGGATTGCTATTCAACGCCAATGGAAAGATGATCCCAAAGATACTACTAAGCTGATTTCCTACAACATAAAAACCAAGGAATGGGGAGCTGTTCTTTACCCTACAGAACCTATCGATACAGGCTGGGTAGGACTATCAGAAATAACCGCCCATGGTGATCACCTCTATATTATTGAACGTGACAATCAGATTGGTGAAAATGCGAAGATCAAACGTTTATATCGCGTTGCCCAATCTGACTTAAAACCAAATAAACTAGGTTATCAATTAACACTAGTAAAAAAAGAACTCGCGTACGATTTCATTCCTGACTTGAAAAAAACCAACGGTTATATAACCGAAAAAATTGAAGGTTTTGCAATAGATAGCAAGGGAGAAGCATATGCCATTACTGACAACGATGGGGCAGATGACAGCTCTGGAGAAACATTATTTTTTTCAATTAAAAACTTTTAAAACATTAAAAAAAACCACGAATCTACGCGAACTTAATATAGGTTCGTGTAGGCTCGTGGTTTTTTTATTAATCATCGTGTAACAAAAACTAAATAAAAACCAAATAAAAATTCAACAAACAAAACGTATAGTTCTCGCTGTTGAAGAAATAAAACTGGGGCGTTATAAAGAAAAAAATCAATAAATAAAAATCCTTTTATCATCCATGAAAAAATTTAAATCATTCAACACAAACACTATTTTATTTATTAGGGGTTACCATGAAAAAATTACCATTAGCATTGGCTGTCAGTTTAATAGCAGCATCGAGCTCGTTAAGTGCTGCCACCATCTATGAAAAAGATGGATTCAAGTTCAAAATGGATGGCGACATTCAAATTCAATCACTGCTGTCCGGTTTAAAAATTAAAGCGGGTTAAAGAAGTCCGACCCCCTTGGTGTGCGGTAAAATAGCAGCTTTCGAGACAGCAAATTTACCTCAGGGGATTCGGACATGAAGCATCGTAAC
>Ga0233426_10004656_pt1 | contig 10197 bp, 10 predicted proteins | sample SI_118_April2016_6_FD_179875 | JGI IMG/M metagenome (GOLD analysis project Ga0233426, IMG submission 179875) | Seawater microbial communities from Saanich Inlet, British Columbia, Canada - SI_118_April2016_10_MG | ecosystem: Environmental > Aquatic > Marine > Inlet | place: Canada: British... | reverse complement strand
AAAAGGAAAAACTGCAAGAGTGTTTCTTACCTGTGATGCTCCAGGGTTTATTTATAAATTTTTACCATTTGCTAACAGACTAACAGGATATTTTGGAATGTATGTATTCGGTTTTTGTGGAATGAAAGTATCATGAGTACATATTTTAGATAACATGCACAAAAAAAAAGATGATATTTCAAGAAATAAAATGCTAGAAAAAGTTTCTAATTTAGCTAAAAAGTCATAATTATTATGGCTTTTTTTATTTGAAAAAATATGTATAATTATTTTAAATAACATTAATATTATAGTAATGGATATTCAGATTAAACGCTCTATGAGAAAAAGTATTGCTTTACAAGTGAAAAATTCACAAATTATCGTAAAAGCTCCATTTTTTATGACAAAGAATTCTATTATGAATTTCATTGATAAACATCAAGACTGGATTGAGAAGAAAATATTAAAACAAAAAAAATCATTAATTAAAATAGATAAACTTGATGAATATAAACAACAAGCTCGAGATTATATTCCAGATAGAGTAAAAAAAATAGCGGAGAAATTTTGATATAAATATAATAATATTAAAATCACAAGTTCTAAAACAAGATGGTGAAGCTGTACGAGTCAGAAAAATTTAAATTTTTCATTCAGGCTTATTTTAACACCTCCAGAAGTTATTGATTATGTTATATGTCATGAGTTAGCTCATTTAAAACAGATGAATCATTCTAGACATTTTCGGAAAGAAGTGTCGATAATGGATGAACATTATAAAAAACATGATAAATGGTTAAAAGAACACTGAGATTTATTTACGTATTAATAAAAAATAAATAAAAATATAAAAAAAATGTTTAGCAATAATGTTTTTTTTTATTTATTAGAAAAATATGTTACAATTACTTCGTTTAAATTATAATAATACCTTATGGCAGATACAAATAAAGCATTAGTTAAGTTAGGGGCTACTGAAATTTCGGAAGTAGAAAAAGTATTTAATGAAGCAAAAGATTTTAGAGAAGTTGGTGAAAGAATTACTGCACCGATTGATAATATTATTTCTGAAACTGCAAAAATTATTGATGCAGATCCTATTATGAATGTTTCAGGTGAGCTAAGTACTATGAATAATGAAGTATCAGAAGTTTATAGCAATATCATTGATAATGATGGTTTTATTATGAAAACATTAAAATCAATTCCACTTATTGGTAGCCTGGCTAAAACTCTAGATTCTAAATTTGACGAAGCATCGTTTAATATGAAAGGAATAGAATGAAAAATTGAAGTAATTTTTTCAGGATTCGATACTTCATATAATTCTGTGAATACATCTATTGATCTTCAAGTAAACTTTTTAGAAGCATTAGAAACAAATTTAGGAAAAGTTATTGCGTATAAAGATTTTGTCGCTACTAAATCAGAAGAATTTCATACAAGGTTAGCTGAAACAGAGGATGAAACAGAAAAAATGAAATTAGGAATGTTTATAAGAAATGTTGAATTTTTCTTAGGAAATCTGGTAGTATTAATTGGAAATTTAGAAATGGCTAAAAAAAGACTTCTTATGAGACTTGATTCAGCTAATAAATTATCTCTTGCTATGAGTTCTAGTAGACCAATTTTTAAAACTCTATTATCTACTGCAATTATTGAAACATCAAGTCAAAAAGCAATTGATGCTTCTATGCAAGCAATGGACGTGATGGGAAAAACAATTGATAAAATGAGTTCTGATCTTACAGATAAAGCAATTGAAAGCTCTAAGAAAGCAGAAGAAATGACATCAAAACCAGTCGTTTCTACTACTGTATTTATTGAAAATGTAACTAAATTGAAAAATCATTTTGATGAAATCGAAGATTATAGATTACAAATTGCAATAGAAGCAGAAGCAGAAAGGAAATTATTTGCTGAAGCAAAAGTTCAATTAACAGAATTAAAAACACTTGAAGCAAGTGATACCGAGGATTTTAAAAAACAAATTAATAAGTAATTTTTTATTAGAATATAATATAAGATCATACTTTGAAAAAGAGCTATAAAAATAATTTTAGAGCTCTTTTTTTTTGTATATTTTTGAAAATATCTTATACTTATTTATAAGATTATTTTTAAATAAATAGATGGAAAAAACACAATCATTAAATCAAATATATACTCTTTATTCTGAATGAAAATATTTAGAAGCAAAAGAATTGAATGATCATGTTTTAGAAGAAGACTGAAAGAATATATATGCGAAAAGATATCAAAGTCTTTTAGAAAAAAAGATGAAACAAACATTAGAATGAGAGAGAAAATGACCAATTCCAAAGGTTTCTTGAAAATCACTTAAATGTCCACATTGTGTATCAAAAATTGCTTTATCATGATTAACACAATGACAAAAAGATAAGATTAGAAATAAAGAACTAGATAATTTAGAAATAAAATGCCCTTACTGTCATACTGTTTTCATGTTGCAAAAGAAAACAGCTCATTCGATATTAGGGATAAAGTTATGAGAAAAAATTTCATACAAACAAAAATCATATAGAACTGTAGGATATATTGAATATTCAGGTAGATGGTATGAATGAAGTTACTCTTGAGAAGTTATATATTTAGAATGGATACTATTATGAGATGATAATAGTTATTTATATTTCTCTGAATGATACTCTATAGATGATTGAAGAAAAGTATATGAATTTGATTTTTCGCAGAAAATTATTCCTACAAGACCCCTGGCAGTAGATTTCTCAAATAAAACATTTTCAGTTGCAGGAACTCCTATGCAAATGAAAAAATATTCAACAGTAAAAGTAAAGAGCGCATATGGTGAAAATTCTAAATCATTTAAAATAGGTGAACAAGTGATACTTGCTCCAGATACAGTTTCATGATCATGATGTCTTTACGAACAAGAATCATCTGGAACTCAGACAGAAGTATGAATATATAAAACTGATACAGTATCAGCAAGTTTAGCAAGAAAAATATTTAATAAAACTGCTTCAAATACATCTGTTAATATATCAAATTGATTATTTAATAAATTTCTATTAATTTGAATAATTTGACCTATATTTATGTTTCTTGTTGTAATACCTATTACAAATGCCATATTAGAATGAAAAGATAAAGTGGATGTAAATCATTTAGATATATGACAAAAATATGAATTAGAATTTACAAATGCTGATATAAAAAAACAAAAAATAACTTCAACAACTAGGTATGATTACGGAGGTGTAAAAACATATTTTGAAGAAAAAAAATGAATTAAATTTTCTATTGAATCTGAAAAAGATAAAGAAATTATAAAAAAAATAAAAGAAATGAAAAAGAACAATTTGTGAGAAAAAAGTAATGAAAATACAATACTAAATTTCTTTGAATGAATATTCTATAAGTTAAAATAATATGTTGAAATGGATATTAGTGACTGTGCTTTTATATTGAGTAATCTGAGGTTTTATCGCGGCTAATAGTTCATATAAGCCTATATCACAACAAATTGATGTAAAAACAATGAGTGTAAATAAGCCAGATTATATTAAAAAAACATGGAGTTCATGTGTGGGATCATGTCGTAACTATAGTTCATCCTCAGCGTCATCAAGTTGGTGAGGATGAAGTTCGGGAGGAAAATAATAATAATTTTAAAATTAATAATAATATTATGGAATACACAGATTTGATAAAAGGTTTAGTTGGTACATTAGTATATTCAGTTTTAGGTATATTTATTATGACAATAAGTTTTATTGTTATTGAAAAGATTACTAATTTTTCAGTTAAAAAAGAAATTATAGAAGATGAAAATATCGCACTTGGAACTATGTTTGCTGGATTTTTCATTGCTGTAGCTATTATAATTGCAGCTGCAATTATATAATAGAAAATAAATTAATATTATATTATAACAAAAACAATATGTGATTATTTGATATATTTAAAGATCAAACTATAGATATTATTAGATGGGAAAATCCTTCTAATGATTTACTCATATGGAAATGGCCTCAAAACTTAGACGAAATTAAAAATAATTCATCGCTTATTGTTGATCCAGGATTAGCTGCTATTTTTATACATAATGGTAAAATAGAAGCTATTCAAACTGAAGCATGAAAATGGAGTTTAGAAACTGACAATATTCCTTTTCTATCTAGTATGAAAAATATTATGAGTGGTTTTGAAACTCATGATAAAGCAGCTGTTTATTTTGTGAAAACAAATAAATTAGCAAACCAAAAATGGGGAACACCTAATAGTGTAACTTATATTGATCCTACATATGATTTTCCAGTAGAACTAAGAGCATTTGGGAATTTTACATTCAAATTAGCAGATTTAGAAAATTTCTGGGTAAACTATGTAGCAAATTCAGCTGAAGTTCAAACAGACGATATTAGAATGTTAATTACAGATAGAATTGTTGGACATATTGCAGCACTATTTGCCAAGAAAAAAGTAAGTTATAATGAAATTGATGCTTATACAGTTGATATTGCAAATGAGCTTATGGAAGTTACAAAAAATGAATTTTCAAAACTTGGTCTTGAATTAACAGATTTTAGAATTGAAGATATTAATTTTACTGATAAGACGAATAGTTTCATTGATAAAATTACTACTAAATCTGCAGATGTATGAGCTATTAATAAAACAGCAAATATTGATAAATCAGCAATGGATAATTATTCAGAATTAGAGAAACTAAATATCATGAATAAAGCAGCTGAATCAGGATGATCAGCATGAGATATGATGGGAGCTGGTATGTGAATGGCTATGTGAATGAATATGGCAAACGATATGCAGCAACAACCAAAGCAAACCACAACTGAAGACAATTCAGTAGAAGCAAAATTAGCTAAAATTAAATCACTTTTTGATAAAGGATTAATCTCTCAAGAAGATTATGATACTAAAAAGTCAGAAATAATTGCTAGTTTATAATCAAAAAAAATACTTATTCTTTTACGAATAAGTATTTTTTTATGTAAAATATTTTATAATTTTTCACCTGCAAGATTAATAATTGATTCTTCATTTTCTAAACCAGCTGGGAGAGCTCAATTTTGTGCATAATAGAGAAGAATAGTTTTTATAATAGTATCAGTAGTTGATGCTAATATCATTAAGAAAACAGTTCCAACTACAAGTAGAATAATACCTGTGAGAATGAATCCTGAGAATAATATAGCAGATCAAATTATAAATAAGAGTAAGAACATAAAGAAAAACATTAAACCTACTCATACATGAATAATGGCTCTTTCTCACCATGTTTTCTTAAATAAACTTCCAGATTCTTTAATTGCATCTTTCACTCATACTTTATTAATAATCATAAGAGGGAAAGAGAAAAAAGTAAGAATATTCCATGCTCAACCAACAAGTCATACAATAATACTTCAGACTATTGAATTTTCTCAAAACTTTTTTTGAAGGAGTTTTAATATTGTAGAAACAGTAGCATTAATTAATGACCAAATGAAAATACTTTTAATATTTTTCATTGCATCTCTCAGACCATCTCATAATTGATTATCTTCACCATTGTTTCTTCTTTGTACTGAAGTAATAATAGCAGTATTAAAGAAAAAAGTAATAAACGAAAATACTAAATAATATATAAATGTATATGCAATCATGTAAGCTTCAGAAACACTTTCACTCATTTCTGGATTATTTAGACTATCAATAAAACCTAAGAAGTAGATATCAACTCAGATGAAAGTTGCTAAAATAGCCATTGAAGCTAAAAGTGAAAAGATACTATAAACGAGTAATTCACCATCTCTTTTTATATATTTAAATGACACTTTAACAAGGTTATAACTGGTAGATAATTTTTTGAACATATTTTTTTAAGATTACATATTAATAGATACTTATAGTAACATATATTAAATTAAATAATCAAATTTTTAATAATTTAAAATTTTTTAATTATCTGTTAAAATTGAATTCATTTTCAAGATAAGTATTCTTTCTTTACAGTAATTTCCTTTGTACAGTCTATACATAACCATGATTCTTTGTCTATAATTTCTCTAGCAAGTTGGTCTACTGTTTTCCCTCACACGTTTACTTGTTGCATTAAACATGGACCTGATTCTCACATACAGTGTCATATATTATATCATTCAGATCAGGTGTTAAAATTTCTATTTACTAAATCAAAATTATGTCAGACCTCGTGAGCTCATAATATTGATAGAGAGATTAATCTTAAAACGTCATCTTTTATATATTCTCTGAACCTTGTAACAGAAACAATATTATTTGGATATGGTCACAATCAAAAAATAAATTTATTACTGGATTCTCATTCTATTGTAAGGTCCTTATCAACAAGAAAAAAATCATAATGAGGTTTATTTTTTTGATAAGGCTCATCTCTTAATAAATTATCAATTTTTATAGCACAGGCTTGTAATCATAATCATGTATCTCTATCTATCATAGCTTGGTTTTGATACCATTGAGTAGAAGCATAGGGTCAATTCCCCATATCAAAAGCTCAAAAATCACTTAAATTTAAGACACTTCATATTTCGGTAATAATTTTTTGTACTCAATATTTTATTGCATCTGATTCAGTATCTAAAACTCAAGGTGTCTTTGATAAATAGATATCTTCTCTATTAATTCATAATCATACCTCGTTTTCAAGAGTATGTAGAGCTCTTCAAATTTTAAAATTCTTTGCCATGGTGAAAATATGATAAATAAATTATATAATATGTATTATGTGATATAATAATAAAATGTCAATTTTAAAAATTATAAGAAATTATGATATTTAAATAATAAATCACTTTTGTGAATTTATCAGTTTTCTATATTATAATAATAAAAAAAAATAGATTATAAAAATATCAATAATTATGATAAAAAATTACAGCATATTAATTATCCTAATAATTATTTACTTTTTATTAAAATATATAATTCCTTATTGAGATTATATAGTTTATCCAATTAATTTAATGGTGACTTTTTTGCATGAATTTGGACATTCATTATTTGCATTATTAACGTGATGAAGTGTAAAATCTATGCAGATTAATACTGATGGGAGTGGGTATGCGATAATAGCGGGATGATGGAGTAGCGTAATACTTATTGGGTGATATGTTTGATCAGCAATATTTGGAAATATTTTATTATATATTTGATTTAAAAAACAAAAGTTATCACAATATATAATATATTTGTTAGTTGGATTACTGATTTTTTCTGGAATTATTTGGTTTAATTCTATTATATCAACACTTATTTTAATATTATTAGCAGGGATACTGATTTTTATTTCTAAAAATAAAAATTATAACTCAACTGTTTTACAATTTTTATGAATAACCACTTTGTTATATATTATTGAAGACTTTAATGTATGACCAAGTTCTGATATAGCTAAATTTTGAGATATATTTATAATTATTCCAGATTTTATATGGATGATTTTATGGTTAATTATAGTTTTAATTATTACTGGCTGGAATATTAAGAAAATAATCAGAAAATAATATTTATATATAGCAAACAAAAAAATAACATTTATATGTTATTTTTTTGTTTTATAAAGATTAATATAATAAAATTATTTTGTATATTAATTTTTAAACATTTTTTATGGAGCTAATAATATTTGGTGTAGTGATGTTCTTAATTACTTTTTATGTAATTACACAATTAAGAAAAGTAGTACCTACAAACGAAGTACATATTGTACAAAGAGGTTCTAAATCAGTAGCTCATGGGAAAGGATTAGAAGGAGGAAATGTTTATTTAGCTTGGGCACCTTGGGTTCCTGTATTCTGAATTGCGGTTCAAAAATTACCACTGAGTATTTTTACATTAGAGTTAAATGGATATGAAGCTTATGATGTTGGTAAGGTACCATTTCAAGTTGATATTACTGCATTTTTCGAAATAAAAGAACCAGTATTAGCGGCTGAAAAAATATTTACTATTGGTGAATTAAAAGAACAATTAAATGAAACAGTAAAATGAGTAGTTAGAAAAATACTCGCTTCAAGAGATGTAGTTGATATTATGGAGTCAAGAGCTGATATTAAAGATGAATTTTACGATGAAGTATTATCTTCTGTAAAATCATGGGGGGTTGAGCTTAAAAATGTTGAATTCATGGATATTAGAGATGCAAATGGATCTCAAGTTATTACAAATATCATGATGAAAAAAAGATCACTTATTGAGGCAGAATCAGAAATCGAAGTAGCTGAAAATAATAAAAGAGCTATTATCGAAAAAGAAAATAAATCAGCAGAAGCAAGAGCTCAAGCTGCTGAAGCAAAGTCTAAGGCAGATATTATTGAATCAGATGCACAAAGATTAGCTGAATTAAAAAGAATTGAAAATGATAAACTAACTCAAAATCAAGATATTGAAAAAGATAGGGTATTATCAATTCAAAAAGAAGAAGCTAAACAAAACTTTTACGAATCTGAAAAAGAAACAAAAGTAAAAATGCTTGCTGTAAAACAAGTAGAAGATGAAAAAACTGCAGAAATTGCAAAAAATATTGAGCTGATTAGAGCTGATGAACAAAGACAAAAATCTATTATTGAAGCTGAAGCTGCAAAAAAACAAGTAGAATTAGAGTCAGAAGCAGATAAAATTAAAGTTGAACTTGCTGCAGGTGCTGAAAAAATGAAAATTGAATCTATTTGAATCGCAAAAGCAAAGGAATTAGATTATATTGGTACTGCTGAAGCAAAAAATAAAGCCCAAATGGCAGAGTCATTAAATACATTTACTGATGAATCACTTGGATATATGGTAAAACAATTAGAAGTAAATTTATCTGAAATTGTTGATCTAGAAAAAGCAAAAGCATTATCAAAAGCAGATGTAAAAGTTATTTCAACTGGTGCAAATGGAGGTGAAGGTGTGAAATCATTTATGGATTTATTCTCTGCTAACGGTGGAACAAATATTGGTGCTATGGTAGAAGCTGCTAAAAATACAATGGGTGAAGAAAAAGTATCTGAACTTATGAAAAAATTTGGAGTAAAATCAGAAGCTAAAAAAACTAGTCAAAAAGTTGAAACGAAAAAAGTAAAATTACCTGAATTACCAACTGATATTAAATAATATTTGATAATTATTTATTCAGAAAAAGAAACTCTCGATATGTCGAGAGTTTCTTTTGTATTTCTAAGTAAAATCTTATATAATAAGATGTAATATCTATTCTTATTTATAGAACAACAATAACTAAAATTATGAAAAATATTCTCACGATATATAAGTTTAATTTCCCGTTTTATGAGCCTACTTTTGAATCTATAAAATGTAGGGAAATAATTTCTGATTTAAAGAGATTATTTCAATATAATGATATACTAATTTCAGATACAAAAGAAGTTAAATGAGAATATATTTATACAAATTTTAGTTTTGAATGATGAGAAATTAGAATTATTTTTCATGATGACAATACTAATTATTTCATTCCAAAATTTCAATTTGATTTATATGTGAATAATGATTTTACAGAAAAAATATATATTGAAATAATTAAAATATTTGAAACTATTTGATTGCAAGAATATATTTGTTTATTTCAAGATAAACCAGAATTTTTACAACATTTTGAAGTAAATACATTATTTAATTTGGAGCAAAACTTTCAAAAATATAACTATGATAATTTAAAACAATTTATAGAAACTACTGATAAAGATTATATTGATTACAAATTAAAAGAAAATAAAGTTATCAGAAATTCATTTTATTATATGATATTTTTATGTTTTATTTTTTATAAAAATATGACTGAATCTGAAAAAAATATTTTTAAAATAGATTGTCTATTACAAGAAGATATATTTGAAATATATAAATGAAATCTAGACTTAGGAAAAACGCGATTAATTGAATTAGAAAATATTAATATTTCTAATTTTAGAAAATATCAAACTATGTTAGACAAATTATTTGAATTAATATGAAGATAAATGAAGTTTAAATTTCCACTATATCATTACCAAGAAGATGTATTAGATGTATTTCGTAAAGAAGTAGATAGGTGAGATACTAAAATTCATATTGTAGCTCCACCATGAAGCTGAAAAACAATTATGTGATTAGAAATGATTTCTAGATTAGAATGAAATCATCTTATTTTGGTGCCTAATCTTACACTTCAATACCAATGGAAGGATAAAATTGAAAAATTTT